>Ga0316616_100000307_pt1 | contig 14564 bp, 12 predicted proteins | sample OWC_Aug_M1_C1_D1_FD_207660 | JGI IMG/M metagenome (GOLD analysis project Ga0316616, IMG submission 207660) | Wetland soil microbial communities from Old Woman Creek delta, Ohio, United States - OWC_Aug_M1_C1_D1_B | ecosystem: Environmental > Terrestrial > Soil > Wetlands | place: USA: Ohio... | reverse complement strand
GTTTTTCGGCCCCCAGCGCCTCCCCATAACGCACGAGAAGCTCCATCGCCTTTTGTCTACCCGGCCCTTCCTTGCCATCGAGCATGGCCTTTTCATCATCGGTCAACTTCATGCAACACCCCTGTCCCAATACGGTGTCTAGTGTTAAGTGTTATGTGTCAAGTGTCCAGAACTACGATGCCCCATAGACGATCACCATCGTTTCGCGTTTTCGCTTCTTGCTGATCACCGATAACTGATAACCGATCACTGTTCTTGTCACTTGACGAATCCTTGCTCCTTGAAGAACGCTTGCGCCGTGGTCTTGTAATTGGCAAGGTATTTCTCGAAGGCTGCGGCATCGTCATAGTCGACGGGCATGTCCATCGCCCTGTTCTTCTCCTGGAACTCTTTGTCGTCGAGGACCTTCCGTATGGTATCTTCAAGCTTCTTGACGATCTCGTCCGGCGTCTTCTTCGGTGCGAACATGCCGAGGAACGAGGTAAAGGGTAGCTTGTAGCCCAGTTCCGCAAGCGTCGGAACATCGGGTACAGATGGGGCCCGCTTCTGAACAGCGACCCCGAGCACCTTGAGCTTCTTTCCTTCCACAAGCGAGCGTATCACGTAAAGCACAGGGGTTCCTACGGGGACATGGCCCCCGAGGAGCGCAGGCACCATGGTGCCGTCGCCATCAAACGGCACATCAACCATGTTCAGCTTCTCCGCCTTGATTATGGTTGACATGATTACATACTGTGTAGTGCTTTTGCCGATATGACCAAACTTCGTGCCGGGATTCTTACGGGCATATTCTATGAATTCCTTCATGCTGTTCCAGGGCGCGTCTGCCTTCACCGCTACGGCTATGACGGGGGCATGGATGCGGGAGATGGGCCTCAAGTCGCTGCTTGAGTACGGCGCTGAATAGAAATAAGAGTAGACTTCAGGGACAGACCCTGAACCGGGGAAATAGCCGAGCGTGTAGCCATCCGGTTTCGCCGAAGCCACGGCATAGCCGCCGATGGTTGCGGCTGCGCCCGGCTTATTCACCACCACCACGGGCTGTTTGAGCTGTTTTTCCATGAACTGCGCGAGGAGTCGTGCACCCATATCAGTCGAGCCACCTGGCGGCACGCCGAGTATGATGGAAATCGCCTTGTTCGGATAATCAGACGCCGCAGCAGCATCCCGCACAGTCCCGCCGAACCCCACGAGGACTCCGACTAATAAGATTGTACAGAGAGTCAAGGTCACATATTTCACTGCCTTCATGTCTCCCCCTCCGTTTCTCTGGTGACTGATCACTGCCTTCATGCTTTTCAACGTTTAACGTTCACTGCTCACTATCCACCGACCACTGTCCTCCATTTTTCACTACCCACTGTCCTTACGTTTCTCACTGATCACTGATCACCGTTGACCGATTACTGTCTTTACTTCACCCATCCTTCCTCTTTGAAGAAGGCAAGAAGGTTCGACTTGTATTGAACAAGATATTTCTCGAATGTGGCCGTGTCTTCATAGTCCAGCACCAGGCCCGCGCTCCTGTTTTTGGCCTGGAATTCTTTGTCCTCGGAAAGCTTGCGCACGACGTCATTGATCTTTCTGACCACATCATCAGGCGTATTCTTAGGCGCGAACAGGGCAAGGAAGAAAGAGTAGACGGGCAGCTTGTATCCGAGTTCTCCCAGCACCGGAATGTCAGGCGCGATATCAACCTTCTTCTGACTGGAGAGTGCAAGCACTTTAAGCTTCTTCGCATCCATGTGTGGCTTCACAACTGAGAAGGCAGGTGTTCCCACGGGCACGTGACCGCCCAGTATTGCCGGGACTTGTGCCGCATCGCCGTCGTATGGTACATCGACCAGCTGGATCTTTTCCGCTCTGGCTATGCTTATCATCATCACATACTGAAGGCCACCCTTGCCGTTGTGCGAGAATTTCACGCCCGGGTTCTTGCGGGCATACTCCACGAGGTCCTTCAGACTGTTCCAGGGCGCATCCCATTTGACTGTGATGCCCGTATGAAAGCTGTGCACGTGGCAGATGGGCTTCAAGTCGCTGCTTGAATAGGGTGCCGAGTAAAAGTACGTGTAGACTTCCGGTACCGCAGCCGTGTTGACGAAGAAGCCTAACGTGTAGCCATCGGGCTTGGCGGAAGCAACAGCGTAGCCCCCGACAGTCATAGCGCCTCCCGGCTTGTTCACCACCACCACGGGCTGCTTGAGTTGTTTCTCCATGGCCTCGGCAAGGACCCGTGCCCCAATGTCCGCCAGGCCTCCGGGAGGCAGCGGAACGACCAACGTGATTGTCTTGTTCGGATAGTCAGAAGCGGCATGACACAAGGGTCCGGAGAACGGGACAATCAAGCAGAGCAACAGGAAGGATGACAGAGTCAATACTGCACATTTTACGTTTTTCATACCGACTCCTTTCTACCTGAACTGTAGTGCCTAGCGCCTCATGCTTAGTGCGCTGATCACTTGCCCACTCTCTTTCTGTTTTTCACCGATTACTGATAACCGTTCACTGATCACCGTCTCTACTTCACCATCCCCTGTTCTTTGAAAAACGCCATCGTGTTCGACTTGAACTGGGCGAGTTCTTTCTCATAGGAGGCGGAGTCCTGATACGCTATGACCATGTCCATCTCTTTATTCCTGGCCTGAAAGGCCTTTTCGTCCACAATCCTGTGGACCGCCTCATCAATCTTTTTCAGTATATCTGGAGGAGTTTTCTTCGGTGCGAATAACCCAACGGAGATCACGTAGGGTAACTTGTAGCCAAGCTCGACAATCGTGGGGATATCAGGCGCGTACGCAACTCTTTTGTCAGCGCACAGGGCAAGAATCTTCAGTTTCTTTGCTTCCAACTGGGGTTTTACCACTGAGAAGGCAGGTACCCCGATGGGAACGTGCCCTCCAAGGAGTGCAGGGAGTACAGCGCCGTCGCCATCGTATGGTACGTCCACAAGATTCAGTTTTTCCGCCTTGGCTATGGTGATCATGACGAGGTACTGCAGCGAGGCCCTGCCGTTATGGGCGAATTTAGTCCCGGGGTTCTTCCGGGCATACTCCACGAAGTCTTTCAGACTGTTCCAGGGCGCATCCCCTTTGACGGTGATGCCTGTGAGAAGGGTGTGAACGCGACAGACAGGTATCAGGTCACTACTCGAGTAAGGAGCTGAGTAGAAGTAGGTGTAGGCCTCGGGAACAGCAGAGGCATTATGAAAATAACCGAGGGTGTAGCCATCCGGCTTGGCACTCGATACAGTATAGCCGCCCACTGTTCCTGCAGCCCCTGGCTTGTTGACGACAACCACAGGCTGTTTCAATTGTTTCTCCAGGGCCTCTGCCGTAACCCTTGCAGCCAGGTCAAACTGACCACCAGGAACCATGGCGACCACCACCGTAATGGGTTTGTTCGGATAGGCGCCATCAGCGGCATGGAGCGAAGCGAGGCACGAACCGGCAAGAACAAACCCGATGCATGAAAGAGACAGAAGCATGACCACGCGCAACCTCATCGCATTCATATGCCCTCCTTTTCGTTCCCTAATTCTGCGTCACAAAATGTTCTTTTTCAAGCATCGAAATCGCTCCATCGCGCAGGCCAGCCCGCCCCTTGGTCTGCCTGGAGCGCACAGCGCGCATACATGGCGATGAGGCCGGCAATCTTTGACGGGTCAGGCGGGGTCCACAGTGCTCTCCGTCTGGCCATCTCTTCGTCCGACAATTCCACGTCAAGCCGACGGTTGGGAATATCGACGCGGATCTGATCGCCGTCCTTAAGAAGCGCCAGCGGTCCGCCTACCTGAGCCTCGGGGCAGGCGTGTCCTATGGCAAGGTAGCCTTTCGTGAATCCGGAGAATCGACCGTCCGTGATGATGGCGATATCTTTTACCTGTGCCAGTTTCAGTGCCCGGACCACACTCAGGCCGCACGGCATTGCAGGGCCACCCCGCGGCCCTATGTAACGGATGACCAAAGCGTCTCCCGGCTGTAACGTTTTCGGTTTTCCGGAAAGCAATGCCTCGATCGTCTCATTAAGCGAGTTGAACACCTTAGCCGTATAGGTCTTTTGCAGCAGGCTTTTGTTTTCGACGATCGTGTGTCGCGTCACCGCGCCCCGCGGTGCGAGATTGCCCTTCAGAATCGCCAAAGCCCCTTCGGGCCAGATGGGATTCTCCAGTGGCCGTATCACGTCTGAGTCGCGCAGCTTCACGTGGGACAGATTCTCTCCGACTGTTGCCCCTGTTACCGTGAGGCACGTCTCATCGAGGAATTGCCTGATCCGCTTCATGAGTACAGGCAGCCCGCCCGCCTTATGGAAATCATGGAGCACGTATGGCCCTGACGGCGTAACTCCGCAGAGCGCGGGAACCTTCCGGCTGATCTTGTCCCAGACATCGAGCGTGCAGGGCATCTGCACCTCGTGCGCATAACTCTGAAGGTGAATAAGTGAATTGGTGCCGCCGCATATAGCCATGTTCACGGCAATACCATTCTTCAGGGAATTGAGAGAGAAGATGTCTGACGGCTTGATGTTCTTATGCGCCAGGTCTACGATCCGTTGCCCCACTTCCTTTGATTCCCAGATCTTTTCCGCTACAACGCCAGGGGTGGTGCTGGAGCCGGGTAACGAAAATCCCAACGCTTCGGTGAGGAGCGCCAGTGTATTGCCGGTCGACATCTCACCGCACGCACCTGCCGAGCTGCCGCAGCAGTCGGTGATCTCCTCCATCAACTCTTCGTATTCTTCAACCGTATCGGGTGCATCTTTCAGCTTCTGAAGCTCTCGGATGATGATCTCTTGGCCGTCTACGTACCCGATATTCTTCCCTTCATACTCCGAAGGGATCATCTGACCCCCTCCTATGAATATGAACGGCCGGTCGAGGCGCAGCGCCGCAAGCATCATGCCCGGGATGATCTTGTCGCAGGAGCCTATGCCGACCCAGCCGTCGCACCAGCCCACGCGCAGGGCCGACTCGATTGATGCGAGGATGGCTTCGCGTTGAGGGAGATCATAATGGGCGGCATCCATGACGGTCTTGCCCAGCATGGTGCAGGGACCGATCACATTGATCTCGAAGGGCATCGCGCCAGCCATACGGATGCCCGCCTTGACCCCTTCTGATATAGCCCGGAGGTGCACGTGACCTGGCGACTGCTCGCTCCAGGAATTGACCACTGCGATCCTGGGGAGTGAGAGCTCCTGTGTAGTGAACCCTATCCCTTTGAAGATGCATCGATGGCCGTAGTCGACCCTGAACTTTTCAAACTGCTTTAACGTCTTGATCTCTACATCTTTCGCGGTTTTTCGTTTCGGTTTCTTCATTTTCTGCCTCCTGCATCCTGGTAACTCGCCTGTGCGTCAATAGCCGCCGAACTCTTTGACGGAGTCGAAAAGGGCGCGCACATTTTCAACTTTTGCATCGTCGAGACCGCTACCCGCATCCACAATGAACGGTCCCCTCTTCCCCACGGTCTCCAATAAACTTCTTACGTGTTCCTTGACAAGTCCGGGCGTGCCCGTGACGAGCAGAGACGCGGGAACGCCGCCACGTATGGCTATCCCTTCTCCCAGTATCTCCCTTGCCTTGACCATGTCGACCGACTCAAACTTGTAGCAGGTCTTGCCGGATGGCATATCCTTGATGATGTCGAGGCGGGACGTGTATTCTCCCTCGAAGAATGGGCACGGGTATAACCCCTCATCTATGAGTACGAGCATGAGCTCTCGTAAGGTCGGCCAGTAGAACCTGAGATACTGCTCGCGCGACAAGGCACCGTCGCTTCCCTTGTGAAGGGGTATGAAGACGCGGGGGTTCCCTGAAGCTTTTGCCGGCACGATGGCTCTCTCAAGCAAAAAGGGCAGGACTTTCTCGCAAGCCTTGATCACGACCTCCGGCCTTCTGTACATGTCGAGGAGGATGCCTTTGGTGCCGCGAAAAAAGTCGGCGAGGAAATCGAATGGGGCCTGCGTGGCACTGCTTGCCTCCATGGGGAAGCCTTCCTCTTTGGAGCGCGACGCGAAGGCCCGGCTGTAAGTCGCTATCTTTATTGATTCCTCGCTCACCCTGCGGAGCGCGTCGAGTGCCTCCAGCACTTCTGGGGCGCTGAACACGGTCTGCATGCCTACCGAATAGCTGACGGCATTGTGCAGGGCCTTCAGTTTCTCGAATCCCTTCAAGGCACCGAATATGCGCGGCCAAAGCCGGCGCACGATAAAGTCCGAGGGGTCCGCGAGAAAATGATCATACTCATCAGCGCTCATGTACTCCTGCTCAATATATTGGTAGGGAAGATGGCTGGGAAGGTTCCTGCCCGGCCATCGTGCCTGCTTGCAGTCGAGTGCGTCGAGCAGGGGACCTAAGAAGCGCTCGAACGGATTCTGGATCATGTCCGGCTCAAAGTCGCGTATGGCCTTCCAATATGTTGCCTCAGTCTTTTCCGGATCATACATGAGCTGCGCGGCCGTGCAGCCTGAGTACCTAGCAGGGAAGAAGTGAAACCGGACTATGATGGGCACCCTGTCGGGCTTCCTCAGTTCAATGGTATCCGTCACCCTCTTTTCCCGATCGTTGTAAGGTTTTCTGGCATTCTCAGCCATGTCTCACCTGTTTCCTTCTATTCATGTTTATTCCTGCATGCCCTGTCGTCCTGATCGTGCTGCATGCGCATCAAACAATTGCCATTGCGCGCGATGTTCACTATACTAGCATCATGAACGCACAACCGACAAGGGGGCTTGAGTGAAGGGCGCTGAACTGCTCGTGCGCACGGCCACGGCGTGTGGCATTGACGTCTGCTTTGCGAATGCAGGCACTACCGAGATTCCCATTGTCATGGCACTCGACGTGGTGCCTGGTATCAAAGCAATCCTGGGACTCTTCGAGGGCGTGTGCACCGGGGCTGCCGACGGCTACGGCCGCATGCTGGGCAGGCCCGCGATGGCGCTCCTCCATCTAGGGCCCGGATTTGCGAACGGCATTGCCAACCTGCACAATGCGAGGCGCGCGCAGACGCCAATTGTGAATGTGATAGGGGAGCACGCCACGTGGCACATTCCGAATGACCCGCCACTCGCCATGGATGTGGACGCTTTGACGCGGACCGTGTCCGGCTGGGTGAGAAGGAATGGTTCCCCCGAGACAGTTTCGCGTGATCTTGCTGACGCCGTAGGGGCATCTCTGTTTGGACAGATCGCGAGCCTTATTGTACCCCACGATCATCAACTGTCTGAGGCGGGCGATAAGGTTATCGGTGAGATGTATTTTGCTTATGATCCCGTGGACCTTTCGCTCGTCGAGGAAACGGCGAACCGTCTCCGAACAGCAAAGAAGCCCGCGCTTCTCGTCGATGGCCCTGCGCTGAGGAGGCCGGGGCTGGAAACGCTTGCGCGCATCCAGCAGGTCATCCCGTGTGATCTGTTTGCGCCTACGTTTTTTTCGTGCATGGACAGGGGCGGGAACCTGCCCGATGTGCAGCGTATTCCCTATTTTCCAGAAACTGCTGCGAGCCTCATGTCCGGGTACGACCTGGTCGTGAACGTCGGATCCCACGAACCGGTCACCTTTTTCGGCTACCCCGGGGTGCGCGGACAGGTCCTCAGCGACGAACAGGACAAGATGTATCTGTGCAACAGGTGGCAGGATGACATGGAAGCGCTTACGCGGCTTGCCGAGGCGCTGGGCGCTCCCGGGTATGCGATGTCGCCCGCGGGCGGACAGGCGATAGCACAAGCCCTGAAGGTGCCTGATGGAGGGTTGACGCCAGAAAAGGCATGCCTCACCATCGCGGCATTGCAGCCCGAGAACTCCATCGTCGTTGAAGAGGGGATCACGAGTACGTTTTCGTATTTCCCGCTCACAGCAAACGTTCCTGAACACACGGCCATGACCATTGCAGGCGGTTCCATCGGGTACGGCATGCCCTGCGCGACCGGTGCCGCCGTGGCCTGCCCTGACCGGCCGGTCATTAACATCCAGGCCGACGGAAGTGCTCTCTACACGGTACAGGCCCTCTGGACGCAGGCACGGGAGGGATTACATGTCATCACCCTGATTTGCTCCAACCGGGGCTACAGGATCATCGACATGGAGCTGGAACGCGCAGGTATATCCGAACGCGGGCAGAACGCACGGGCTCTCATCGACATAGATGGGCCGCCCATCGACTGGGTGAGGCTGGCCCGCGGATTCGGCGTGCCCGCAGCATCGGTCCACACCTGTGAGGCGCTTGCGAAGGAGTTACGCAGTGCTCTTGCCGAGCCAGGTCCGCATTTGATAGAGATGGTCCTTCCATAAAGACAGGGGCAAGGGTCCAGGGTCCCGGGGCCTGACAGACAGTGGCCAGTGATCAGTGGCAAGAGAAAATCGACTGATGACCGGAGACGGGAGACCGGCGAGACGAGACAGACCAGATAGACGAGATAGACCAAATAGACGAAAGAACTGGATAAGCCGATCACCGCATCAACGAGTGAACGTATCAATGAGTCACGGCATTTGCGAATCAACCAATCAGCGAATCAGCTAATTACCGTGATGGTTGGTTGGAGGAGAGCATGAGCAGACTGAAAGAATTGAGAACGCCGGTCTTCTGGGCTGAAGGCCACCCGGGTTCTCTGGATCGCGAAACCTGGAAGATTGAAGTGACGGGTCTTTGCAGGAAACCTGGAACCTTTACGTGGCAGGATCTCTCGACCATGCCGAAGACCATTGCCGATGCCCGCCTGACGAGTGTGACCAGGTTCTCGGTGCGGGGCAGGTGGGGCGGGGTCAAAGTCTCCGACATACTCGATGCGGTAGAAGCAGAGCCGGGCGTGAGATACGTGAGATTCTGGTCTGTACATCACATATATGACACGTCTATTCCGCTGGAAATTGCCCGCAGCGAGCGGACGCTCCTGGCGTATGAGTTTGACGACGAATACCTGGAAGAGGATTACGGCGGCCCCGTGCGCGGGTTTTGTCCATACCTCTGGGGGTACAAGTCGGCAAAGAGCGTGGTCAAGCTTGAGTTGATGGATCAGTACGTCTCCGGTTTCTGGGAGGTACGCGGCTATCCTGATGAAGCTGCGATTCAAGCAGGGAAGGTGCGCGATATGAACAGCGGCGGCCGCGCCCGCCCTATTCCTGATGGAGAGGTGATACGTTTTCTCGATGAATGATCTGTCTTGCGAACAAATTCCTTTGGAAGCGGTATAAAAGATGTTCACCGTAATTCCGGACCAGATCGATTTTGGCGCCTGCGGTCTCGGCACATCGTGGCAGCGTCATGTGACGATTACTAACACGGGACAGCGTAGTCTCTCGATACGGGAACTAAGGTTTGAGGGGGACGTCGATTTCACGTTCACCGCGCGTGAGAGAGGGCTGTGGATCATTGAGCCCGGCGCATCAGAGACCATCGTGGTTCATTTTGTGCCCCTCGTAATGCGGTATGCTTCGGCGTCTCTGACGATTGAGAGCGATGATCCGGAACATCCAACGCTGCACGTCTGGCTCTCGGGGGAGGGGGTTGCAACGCTCTATGTTGAGCCTGAGAGCGTGGACTTTGGAAGAATATTTCTTTCGCACGCCGCGGTGCGCCCCGTGGCTATCACCAACAAATCGGAGCAGGGAGAGTTTGACATTATTGAGTGCAAGGTCACGGGACGAGCGTTTTCAGGGCACCTCTCTCCCATGCCCTTCACGCTCACAGCCGAGCGCAGGGCCAGCCTGAACGTACTCTTTTCACCCGGGAGAGCGGGTACCTTCAAGGGGTCTCTGTTGATCCGCTCAAGCGGCTATCCGGAACGCCCTGTAGTCACAATTCCGCTGGTTGGTAGTGCCGCCCACTGGTTTCAGGCAGAACCCACCGTTATCGACTTCGGAAGGGTTGCAATCGGCCAGAAGAGTCAATCGGTCGAAGTTTCGGTGATCAATAGGCATCGTCAGACATCGTGTGAGATAGGGAAGGTGAGGCTGGAAGAAGGTCGGGATGAAGCCGGAACTTTTGCGGTTGTTGCGGAAGAAAGTGTGCCGCCGATTTCTCCGGGAACAGCCACCCTCGTTGCGTCGGTGTGCGCGAAACCCTTGAGACCAGGGGAAGTCAAGCGCGCGTTGCGCATCTCGTATAAACTGGTCGGTGAGAGGAGAGGGGGCGCATTCGACATACCTGTCAGGGTCGAGGGTGTCTAGCCCATTGAATGTTCATTTGGCGCTATCGGAGATGAGGGAGGAAGAACCATGGTGGAGAAGATTGAACAGATAGCCGATTGGATAGCGGGCTCGAAGGGTGTGGTTATATTTGCGGGTGCAGGCTTGAGCACTGAATCAGGCATACCTGATTTCAGGAGCCCCGGAGGCGTGTGGGACCGGTATAACCCGGAGGATTTCTACTTTCAGAATTTCCTTGCCAGCGAGGTCTCGCGCGAAAAATACTGGCAGATGGCAACGGAGATGTACGAGTCGATGAAAGACGCCAAGCCCAACGCGGCTCACCTCGCCATCGCTGAACTGGAGTTGCTGGGTAAGCTCGACTGCGTGATCACGCAGAATATCGACGGCTTGCACCACAAGGCGGGAAACTCTGAAGAAAAGATACTCGAGCTGCACGGCACAGCGCTCTACGTCGCGTGCCTGAGCTGCAAGAAACGATATGACCGGGATGCGATCCAGGAGAGGATCGTACAGGGAGAGAAGGCGCCACGTTGCGACGCGTGTCAGGGCCTTCTCAAGCCTGCGACCATATCGTTCGGTCAGGCCATGCCCGAGAGGGAGATGCAGGAGTCGTACAAGAGATCAGCGGCCTGCGACCTCTTCATGGTCATCGGCTCCTCGCTCGTGGTGCAGCCGGCGGCATCCATGCCCGTGGTTGCAAAACGCGGCGGTGCAAAACTTGTGATAATAAACCGGGACGAAACCCCTCTGGATGACCTTGCTGACACTGTCCTGCGCGGCAATGCGGGGCCTACGATGTCAGCCGTACTCCAGGAAGCCAGAAAGAAAATGGGGCTCACCCGCGCCTCGTGATGAAGGCCGTTGATGAGGAGGATGTCATGATCGAAGAGCTTGTTGCGAAGAACAGAAGCCATAGACGTTTTCAAGAGAACAAGCCTCTGCCGCTCGATATGCTGCGCGGGTTCGTCGAGCTTGCGCGTCTTGCGCCCTCGGCGGCAAACATGCAGCCGCTGAAATATATTCTTTCCAACACACCGGAGAAGAACAACCTCATCTTTCCGTGTCTCCGATGGGCAGGTTATCTGAAGGAGTGGCCGGGGCCGGCAGAAGGCGAAAGACCCGTTGCCCACATTATTATACTTGGTGACAAGCGCATCACGGAGAACTTCTGGTGCGACGACGGCATAGCAGCGCAGACAATCATGTTGGCAGCGGTGGAGAAGGGCCTGCGGGGCTGCATCATTGCGAGTATCGACCGGGATAGGCTGAGCGCTGCTTTGCATATCCCGGAGCATTTCCATATTCGGCTGAATATTGCCCTTGGCTACCCGAACGAGACTATAGTGATGGAAGAGATGAGAGAGGGGAATGTGAAATACTGGCGCGACGAGAAGAACGTCCATCACGTGCCCAAGCGTCGTCTCAGCGAGATAATCCTCGATCTGTGAAGACGTTATACATTGATAGATTATACGTTGATGCGGAACGACTTGACCTACCCACCCTTTACGCGTCAACAACTTATGGCTTTCATGGGCGGTTTCACACGTATCAACTAATCAACGCGTCAACATGTCAACCGTTTTTTTGCAGGCAGACTGCCCGCTACCTGGGTGCGCCCAGTCAGGTGGAGCCCTGAGAGGCTGTGCACGCGAAGCAGTGATCGCCGACAGCGATCTCTCTCGTGCTGAGTGCGGCAGGATTAAAGTCGGTTATGGTCTGGGGGCAACCCGGGACGATCGGAAGTTTAAGCATCTGGTTGAAGTCGCAATCGTACAGCCTTCCGTCAGGCGCAACGCTCACCCCATGCCTGCACATAACGGACCCGAGGGTTGCAGCGTTGATAGCGCTGCTGAGCCGTGTCTGATACTCTTTCAGGCGGTGAGTTTTGATGAGTTGTCTGCGAAATCTTCCCAAAGGAACGTTTGTCATCGCGTAGAGTCGATTGAATGCTATACCGAACTGGCTGCCCAGTTCCACCCTGAAGGCCTGTTCCAAAGACGCTTCGTCCGGAGGGAGGTCAACGCCCTGGGGGTTGAACATGAGGTTGAGGGTGAGCCCTGAGCCATCCTTCCCGTAGCCGAGGCTGTTGAGGCCCTGCAGTGCCTGGATGCTCTTGTCAAACGTGCCTGCTCCCCTGACCCGGTCCACGTTCTCAGGCATATAGCAGGGAAGGGACGCAATCAGCTCGACACCGTGTGCCGCGCAAAATCGGGGAATCTCTTCCATGCCCTTCTCAAAAAAAATCGTGAGATTTGTTCTGACGATCAGTCGCGAAACAAGAGGCTGTGCCTGTTCGACCAGATACCTGAAGTGAGGATTAAGCTCCGGCGCGCCGCCTGTGATGTCGAGAACCGGTATCCGGTGATGCCTGAGCGCGTCGAGCACTGCGTTGACGTGATCCCTGCTCATGGACTCGGGCCTCTGGGGTGCTGCTTCCACATGACAGTGCGCACAGGTCATGTTGCAGCGGTACCCGATGTTGACCTGAAGCGTCTGGATTTCTACCGCCCGCAACGGTTGAGACTGTGTCGAATAAATCTGCTGGCTGAAATGCACACTAAAGTATAAGCCACCGGTCACATATTCCGCAATAGGCATGTGCGTTGCTTGACACGGTTCAGCTCCTGCCTTAGCATAAGACAACAATTATTTTAAAGGGTTACCAGGGGAGGTGCCCAGTGGGCACATACGATTATGACCTGATTGTCATCGGCGGCGGCGGCGCAGGCATGGTCTCCGCAAACCTCGCTGCAGGCCTTGGAAAAAAGGTGGCGATGGTTGAGAAGAGGCAGCTGGGAGGGGAGTGTACGTTCTACGGGTGCGTGCCGAGCAAGACGCTCATCAAGGTAGCCAATACGGTTCATCATGCACGCGAGCTACTGGAGAAGACCGGGCATGGCAACGGCGCTTCTGTCTTCAGAGAAATCGGGTCGAGCGTGATGGAGCGTGTGCGCTCCGTCAGGCAAAAGGTGTATGAAGGGGAAAGACCGGAGGTATTCGAAAAACGAGGCATCAATGTCCACTTCGGTGACGCAACCTTCGTAGACAACCACCAGATAACGATCAACGGTAAGAAACTTACGGCTGCCCATTTTGTTCTTGCCACGGGTTCACGCGCCTTCGTGCCCCCGATCGACGGCATCGATGGTGTGCCGTACCTCACGAATGAGAACCTCTTTGATCTGGAAAGACTGCCGGCATCCATGATCGTGCTGGGCGGGGGACCCATTGGGACAGAGCTCGCTCAGGCGCTTACCCGGCTCGGTGTCCAGGTCACGGTTGTGGAGATGCTCGACCAGATACTGATTAGAGAAGACGTTGAACTGCGCGACATCTTTGCCCGGAGGCTGGCTGGAGAGGGTACAAAGATACTTACGAAAACAAAGGCGGTCAGGTTGGGGCAGGAGAATGGCAAGATCGCTCTCGTCGTCGAAGATCAGGCAAAGAATCAAGGACAGGTAGTCGCCGACACGGTGCTGGTCGCGTTGGGGAGAAAAGCGAACGTCGAGGGTTTACAGCTTGAGAATGCAGGGGTCACATACACGCCGAAAGGCATTAAAACGGATGAGACGCTCAGAACGACTGCTTCCAATATATATGCGTGCGGGGACGTGGTCGGGCCGTACCAGTTTTCACACATGGCCGAGTACCAGGCCAGGATTGCCACACGCAATGCGCTCCTGCCATTGGCGAAGCGCGTTGATTACACGCACTATATATGGTGCATGTTCACGGACCCGGAACTCGCTCATACGGGGCTCACCGAGGAAGAGGCACGTGAGCAGTATGGGGATGGAATCAAGGTGTACCGGTGGGAGTACAAGGCGACGGACAGGGGTAGAACAGACGGCGAGGAGGTTGGCCTGAGCAAGATCATATGCGATGGAAAGTTCCGGATCGTCGGCGCCCACATCCTGGGGAGCAGGGCGGGCGACGTGATCCACGAGATACAGGCGGCAAAGACACTCGGCCTGCCGCTTTACAAACTCGATAGCGTCATCCACATCTATCCGACGTTTTCTGACGTGATCAAGCAGCCTGCGAAACTGGCGTACATCGACTGGCTGAGAAGCCGGTTCTACGTCAGGCTCGCATCCATGTTCCTTGGAAGGAACAAGGCTCAGGGATAAATAGATCGTGAAGAAGTATAAGAAACAGATCACCCTACTTCTTATTGTGATTGGTGTCATTCTTCTCCTGCGGATTTCAGGCGTGGGCAGCTACCTGACCGTGGAAAACCTGAAGGCGAACAAGGAACTGCTCCAGCACTTCATAGACGCACGCTATCTTCTCGCTGTCGTCACCTATATTTTCGTTTACATCCTGATCGTCACTTTCTCCCTGCCGGGAGCCACGGTGTTGACGCTGGCAGGCGGTTTTCTCTTTCACTTGTTCCCGGGAATCATCTATG
>Ga0316616_100000306_pt1 | contig 14567 bp, 14 predicted proteins | sample OWC_Aug_M1_C1_D1_FD_207660 | JGI IMG/M metagenome (GOLD analysis project Ga0316616, IMG submission 207660) | Wetland soil microbial communities from Old Woman Creek delta, Ohio, United States - OWC_Aug_M1_C1_D1_B | ecosystem: Environmental > Terrestrial > Soil > Wetlands | place: USA: Ohio... | reverse complement strand
AGTCAATCAGATACTGGATTTGATGATACACTCCCTTTATTCACACAAAGAAATATTCCTGCGGGAACTAATCTCCAATGCCTCGGACGCCCTGGACAAGGCACGGTACGAAGCGCTGCTGGACAGTGAATCTCCCGGACCTAAGGGCGATTGGAAGATCAGGATCAGCGCGGACAAGGACGCCGGGACGCTTACCGTCAGCGACAACGGTATCGGAATGGACAGGGATGAAGCGATTGAGTCGCTGGGCACCATCGCCCATTCAGGGACAAAGGCTTTCCTTCAGTCGCTGAAAGATAAAGACATTCAGGAAAACCCTGAGCTGATCGGCCAGTTCGGGGTCGGGTTCTATTCTGCTTTTATGGTCGCTGACAAGATCACCGTGCTTTCGAGGAAAGCCTCATCCAAAGATATGTCAGGCGTAAAATGGGAATCCACAGCCGATGGCTCTTTTTCGGTAGAGGATGTTGAAAAAAAGGATGCAGGCACTGATGTCATTTTGCACATTAAGAAAGACGAAAAAAAATATCTGGATGAATGGGAGATCCGCAGCATCGTCAAAAAGTATTCCGACTACATAGAATATCCCGTTGTCATGGAAGTCGAAAGGGAGAAGGACTCTGTCATAGAAAAAGGAGCGAAGGTAAAGGCCAGGGAAGAGGAGACGATAAATTCCGGAAAGGCGCTTTGGCTCAAGGACAAGAGTGAAATTACTGATGCTGAATACAAGGAATTTTACCACCACATCTCTCACGATTTTGCCGATCCCTCAAAGATCATCCACTACAGGGCTGAAGGGACTTCAGAATTCATCTCACTCCTTTATATCCCTTCAAAAGCGCCTCTGGATATCTTCTACAAGGACTTCAAGATCGGCCCTGCACTTTATGTCAAGCGTGTCCAGATCATGGACCACTGCGAGCACCTCATCCCCAACTACCTCAGATTCGTCAAGGGGCTGGTGGATTCCTCGGACCTTCCGCTTAATGTCTCAAGAGAAATGCTGCAGAACAACCGGCAGACCGAGATAATCAAAAACAATATCACAAAGAAGATACTGGAATCGCTTGCCGAGATGAAGAAGAACGAAAATGAAAAATATCTGGCCTTCTTCAAAGAATTCGGAAAGGTACTGAAAGAAGGGCTGCATTATGACTATTCGAGGAAAGAGATGATCGCCGACCTCCTTTTGTTCCCGTCAACAAAGGCGGAGAAGGATACGCTCAGAACACTCGCTGATTATATAGGTTCAGTGAAAGCAGACCAGGAGGAAATTTATTATCTCACCGGGAGTTCACTGGATGAAATGATGAAATCTCCGTACCTCGAGATGTTTCATGAAGGAGACATCGAGGTCCTCTTTATGCTGGACGAAATCGATGACCTGCTTTTCAGCAGCTTCGAATATAAAGGGAAAAAGTTGAAATCCATAATTAAAGGTGATCTCAGCATCGGCAAGGAAAAACAGGAGGCGACCCAGGCATCTAAAGACAAATTCGAAAATCTGCTGACATTTATCAAAGAGGCATTAAAAGACGAAGTCAAAGATGTAAGGATTTCAGGGAGGCTGAAAGAATCGCCCTGCTGCCTCGTGGGCGATGAAGGAGACCTCGACCCCCGTATGGAAAAACTCCTGAAATCCATGGGGCAGGACATACCGGACCGCAAGAAGATACTCGAGATTAATCCGTTACATCCCATTTTCGACACCATGCTCAGGCTCTTCGAGAAAGACAAGAGTGACAACATTCTTAAAGAATATGCTGCTCTCATTTTAGACCAGGCGCTCTTACTGGAGGGATCAAAACCTAAGGACCCTGTTCTGCTCGTAAAATATCTGTCGAGCCTTATGCTGGAACACGCAAAAGATGAGCACCCTGTTTCCTTGTCTCAGCAGGAATAGGGACAATTTTTTCTTGACCTCTCATGCTCCTTTAAGTGATAATTTTTCGGGAAGTTTGACTGACCCTGATCCTAAAGCTTCAAATTATTTTTCAGGAGGAAAGAGCAGCATGCAAAAAGGCACTGTAAAGTGGTTCAATGAGACCAAAGGCTTTGGATTCATTACAAAAGAGGACGGCGGCGATGTATTCGTCCATTATTCCGAGATCCAGTCCAATAGTTTTAAGACCCTGGCAGAAGGCCAGGAGGTGTCCTTTGAGGTCGCAGATGGTCCTAAAGGGCCTAAAGCCGTAAACGTAACAAAGGTTTAGTCCACTTAACATGAAACTGCAAAGCCCCTCGCCTGAGAGGGGCTTTATTTAATCTGCCGCTATAAAGAAATAATAATTATTTAAGCCTTCAGCCGTCAGCGTTTAGCTGTCAGCTAAAACCGAAATCTACGATGCTCGCAGACAAGTTCGGTGTCCAATACGGTCTTTTCTTTGTCTCTTCTTGCTGAAAGCTGAGGGCTGAGAGCTGGCCTATTACCTTATTTCTTTCTGGCCGCCATCAGTCTGTCATACTTTTCAGCGCCTACGCAGTCTCTGGCAGCAGGACACCACTCTATACAGGAAGGCTGCATTTCGCGTGTCAGCTTTTTACCGCATTTCTTGCAGTCTGCCTCGACCTCATCGGTCCACATCTCATTGACCGTATCACACCAAAAACACCTTACCTCTTCCGGAGAAGGGGTCCTGATTTCACTGCTTCCTGGACAACTTTCTTTAAACATATCTATATTTTACCGGTTTCCCGTTGAAATGGTATGACCTATATCATATGCCCTCGCCCAAAAATGCGTTTAACCCAAAAAATGCATTTAAGTAGAACCACATAGCTCACAGAGAAAAGATTATTAATTTCAAGCAATTCTCTGTTTTACTCCCTTGCTATCAATATGTCTCTCTGTGTGCTCGCTTAGAAGCGCCTACTGTTGGCTGTGGTTAATTGCATTATTCGGGTTAGAGAATAAGCTGCAGAGGCGTATGGAAATTATCAGTAGCGAAGTTGCGACATTATAAAGATTTTTTGCACATATCTCCGCAATAATTGTATTTTTGGGGTCAGCCGGCCCACCGTCTGAAGATATCGTGTTCTATCCCCATAAGGTCAAGGACCTTGCCGGCCGCGAAACCTACCATGTCGTCTATTGTCTTCGGCCCGTGATAAAACCCCATAACAGGCGGAGCTATATGCACTCCCAGTCTTGCCAGCTTCAGCATGTTTTCGAGATGGATCGCGCTGAAGGGCATTTCCCGGGGCGAAAGCACCAGGTGTCTGCCCTCTTTTATGGTTACGTCAGCGGCCCTTTGAATCAGATTTTCCGTATATCCGTTAGCAACACCGGAGAGGGTTTTCATCGAGCAAGGGACAATAAACATTCCATCCGTCTTAAAGGAACCGCTGGAAACAGGGGCAGCAAGGTCCATCTCATGATAATAGTAAATCGTATCCGACTGTAAGGACTTCCTGACCCTGGCCTGGACCTCTTCTTCAGTATCACCCTTCCAGTCGGTCCCTGTTTCCTGGAAGATAATAGGGAAGGCCTGTGAAGAAATAAGCAGATGGACTTCCGCTATCTTCACGATCTCCTGCAATACTCTTATACCGAGGATCGAGCCGGTAGCGCCGGTCAGGGCAAACACAAATTTTCTCATACGATATAATCCAGCAGGGTAAAGACAAATACCGTCACGCTGATATAGCCGTTCATATTAAAAAAGGCTATATCCAGCTTGCTGAGGTCATCTTCCCGGACCAATGAATGTTCATAGAGAAAAAGCCCTGCTGTCAGAAACATCCCCGTCCAATATAAACCGCCGAGTTTGAATATCATGCCGTTTGCGACAAGCAGGAGAAAGCTTGTTATATGGAATAGTCTGGAAAATATAATCGCCTTCCCGATGCCGAACCTCTTGGGTATAGAATAAAGTCCGTGTTCTTTGTCAAAGTCAATGTCCTGTAAGGCATATAACACGTCAAAGCCTGCCAGCCAGAAAATTACTGCCACGGACAGCGGTATGATCTCTACGGCAAAAGACCCGTTCACCGCCAGCCATGCACCCAGCGGCGCCGCAGCTATCGCGAGACCAAGGACAAAATGGGACATCCAGGTGAACCGTTTTGTGTAGGAGTAGATTATAAGCACAGCGATAGCCACAGGAGAAAGCTTCAGACATAACGGGTTAAGCATGTAAGCTGCATATACAAAAAAAACAAACGAGACAATTACAAGAAGGACTGCTGCAAAAACACTGATCGCCCCCCGCGGGATTTCGCGTCCCCTGGTGCGGGGGTTGGCTGTGTCGATTTTTCTATCGATAATCCTGTTCATGCCCATGGCGCCGGACCGGCCTCCCACCATTGCAACCACTATCCATAGGATCTTCCTCAGCTCAGGGACCCCAGACGAGGCAAGCATGGCAGATGTAAATGCAAAAGGGAGAGCGAATACTGAATGGGAAAACTTGATCATCCCTAAATAAACTGACACCTTATCGATTGCAGCGTTCATAATCCTTTTCCTGTCTTCCAGTTTCTCACTAAAACACCTATGGCGAACATACTTAAACTATATAATACCTGAATCCTGCACTAAATCGCATCTGTACCTTCATGATATCTGCTGTTTATCTTTCTATTTGAGAAGGTTAAACATACATCAAAGAAAATTCAGGAAACTCAAATGGGGAAAAGGACTTTGACTTAATGCTGCCAGCATGCGCCCGGCAAGTGCAACAAAAAAAGAGGCGGGCATGGCCCGCCTCGTGAAAACATATCAGAAATCAGTTCAGTATTTCATCCATTCATGGCAGCAGTAGGCATTGTGCGACCCTGTTGCCGGAGCGTCAAAACCATCAAAGTTATCGCAGTTAGCTATATTGACATAGAGCGCCTTATCATCATCAACCCTGTCTGCCAGCCACGTGCTTATAGTTAACGGGAAGGCGCCTTGCTTGCATGCACGCCGGACCTGCTGGTGATAGCACATTTGACCGCCATTAAAAGTAGTATTACCACATATATCTTCCGCATCATTCCAGTTATAAGTACCCGACGTTCGCCGGATGCAAAGGGTAGAATGCGTAAATTCGATTTGCGTATAGCCGGTTGGACATGTAGTCTTCTTGACACCGCTAAATGAGGTTGCTGTCACGTTGCCGCTGGTATCTATCGTAATACCTTTTGCGCCCGCGCCCCCGTCTGCTAACAATTTTAAAGTCCCTGTACTGGCGTCCCAGTAGAGGTGGCTCTTGACAGTCCCATTTTCATAGAACCTGATACCGGCATCCTGGGCCGCGGCATTAGTGTCAAGAAACAGGAAAGAATTGGGCCACCCATTCCCTTTGATAGTCAGCGTTCCTGTCATGGTATCGCCCGACTTCTTTACGAAATCTGTGGAATTAAGCCCATCCAGCGTGTCTGCATCAAGCCCTGTTGAGCTTATCTTAGATGCGCTTATCGGCCCGGTTATCTTTGCGTCTGTAACTGCCCCATCCGCGATCTTTGGCGTAGTAACGGCATTCTTTTTTATCTTGGTGGTTGTCACCGCGCCGTTTTGGATATGGCCTGTTTTTATACCTGCCCCGGAATTGGTATTTTGCGCTGACGAATTATCCGCCTCCTTGATATTCGCGGATAACACCTCATCTGCCACAAGTGCCAGAGATGTCCCAGCCGTTCCTGTTGATGACGCCACTCCTCCATCTTCATCCAGCGGGTATCCGGCGCCTGTCAGCGGCCAGATATCTTCCTTGTCTCCGACTTTCACCCCGACCCAATAAGGCAGATCAAAGGCAAGGTCTAATTTCTTCACTGCACCAAGATAGACAGCAAAGGTCCCCTGAAAGACATACACCTTCTGTGTCTCAGTCCAGAGCGCGCTGCCGCCCTTCTCAGAGGTGTAGATGCTGAAGCTTATTTCATAGGACCCATCTCCCTGGTTTACCCCCTGCGGGATGCTGCCGCTATAGACCATAAGCTCAGGTCCATTCGCCGTTGCCATGCTAACTGTCGCTATTACCAGCGCCAAACATAACAACAATTTAATCAATGATTTCTTAGCCATTTTTTCCTCCTCCACATTTCTCTTATGATGGTTTGCAGCACAAATTCTAAAATAAAATCCCTCACTCTTCAGCTTATTCGCACCCTCCTTTCTGTTCGAGTCATTAAATTCATTAAAAGTGTCGAAAAAACAATGACTTTCGGCATTTTGATCTTCAGTGTCTCATAATAGATTCACAAATACAATGGGTGAAAAAGATTGATTTCTGACCTCAATCAAAGGTTTGAGTAACAGCATAATTCAGCATTATTTTCTTGACAATTTTAAACTTTAGTTTATACTGGAACAGTATATATATGTCCCGGGGGGGCCGTATGAACATAAGTTACTGTCTTCATATCCCACTTTTTTCTGAACTGCTTGGCATTGTTTTGGGCATAAAAGAAGATATTGAAATTCTGCCTTTTAATCCCGATTGGTTTCGACACGGTCCGATTGCATCAGACATGCCCGATATCGTAATACTGGATTGTGACACTGCAAGGCTATATCCCGGGCTATTTGAAGGAACTTCTGATATAAAGTATATACTGCTCTGCACGAATGAGGAGATGAAAGACAAGCTGAAATCTCTCAGACAACACTTTGGGAAGAATCTGCGTGGACTGTTCGCGTATGATTGCGGTTTGCCTTTGCTGGAAAAGGCTATCCAGGTTGTGCATGCAGGGGGATTATGGCTTCCCAGGGCCCTTTGGGAAGAAGTACTGGCTGACATAAATAACCACGGGACTCTGACACGAAAAGAAAAGGTCATTGCATCTTTTGTTTGCGGCGGCTTTACAAACAAAGAAATTGCCGAGAAGACAGAATCGAGCGAACAGACGGTTAAGTCCCATTGCAACAAGATTTTCAAAAAGCTCGGGGTTTCAAACAGAGTGCAGTTGGCGATGCATTGCAAGGACCATTCGGAGAACTTCCTTTAATGCATCACCCTTTTTCAGCAATAACTTAGGCTTGTATTCCACCATTCCTGGAACTCGTCTCCGCTCAGCAATAATATCGGTCAGGTTAACTTATATTGGTCCTTTAGGTTATAGTAAGGATTGAGCCATGCAGAATTTTATCCTGATCAAAGGCGCCCGCGAGCACAACCTTAAGAATATAGACCTCGCTATCCCGAGAGATGCGGTCACTGTGATAACAGGCCCGTCGGGCTCCGGCAAATCAACCCTTGCAATGGACACAATCTACGCCGAAGGCCAACGACGTTATGTCGAGAGCCTGTCTGCATATTCGAGACAATTTCTTGAGCAGATGCGGAAGCCCGACGTCGATTCCATAGAAGGCCTTTCCCCTTCTATCGCCATCGACCAGAAGACCGTCAACAGAAGTCCGCGCTCAACCCTGGGGACAATAACGGAGATTTACGACTATCTCCGGGTGCTTTATACACGCCTGGGAAAGGCATTCTGTTACAACTGCGGCTCAGAAATCACTTCTCAGGGATCAAAGAATATCCTTGCTGCGGTACTCTCCCTGCCGGAAAACACCAGGATCCAGGTCCTTTCTCCCATAGTGAAAGACCGGAAGGGAAACTATAGAAAAGAACTTCAGGAAATGCGCAGCGAAGGGTTCGTCAGGGCCAGAATTGACAACAAGATGGTGGACCTGACAAACGAAATAATACTGGAGAAAAAGAAACGGCATACCATTGAGATAGTCATAGACAGATTAATCATAAAGGACAGCATTGAAAGACAGGTCACCGAGGCAGTTGAAACTGCTTTTAAATATGCCGATACCCTTGTGGTCAACCTTGTTGACAAAGACAAGGACATTATCTTTTCCACCAAGGCAGCTTGTTTAAAATGCGGGATAAGTTATCCTGAGATGAACCCGCGGTTCTTCTCCTTTAACAGTACAAGCGGGGCCTGCCCTGCATGTAAGGGTCTTGGGTTCGAAGGTCTCGGGGAAGACTCGACAGACATATACCACGAGCAGCCCTGCAGGGCATGCAACGGTCTTAGGCTCGGAAGAGAGGCCTTGAGCGTAAAGTTTCAGGACCTGAATATAGGAGAATTCTGCAGGATGTCCGTAAAGGATACCCTCTTTTTTTTGGATACTGTCAGACTGACTGAAAGGGAAAATGTCATCGCCTCAAGGATACTCAAAGAAATACGGGACAGACTCTCGTTTCTGGACCATGTTGGACTGGGATATCTCACGCTGGACAGACCGTCTCTTTCGCTCTCAGGAGGTGAATCCCAGAGGGTGCGGCTTGCTACACAGATGGGCTCGTCCCTCACCGGAGTCCTGTATGTCCTGGATGAACCCAGCATCGGCCTACATCCAAAAGACTGCGGCAAACTTCTGGAAAGTCTCTCTGATATTAGAGATGCGGGCAATACGATTATCATTGTTGAACACGATGAAGAAACAATCAATTGGGCGGACCACATTGTTGATATGGGACCTGGCGCCGGAACAAAAGGCGGGTGGGTGGTCGCAGAAGGCACCCCCATGGAAATAAGAAATAATGCCATGTCTCTCACCGGTCAATATTTGAAAGGGGCACTCGCTATTCCGACACCAGCCAAGAGAAGAACAGCGAAGGATTTCATCACAATCACAGGCGCTGTCGAACACAATCTCAAAAATGTCGACGTAAAGATACCTCTTAAACTGTTCACATGCGTTACTGGTGTATCGGGCTCGGGGAAAAGCACATTGATTTTCGATCTGCTTTATGAAGCCGTCCACAAAAGCCTCTCCCGGTTGACACGGAACAGACCTCCCTCACAGAATAAGTTTACTGATATAAAGGGTCTGCGTCTGATCGACCGGGTTATCAGTGTTGATCAGTCACCCATAGGCCGGACACCGAGGTCGAACCCGGCAACATATACCGGTTTTTTCTCTTCCATCAGAGAGCTTTTTTCACTTCTGCAGGACTCAAAAGTAAGGGGGTATTCTCAATCCAGGTTCAGCTTTAACCTCTCAGGCGGAAGATGCGAAGCCTGCCACGGGAACGGCCTGATTAAGGTCGAAATGCATTTTCTTCCTGATGTATACATCCTGTGCGACAGTTGCAAGGGAAAAAGATACAACAGCGAAACACTTGAGATCAAATTTAAGGGGAAAAATATCTCTGAGGTCCTCGATATGACAATAACCGAGGCCTTGAACTTCTTCGAAAATATTCCGCGTATTCAAAAAAAACTGGGGGTCCTTGAAGAAATCGGGCTTGGCTATCTCCAACTCGGCCAGTCAGCGCTTACACTTTCAGGAGGAGAATCTCAAAGGATAAGGCTTTCGCGTGAATTAGCCAAGAAATCGACAGGGAATACACTATATATTCTGGACGAGCCGACCACCGGCCTTCATTTCGCCGATATTCAGAGGCTTCTCGATATAATTAATATGCTCGTAGACCAGGGGAACACAGTAATCGTCATAGAACATAATCTGGACGTTATAAAGTCAGCAGACTACCTCATAGATTTAGGACCGGAAGGTGGAGAAAACGGAGGGTACGTGATCGCGGAAGGCACCCCGGAAAACATCAGCAAAAACCCGGCCTCTTTCACCGGAATGTTCCTTAAACCTAAACTTTTACCCGCTCCATAGCGCTCTCTTCTGCTGTCAAAATAAGGGGCTTTTATTTTAAACTTAGTGATGAATATCTTAAGGAGTTTATTTAAATTCATGAAAATGCCTAAATCATGTCTTTATTTTCTTTTTTTCGTTTGCCTTCTACTGACTTCCTGTTCTCCCAATAAACTGTCGACATACAAGAAAAGCAAGGCACTCATGGACACTTTTGTTACTATTACCGTAGTAGCCGACTCTCAGGAGACAGCTGAAAAGGTGATAGAAAATGCCTTTGACGTTATCGGGAAATATGGGGACCTGATCAATTTTTATTCTGATAAAAGCGAATTATCAGCGATCAACAGGAGCGCAGGAATACACGAGGTCAGGGTATCTCCTGAAACGCTTGATACCATTGAAAGGGCTGTATTTGTCTCTGAAAAATCAGCTGGGGCTTTTGACCCTACTATAGGACCGGAAACAAAACTGTGGGATTTCGTAAAAAAAATAAGGCCTTCAGATGCCGAAATTAAGAAAAACCTTCCACTGGTTAATTACAAAAATATTATTATCGACAAAGGTAAGTCCACCGTATTTCTCAGAAAGAAAGATATGCTTCTCGATCTGGGCGGTATAGCAAAAGGCTATGCCGCAGATCTCGCGGTGCAGGCCCTCAAACAAAAAGGTATAGCGTCCGGTCTTGTTGCAATAGCCGGCGACATAAAAGCCTTTGGTCTGAAGCCTGACAATAAGCCGTGGGTTGTGGGCATTAAGAACCCGCGTCAAAAAAGCAGCGAGGATGAAATAATAGCAAAGGTAACTCTCAGCGACAAGGCAATTTCAACTTCAGGGGATTATGAGCGATATTTTATTATTGACGGTCAGAGGTTTCATCACCTGCTGGTGCCCGCAACAGGTCAGCCCGCGTATTCCTGCCAGAGTGCAACCGTAATTGCCGATAAAGGGGTCATGACCGACGGGTTTGACAATGCTCTTTTCATCCTTGGACCTGAAAAAGGATTAGAACTTGCCAAGGAAATGGGACTGAATGCTATGATAATAGACAGCAAAGGAGCCATTCATACAACATCGGGATTACAGGGGAAGCTCATCATTGAAAGAGACCATTAAAAATACCACTTTGGCGGACAGACTGCTGTTCTTCTTGCTGATCTCGTTGTCTGTTTCCGGGATCTTCATTTCAAGAGATGCCCTCTCCCAGGGATCAGACGTGATAGTAGAAGTAGATGGAAAACCCGCATATACGCTTCCCTTAAACGCCGATAAGCGGCTTTCCATAGACGGTCCATACGGCCCTACCCTCATAGAGATAGAGAAGGGTAAAGTACGGGTAAAGGAGTCACATTGCCGGAACCAGATATGCGTCAGGGATGGCTGGACATCCAGGGGTGCAATTGTATGTCTTCCGAATAAGCTTGTTATTATTGTAGGGGGCAGCAATAAGTACCAAAAACAAGGCATTGATGCAATTACAGGATAAGCATCGTGTTGCGATCCTTGCAGCATATGCACTTGCCTTGCATGGTTTTGAAAGCCTTCTCCCGACCCCGATACCCTGGCTCAAACTCGGACTCGCAAATATCATAACTCTCGTTGCCCTGGTCTTATACGGGTTCCGGACCGCTCTTATGGTCACCCTGATAAGGGTTGTGCTTGCTTCCATATTCATCGGCACTTTTCTGGGCCCTGCCTTTATTCTGAGTGCAGGGGGCGGTTTGGCCAGTGTGGTTGCGATGGGATTGTCCATAAAATATTTCAAAAATCTCTTCGGGACTGTTGGAATAAGTCTTATCGGCGCGCTCTTTCATAACATAGCGCAATTGTCTTTGGCCTATTATTTCTTTATACAAAGGATCGAAGCAGTGCTCATCATCAGCCCTCTCATTGTGCTTATCGGATCGCTCACAGGGATCGTAAACGGAATTATCTCGGACATCTTAATAAAAAACCTGTTGAAAAAAGATACTGAAAAAATCCAAAATGTAGTTCACTGGTAACATGAAAATAATATGCCCTGTATGCAAGAATATAACAACCTGGGAGGAAAACCCTTTCAGGCCTTTTTGTACCGAACGCTGCAAGCTTATTGATCTTGGAGCATGGGCCTCGGACGAGTACCGGATTCCAGGGAAGCCCAAAGAAGAAAATGACCCTTCTGAAGAAGATAAAGAATAAGAAACATTAAACGGAGGAGAAGATGATAAAGATCGGAGTAGCAGGTGCGGCAGGTAAGATGGGTAGTCGGATTTCGGCCCTCTCAAAAGAATATGAGGGCCTGAAGCTTGCAGGTGCTTTTGAAAGAAAAGGTCACCCGGACATGGGTAAGGACATCGGCCATCTCACCGGAACAGGTGAACTGGGGCTTTTGCTTTCATCGGGTATTGAAGAAATAATCGACAAGGTCGATTTGATCATAGATTTCACATCCATTGAGTCAACAAAGGAAAATCTGAAAATCGCGTCGGGCAGGGGCAAAGCGATGGTCATAGGAACAACGGGTTTTTCCAAGGAAGATTTGAAGGAGATCGGGGCCCTGACAAAAAACATCCCCTGCGTTTTGGCCTCGAATATGAGTCTCGGGGTCAATCTCCTGCTGAAAGTGCTCCATGATATAGCCAGGGTCCTTGGTGATGACTATGATATTGAAATTGTGGAAGCTCACCACAGATTAAAAAAAGACGCCCCCAGCGGCACGGCCTTAAAAATGGCCCAGGTTATAGCGGATGCCGTGAACAGAAATCTTGAGGAAGTGGCAGTTTACGCGAGAAAAGGCATCATCGGACAGAGGACCAAAAAAGAGATCGGGATCCAGACCGTCCGGGCCGGAGATATTGTGGGAGAACATACTGTTTTATTCGGGGGGCTTGGAGAGAGGATCGAAATAACGCACAAGGCCTCAAGCAGGGACACCTTTGCAAGAGGGGCCTTAAAAGCCGCCTTGTGGCTTGCCGGCAAGCCTTCCGGGTTGTACGATATGCAGGATGTGCTGGGGTTAAGATAGTTTTCGAGACTAAAGATTCAGGAACAGAGTTTCACTGCAGAGAGCGCTGATACGGGTCCAGGGAGATAGAGAATTTTCTGAGCCCCGTGAGTTCTCTGTGTAAGCGTTCACTTGAATACTTCATATCTTTAATTCCATTGAATTTTTATGCCTTTTTTGCTATAGTGTCTTACCAAAGATGACAGACAAAGAAAAAAAATCCCTCATAGAAGCTTTGCTGTTTGTTTCGGGTGAGCCTGTTACACTTCCGGTGCTTAAGAATACTACGGAACTGCCGGAAAACGATCTTAAACAACTCCTCGATGAGCTTATCCTGGAATACGAGCAGAAAGACAGCGGACTGCTTATAAAAGAAATTGCCAACGGCTACCAAATGGTGACGAACCCATCTTATTCCCAGTGGCTGAAGAAGTTTACGAGTACGAATACTTCCAACAAACTCTCGATGCCTTCTTTGGAAACACTTGCCATAATCGCCTACAAGCAGCCTATAATCAAGGCTGAACTGGAGCAGGTCCGGGGCGTAAATTCAGACGGTGTAATAAAAACACTCCTGGACAAAAGACTGATAAAAATCATGGGAAGAAAAGAAGTTCCCGGAAAACCGCTTTTATACGGAACAACACAGGAATTCCTTCAATACTTCGGGATCAAGGACCTGACAGAACTCCCTACTCTGAGAGAACTTGCACGAGAGGAGGCCATATGAAAAGACCTCTGTTAACATGTTCATTCCTGTTGCCTCTCGTCCTTGTCCTCGTGTTTTTTGCATCAGGGTCTGAGGCAGCAACCGAGTATAAGGTAAAAAAAGGTGACAGTCTTTATACCATCGCTAAAAAATACCACGTCAGCGTAAACGACCTAAAAGATGCCAATAAAGCTTTTGCCAAAGGCATAAAGCCCGGAGACAGGGTCAGGGTCCCTTCGCAGGAAAAAGAAACATCCGGGAAAGCAAAATCAGCTGAGCACGAAAAAGACAGCGCATCGCACAAAAAGACAACCAAGGATAATAGCAGCGCCGGCAGCCTTAAGGAAACAGCAACAGCCGCTCCCAAAGACCTCTACCATACTGTAAAAAAAGGCGACACACTTGTATCGGTCTCTCATAAATATTCTGTCAGCGTAAGCGAACTGCAGGAATTGAACGGCCTCAATAAATCTGCGAAGTTGAAAAAGGGTCAGAGACTTCTCGTTAGTTCAGCCGGCCCAAAAACGTATACAGTAAGAAAAGGCGATACAATCTGGAATATAGCCAGGAAGTTCAACCTCGATGCAGAAGAATTAATGGAAATAAACGAGATGGCATCACCTTCCGTGAAAACAGGACAAAAACTGAATCTTGAAGAAGCCCAGCCGGTTTTGTCCCACCTGCAGGACAATACGATTATAAAGACCCTGGAAGAAGAAATGAAGACCTACTCAGAATCCGATGATATTTCGCATAATAATTTGCAGGAAAAGATTACTCTCTTTGCACAAAAAATGTTGAATATCCCCTACAAGTTCGGAGGTAACAGCATTCTGGGTATTGATTGTTCGGCATACGTAAAAAAGGTCTATGGTTTCTTGGGGATGGACCTTCCCAGAACCGCACGGGAACAGTTCAATGAAGGTGAAACTATCGACAAGGAAGAGTTATCTATCGGTGACCTCGTCTTTTTCAGGACCTATGCCTCCTTCCCCTCGCATGTAGGCATTTATATGGGCAATAATCTCTTCATACATGCGTCGCCAAAAGGGAAAAAAGTCAAGGTCGATAACCTGGACACACCCTATTTTGTAAAAAGATTCATAGGCGCCAAGAGACTCTTAACCGATGAAAACAAGCCAGCTGATCCGCAAGACTAAAACGTTTTACACCGAAAACTGCCATTTTATCATTTCTTTGTCATTCCGGCTTGCCTGCGCCCGATGTTTGGGTATCCGGAATAGTTCCGAGGGCTTCACAGAAGGATTCCCGGCGCGCTTCACTTGCGGGAACGACAGTCTTCAGCTTTTTCCTGG
>Ga0316616_100000305_pt1 | contig 14568 bp, 13 predicted proteins | sample OWC_Aug_M1_C1_D1_FD_207660 | JGI IMG/M metagenome (GOLD analysis project Ga0316616, IMG submission 207660) | Wetland soil microbial communities from Old Woman Creek delta, Ohio, United States - OWC_Aug_M1_C1_D1_B | ecosystem: Environmental > Terrestrial > Soil > Wetlands | place: USA: Ohio... | reverse complement strand
CACGCGGTCATGATTCCCGTGCGCCCGACCACGCCGGTGCTGGCCCGGGATCCGGTGCGGCGACAATCGGGGGCGGTGCTGGCCATCGGCCTCGTGCTGCTCGCCGTGCTCACCGTGCTGGCGGTGACCGGGATGCAGGCAGCCGCGATCGAGCTGGTGATGGCGGGCAACGAGCAGCACCGGCAGCGTGCCTTCGAAGCCGCCGAGGCCGGTATCGAGCAGGCCCTGGCCTCCGTGAGCTTCAGCCTCGACACCACCGCGGCAGCCGCCATGTACGACGATCCGACGGCGCTCGAGCCTGCGCCGGTCCCGGGGCACGGCACCCCCATCGATGGCTGCAGCGACGGCGCCGGCGGACCCGTCGAGCACTGCGAGTACTTCGTGCGCTTCGACCAGGCCGCCGGTGCCACGGTGCTGCCTGGCATGGACCCGCAGGCTGGCCAGCGCGCGTATCACTTCGTCGTCGATGCGGTCGGCGTCGCCGGTCGCGGGGCGCGCTCCGAGCACACCCAGTCGTTCTACGTGGTGGCTCCAGCGGGACGGTTGGAGGACTGTATCTCCGGCGCCGGCACCTGCGTGCTGGTGGCGGCGACGCCGCCGGTACGCACGACCTGGCGCCAGCGCGGGGCGGATTGAGGATCGCGCGTGAGCCGCACGGAACGCCGTCCGCCCTCGTCTGCTGCCGCGCGTGGCATCACGCTGATCGAGCTGATGATCGTGCTCGCGATCACCGCGGTGCTCGCGTCGCTGGCGATTCCCGCCTACCGCAAACACGTCCTGCGGGTCCACCGCACGGAGGCCAGGTCGGCGCTGCTCAGCCTCGCGGCGGCACAGGAGCGCTTCTACCTGCAGCGCCTGCGCTACGCCACCCAGCCCGAGCTCGCCACGGCGCCGCCGGACGGGCTCGGCATTGCATCGTCGACCGCGGAGGGACGTTACCGACTGGCGATCGAGGCGGCGGATGCGGCGACGTTCACCGCGTCCGCGGCAGCCAGCGGCACGCAGCAGGAGGATTTGCAGTGCAGGGCATTCACGATTGACGCGCACGGCACGCGCAGCGCCACCGACGCGGCCGGTGCGCCGGCCCACCGCTGCTGGGACTGATCAGCGTGCGGCGGGCGCAGCCGGCTTCGGGCGCAATTCACGCGGCAAGGCGAACACGACGTTCTCCTCGCGCCCGACCACTTCCTCGGCGCCCTGCCCGCCCCACTCCCGCAGGCGCGCGACCACGCGCTGCACGAGCAGCTCCGGCGCCGACGCACCGGCCGTGACGCCGACGGTCTGCGTGCCGGCGAACCACTCGGGCCTCAAGTCTTCGGGGCCGTCCACCAGGTAGCCCGCCTTGCCGTTCTTCTCGGCGATCTCGCGCAGGCGATTCGAGTTCGAACTGCTGCGCGAGCCCACCACGATCACGACGTCGCAGGCGTCCACGAGCTTCTTCACCGCGTCCTGGCGGTTCTGCGTGGCGTAGCAGATGTCCTCCTTGCGCGGCGTGCGCAAGGCCGGGAAGCGCCGCTGCAGGGCTGCCAGCACCTCGGCGGTGTCGTCCACCGAGAGCGTGGTCTGCGTGACCACGCCGACGCTCTCCGCATCGCGGACCTCGAGCTGCTCCACGTCGGCCACATCCTCGACCAGGCTGATGCGACCACCCTGCGTCTCGTCGAACTGGCCCATCGTTCCCTCGACCTCGGGGTGTCCCTCGTGGCCGATCAGGATCACGTCGCGGCCCTCGCGGGCGTAGCGCGTGACCTCCATGTGCACCTTGGTCACCAGCGGGCAGGTGGCATCGAACACGCGCAGGCCGCGTCGGCGCGCCTCCTGCTGCACGGCCTTGGAGACGCCGTGGGCGCTGAAGACGACCGTCGAGTCCGACGGCACCTCGTCGAGCTCCTCGACGAATACGGCACCGAGGCTGCGCAGCCGGTCCACCACGAACTTGTTGTGCACGACCTCGTGGCGCACGTAGATCGGCGCACCGAACAGCTCGATGGCCCGCTCCACGATGTCGATGGCGCGATCCACGCCGGCGCAGAAGCCGCGCGGGTTGGCGAGCAGGATCTTCATCGTTTCTCCCGGAACGCGTCGAGGATCAGCAGCGCCGCACCGACCGTGATCGCGCTGTCGGCAACGTTGAACGCCGGGAAGTACGCGTCGCCCCAGTGCGCGTGGATGAAGTCCACGACGTAGCCGTGCAGCAGACGGTCGATGACGTTGCCGATCGCGCCCCCGAGGATCAGGGCGAGGGCGAGCGGCAGGAGCTTCTCGCCGCGCGGCGTGCGCCAGATCCACACCACCAGCAGCGCGCTCACCGCGCCGGCCAGGCCGATGAAGAACCAGCGCTGCCAGCCCGACGCGGTGGCGAGCAGGCTGAACGCCGCGCCCGTGTTGTGCAGCAGCGTGAAGTCGAGGACCGGCAGCACCTCGACGCGTTCGTACAGATCGAAGAAGCGCGTGACCAGGAACTTGGTCGCCTGGTCGAGGACGACCACCACCAGCGACAGCCACAGCCACGCGGCCGGGTGCGTGCGCTGCACCGCGGGCGTGCTGTCGATCTCGGGGGCGGTCGGCTGCTCGGTGCTCATTTCAGGCAAACCGCCGGCTCTCGCCGGCGCCGTCCACATTGACCGCGCAGCGGGCGCAGAGTTCGGGGTGGGCCGGATCGCCGCCGACGTCGGCGCGCTTGTGCCAGCAGCGCACGCACTTCGCCGCCTCGGACGCCCGGGCGTGGATCCACAGGCCCGTGGCAGCGGCCGCATCGGCCGGCACCGCCTCCGCCGGGCGCACCTCGGCCGGGTGCACCTGGGCCCCGGAGGTGATCAGCACGAAGCGCAGCTCCTCGCCGAGCGGCGCAAGGGCCGCGCGCACGTCGGGAGCCGCGTAGAGGTCCACCACCGCGTCGAGCGGCGCGCCGATGGCGCCGGCGACGCGGAGCCGCTCCAGTTCACGCAGCACCGCCGCACGCGTCTCGAGGACGGACGCCCAGTTGATCGTCGCGGCCGCGGCTTCGCCGGCGGGCAGCTCCCACCACGTCGAGAGGAACACCGACTCGGCGCGCTCGCCCGGCATGTGCCGCCAGATCTCCTCCGCCGTGAAGGAGAGGATCGGCGCCAGCCAGCGCACCATCGCCTCGGCGATGTGGTGCATCGCGGTCTGCGCGGAGCGCCGCGGCAACCCCCGGGCCGGCGTCGTGTACAGGCGGTCCTTGATGACGTCGAGGTAGAAGCCGCCGAGGTCGACGACGCAGAAGTTGTGCACCTTCTGGTAGATCAGGTGGAAGTCGTAGCTGCGGTAAGCCGCGATCAATTCCTCCTGCAGCTCGCGCGTGCGCGCGATCGCCCAGCGGTCGAGGTCCACGAGGCCGGCGGGCGGCACGGCGTCGCGCGCCGGGTCGAAGCCGGCGAGGTTGCCGAGCAGGAAGCGGGCGGTGTTCCTGATGCGTCGGTAGGAATCCGACATCCGCTTCAGGATCTCGTCCGACACGCTGATCTCGTTGGCGTAGTCGGTCGAGGCCACCCACAGGCGCAGCACGTCGGCGCCGAGCGTGCTCACCACCTTCTGCGGCAGGATCACGTTGCCGAGCGACTTCGACATCTTGCGGCCCTTCTCGTCCACGGTGAACCCGTGGGTGAGGACCGCCTTGTAGGGCGCGTGCCCCTTCTGCGCGACCGAGGTGAGCAGCGAGCTGTGGAACCAGCCGCGGTGCTGGTCGGAACCCTCGAGGTAGAGGTCGGCCGGGTTCAGGATCTCCGGGCGCATCTTCGTGACGCAGTGATGCGACACGCCGGAGTCCACCCAGACGTCCATGATGTCCGGCACCTTCTCGTAGTGACCGGCCTCCGCGCCGAGCAGTTCGTGCGCGTCCAGTTCGAACCAGGCATCGATGCCGCCCTGCTCCACGCGGTCGGCGACGAGGTCCACGAGCTCGGCCGTGCGCGGGTGCAGCTCGCCGGTCTCGCGATGCGTGAACAGCGCGAGCGGCACGCCCCAGCGGCGCTGCCGCGAGATGCACCAGTCGGGCCGGCCGGCGATCATGCCGGTGATGCGCTGCTCGCCCCAGTCGGGCATCCAGTGCACCTTGCCGATCTCGACGAGCGCGGCCTGGCGCAGCCCGGCCTGTTCCATGCTGATGAACCACTGCGGCGTGGCACGGAAGATCACCGGCGTCTTGTGCCGCCAGCAGTGCGGGTAGCTGTGGCGGAACGGCTCGTGGTGCAGCAGCGCTCCGCGTTCGCGGAGCACCTCGACGACGCGCGGGTTGGTGTCGAACACCTTCTCGGCGGCGAACAGCGGCGTGGCCGGCAGGAAGCGCCCGTCGTTGCCGACCGGGTTGTCCACCGGCAGGCCGTAGCGGGCGCCCACGATGAAGTCTTCCTGGCCGTGGCCGGGCGCGGTGTGGACTGCGCCGGTGCCGCTGTCGAGCGTGACGTGCTCGCCCAGGATCACCGGGACCTCGCGCTCGTAGAACGGGTGGCGCAGGCGCAGGCCTTCGAGCGCAGCACCCTTGGCGCGAGCCACCTCGCGGGAACCGGTCGCGCCGGCGCGCGTGAGCACGGACGGCGCGAGCTCCGTGGCAAGCAGCAGCAACTCGCTGCCGGCCGGACCCTCGACGGCGAGCAGCGAGTAGTCGAACTCGGGATGCAGCGCGACCGCCTGGTTGGCGGGCAGCGTCCACGGCGTCGTCGTCCAGATCACCACGCTCGCACGCTGGTCCGGCAGCACCACCCCGCCCGCGCGACGCGCGAGGTCCGCACGGTCGACGACCTCGAAGCGCACGTCGATCGAAGGCGAGGTGCGTTCCTCGTACTCGACCTCGGCCTCGGCGAGCGCCGAGCGGCAGTCGAGGCACCAGTGCACCGGCTTGTAGCCCTTGTACAGGTGGCCGTTGCGGATGATCTGCGCAAACGCCCGCAGCTGCTCGGCCTCGTAACGCGGCTGCAGCGTCAGGTACGGCTCGCTCCAGTCGCCCATCACGCCGAGGCGGATGAAGTCGCGACGCTGCACGTCCACCTGCTCGAGCGCGAACTCGCGGCACTTCTGGCGGAAGGCGCGCGCGTCGAGCAGCTTCGCCTCCTTGCCGCCGGCCTTCTCCACCGCGTGCTCGATCGGCAGCCCGTGGCAGTCCCAGCCCGGCACGTACGGGGCGTCGTGGCCGTCGAGCGTGCGCGACTTGACGATGATGTCCTTCAGGACCTTGTTGACTGCGTGGCCGATGTGGATCGCGCCGTTCGCGTAGGGCGGGCCGTCGTGCAGGACGAACGGCGGACGCCCCTTCGCGGCCTCGCGCAGCCGGCGGTAGATGTCGCGCTCCTCCCACCAGGCGAGCATCTCCGGCTCGCGGCGGGCGAGGTCCGCCTTCATCGGGAATGCGGTCTCGGGGAGGTTGACGGTGCTCTTGTAGTCGGCCATCGGGGACGCGGGTCGTGACTAGCGGATCGCGGATAGTGAACGGAGCATACTGAACGAAAAGCCCAGTGATTTCCAGAAGTTAGATGCCGAGCAGCGCGCGCGCGGCCGCGGCGTCGCGGTTCATCTGCGCCACCAGCGCGTCGAGCGACTCGAACTTCTGCTCGTCGCGCAGGCGCGCGACGAAGTCCACGTCCAGGTGCCGCCCGTAGAGGTCGCCGTCGAAATCGAACAGGTGCACCTCGAGCAATGGGTCCGTGCCGTTCACCGTGGGGCGCGTGCCGAGGCTGGAGACGGCCGGGTAATCCACGAGTCCGGCGCCGCTCACGCGGACCGCGAAGATGCCCCAGAGCGGCACCACCTTGCGCTGCAGGGCCAGGTTGGCGGTGGGGTAGCCGAGCGTGCGCCCGAGCCGCTTGCCGAGGCGCACGCGGCCCGCCATGCGGTAGGGCCGGCCGAGCAGCCGCGTGGCGCGCTCGAGGTCGCCGCGATTGAGCGCCTCGCGCACCAGCGAACTGCTGACGCGCTCGCCAGCGAGCAGGAATTGCCCGACCTCAGCGACCGTGAAGCCGTGGGCCGCTCCCGCCGCCCGCAGCGTCTCGATCGTGCCCTCGCGGCGCCGCGCGAAGTGGAAGTCGTGGCCCACGACCACGTGGCGCACCCCGAGCCCGTCCACCAGCAGGCGCTGCACGAATTCGTCGGCGCCCATGCCCTGCATGCGCCGGTCGAAGCGCAGCACCACGACCCGGTCCACGCCGTACAGCGCGAGCGCCTGCAGCTTCTCGCGCAGGCGCGTCAGGCGCGATGGCGCGGCGGGGCCCTCGAAGAATTCGCGCGGCGTCGGCTCGAAGGTGATCACCACCGCCGGCACGCCGAGTTCGTCCGCCCGGGCGCGCACCGCCGCGATCATGTGCTGGTGCCCGCGATGCACGCCGTCGTAATTGCCGATGGTCGCGACGCAGCCGCGATGCCGCTCGCGCAGGTTGTGCATCCCTCGGATCAGTTCCATCGACGGTGCCGGGTGCAACGTTCAGACATCCGCGGAATCCGGCGCGCGCGGCATGGCGACCGGCCGGACCCGCAGTTCCTTGAGGCGCATGCCGAGCACGTACAGCGTGCCGAAGTACAGGCCGCCGCCACCCACCACCAGCAGCGTCATCCACTGCGCGCGCGCCCACGCACCCATCTCGATCCAGCGCTCCGTGCCACCGGCCACCGCGAGCAGGAACGCCGTCATCACCACGTTGCCGGCGAGCACCTGCCACAGCATCCGCCGCCAGCCCGCGGCGTGGTGCAGCACGTCCTGCTTGCGCAGGCCCCGATACAGCATCGTCGCGTTGTACCAGGCGCCGATGCCGTTGTTGAGCGCAAGCAGCGCGTGCAGGCCCGGACGATCCGGATACGCGAGCGCGAGCGGCAGCACGACGAGCAGGTTGAGGCCCATGTTCACCGACAGCGCCTGGATGCCGATGCGCACCGGCGTGCGCGTGTCCTGGCGGGCGAAGTACCCGGGCGCGAGCACCTTCACCACGCTGAAGGCGAGCAGGCCGGACGCATAGGCCATGAGCGCGAGCGTGGACATGCGCACGTCCTGCGCGTCGAACTTGCCATAGTGGAAGATGGTGACGGTGAGCGGACCGGCGATCACCACCAGCGCGATGGTGGCCGGCAGCACCACCACGATCGTGAGGCGCAGCGCCCAGTCGAGGGTGGCCGCGAACCGCTCCGGCGCCTGCGACGCATGGTGCGCCGCCAGCCCGGGCAGGATCACGGTGGCGAGCGCGATGCTGAACACGCCGAGCGGGAACTCCATCAACCGGTCGGCGTAGTACAGCCAGGCGATGCTGCCGGTGGCAAGGAACGACGCGATCAGCGTGTCGAGCAGGACCGCCACCTGCGACACCGACGAGCCGAAGATCGCGGGCAGCATCAGCCGGCCGATCTTGCGCACGCCCTCGTGCCCCCAGCGCCAGCGAGGCCGGCGCAGCAGGCCCATCCGCACCAGGAACGGCACCTGGAAGGCAAGCTGCACGACGCCGGCCACGAACACGCCGATGGCGAGGACGACGCCGGGGCTGTCGAAGGACGGCGCGATCCACGCCGCGAACACGATCATGACCAGGTTCATGAGCGTGGAGGTCGTGGCGGCCACGGCGAACTTGCCGTAGCTGTTGAGCACGCCGGCGGCCAGCGCCGCGAGCGAGATGAACAGCATGTACGGGAAGGTCCAGCGCAGCATCTCGACCGTGAGGTCGAACTTGCCCGCCTCGGCCCGGAAGCCGGGCGCGAACACCAGCACCAGCAGCGGCGCGGCGACCACGCCGACAGCGGTCACGACCGTCAGGAACCAGGCCATGGTCCCGGCCGCGCCGTCCACCAGCTCGCGGACCTCGTCGTGGGGGCGCTGGACCTTGTACTCCGAGACGACCGGCACGAATGCCTGGGAGAAAGCCCCCTCGGCGAACAGCCGGCGCATGAAGTTCGGGATCTTGAACGCCACCAGGAAGGCGTCCATGAGCACCCCGGCGCCGAACATGCGGGAATAGACCATGTCCCGCAGCAGGCCGGTCACCCGCGACAGCAGGGTGAAGGCGCCGACGATGCTGGTGCTCTTGAAAAAGCCGCCGCTCAAGCGGGGTCCTCGGTGTCGGTCAAGGCCCTGGCGGCCGGTGGGGACGGAATGACGCGCGCACTATAGCTAGGGTTGACCGGATCCGCATCCTCGGCCAGAATGCGCGGCTCAATTTGGAGACCGAATTCGTGGCGAACATCAAGTCCGCAGAAAAGCGCGCCAAGCAGGCCGTCCGGCGCCGCGCCCACAACATGGCCGCTCGCTCCCGCCTGCGCACCTCCATCAAGAAGGTGCTCAACGCCGTGGACGCCGGCAAGAAGGCCGAGGCCGTCGAGGCGCTCAAGACCGCGCAGCCGGTCATCGACACCATGGTCACCAAGGGCATCATCCATCGCAACAAGGCCGCGCGTCACAAGCGCGAGCTGAACGCGAAGGTGAAGGCGCTGGCCGCCAAGTAAGGCCCCGCCCCACGTCCAGTGAAAAAGCCGGCCCCGCGCCGGCTTTTTCATTGGTTCACCCGGCCGCGGCGCCCTCTCAGGCGTCCGCCGGCACCGCCTCGACCCCGATCTCGTCGAGGCGCTGCATCACCGCCTGGCACAGCTCCCTCGTGCCGTCGCGGGTCACTCCCGAAATCCTGAACACCGGCCCCTTCCAGCGCAGGCGGCGCACGATCTCACGGCAGCGCTTGTCCGCATCCGCCGGGGGCATCAGGTCGGTCTTGTTCAGCACCAGCCAGCGCTCCCGCCCGGCGAGCTCGGGACTGAACTTCTTCAGCTCCGCCGCGATGGCGCGCGCGTCCTTGACCGGGTCGGCGTCCGGATCGGGTGGCGCGATGTCCACGAGGTGCAGCAGCAGCCGCGTGCGCTGCAGGTGCTTCAGGAAGCGGATGCCGAGCCCCGCCCCTTCCGCCGCGCCCTCGATCAGGCCCGGGATGTCGGCCATCACGAAGCTCTTCTGCTCGCCCACGTACACCACGCCGAGGTTGGGGTGGAGGGTGGTGAAAGGATAGTCGGCGATGCGCGGCCGGGCCGCCGACACCACGCTGATCAGCGTGGACTTGCCGGCGTTCGGCAGTCCGAGCAGGCCCACGTCCGCGATCAGCTTGAGCTCGAGGCGCAGCTCGCGCTTCTCGCCCGGGTACCCCGGCGTCGCCTTGCGCGGCGTGCGGTTGGTGCTGCTCTTGAAGCGCTGGTTGCCGAGACCGCCCTTGCCGCCGCGCGCGACGAGGATGCGCTCCCCGTCCTGCGTCAGGTCGCCGAGTGTCTCCTCGGTCTCCGTGTCGTAGATCACCGTGCCCACCGGCACCACGACCTCGGTGTCTCCGCCGCCACGACCGCTGCAGTCGGCGCTGCCACCGGGCTCACCGTTGGGCGCCTTGAAGGTGCGCTGGAAGCGGAAGTCGGCGAGCGTATTGAGGCCCTTGCGCGCGACCACGTAGACGCTGCCGCCGTCGCCACCGTCACCGCCGTCCGGACCGCCGAACGGGATGAACTTCTCGCGGCGGAAGCTGACCATGCCGCGCCCGCCGTTGCCGGCCTGGACCTTGATCGTGGCTTCGTCGACGAACTTCATGGGGAGTGACTGGTGATCAGGGGGTTGCGGGTAGTGAAGAGCAGGACACCCGGAAAAGCAAAGGCCCCGGGGGTGCCGGGGCCTTTGCGAAGCGAACGCTGCGCTCGGCTCAGTTCGTGGCGGGGTCCACGAACACGTGCACGCGCTGCTCGGGGCCCTTGCGACGGAAGCTGACGACGCCGTCGGCGAGCGCGAACAGGGTGTGGTCCGTGCCGATGCCGACGTTGTCGCCGGCCCGGTACTGGGTGCCGCGCTGGCGGACGAGGATATTGCCCGCCACCACGCGCTGGCCGCCGAACTTCTTGAGGCCCAGGCGCTTGCTCTCGGACTCGCGCCCGTTCTTGGTACTGCCGCCTGCCTTTTTATGTGCCATGGCTGTCTCCTGATGGCTTCCGGGCTCAGCCCGCGATGCCCGTGATCTTCACTTCGGTGTACTGCTGGCGGTGCGTGCCCTGGCGCAGGTAGTGCTTGCGACGGCGGAACTTGACGATCCGCACCTTGTCGCCCTTGCCGTGCTTCTGCACGGTGCCCGTGACCTTGCTACCCGCGACGAATGGCTTGCCGACCTTGAGGTCCGCGCCCTGCCCCACGACCAGCACCTTATCGAACTCGACGGCAGCGCCCGGCTCGGCCAGGAGCTTCTCGATGCGCACCACGTCGCCTTCGGCGACACGGTACTGCTTGCCGCCCGTCGCAATGACCGCGTACATGTACTTGAATCCTCACAGGGGCCGGGATGCACCCCCGGCAGAAAGACGCGGAAGTTTACGGATCCGGCCCGCCCGAATCAAGCGTTTAGGAGAATTACGGCATTCCCACGCCCCCGCCCGCCGGGTACCATGCGCCGACTTTTCAGCGGGGGCCCGTGGCGGGAATGCAACTCGAGGATATCAGGACGCTGGTGGCCGACGACCTCCGGCAGGTCGATCGGGTGATCGTCGAGCGCCTGGCGAGCGACGTGGTGCTGGTCAACCAGATCTCCCAGTACATCATCGGGGCCGGCGGCAAGCGGCTGCGGCCCCTGAGCGTGCTGCTCGCGGCCCGCGCCTGCGGCTATCGGGGTGACCGGCACGTCGAGGCGGCGGCGATCATCGAGTTCATCCACACCGCCACCCTGCTCCACGACGACGTCGTGGACGGCTCCGAGATGCGGCGCGGCCGCGACACCGCCAACCACGTGTTCGGCAACCAGGCGAGCGTGCTGGTGGGCGATTACCTGTACTCGCGCTCGTTCCAGATGATGGTGTCGCTCGACAACCTGCGCATCCAGGGCGTGATGGCGGACGCGACCAACACCATCGCCATGGGCGAGGTGCTGCAGCTCATGAACGCCCACGACCCCGAGACCACCGAGGAGCGGTACTTCGAGGTCATCTACCGCAAGACAGCCCGGCTGTTCGAGGCCGGCGCGCAGATCGCGGCAATCATTGCGGGCGCGCCCCCCACGGTCGAGCGCGCGATGATCGCCTACGGCCGCCACCTCGGCACCGCATTCCAGCTGGTGGACGACGTGCTCGATTACCGCGCCGACCCGGAAGAACTCGGCAAGAACCTGGGCGACGACCTCGCCGAGGGCAAGCCGACGCTGCCGGTGATCTACGCGCTCAACCACGCCCCGGCCGACGAAATCGCACGCCTGCGGACGGCGATCGAGGACGGCGGGCTCGAGGACCTCGAGGCGATCACCCGGACGATTGAATCGGCCGGTGGGCTTGAGTACACTGCTCGGCTCGCGCAGCGGGAGAGAGATCTCGCCGTCGGGGCCCTGGCCGATCTTCCCGATTCGGCATACCTACAGGCGCTTCGCGCGCTCGCGGATTTCGCGATCAGTCGCACGCACTGACGCGGGGTCCGACGTCGATTCAAGGCGACGGGATGTAGCTCAGCCTGGTAGAGCACTACGTTCGGGACGTAGGAGTCGGAGGTTCAAATCCTCTCATCCCGACCATTCGCCTCCGCCACCAGCACCTTGTCCACGCGACGGCCGTCCATGTCGACGACCTCGAAGCGCCACCCTTCCCATTCGAAGTGGTCGGCCGCCTGCGGGATGCGGCCGAGGCGATAGAGCACGAAGCCCGCGACGGTCGTGTACTCGTGCTCGTCCTGCCCGGGCAGTTCGCCGAGCTCGAGCGCGTCCTGCAGTTCGACGATGGGCAGTCCTCCCTCCACCAGCCACGAGCCGTCCTCGCGCTTCACGATGCCGGAGGCAGCGGGCGCTCCCGACTCGCCGATCTCACCGACGATGGCACCGAGGAAATCCGCGTCGGTCACGAGCCCCTCCACTTCCCCGTACTCGTTCATCACCAGCGCGAGCTGGCTGCCCTCCTGGCGGAAGGTCTCGATCAGCGCGGTGGTCGTCACCGTTTCAGGCACCCGCAGCGGCTCCCGGACGCGCGACGCCACGTCGAGCGGGCGGCCCGCCAGCAGGTCCGCGAGCAAGTCGGTGACCGCGACGATACCGAGCACGTTGTCGGTGCCGCCGCGGCACACGACGATCCGGGTGTGGGTCGCGGCCGCCACCTGCGCGCGCACGGTCGCCTCGTCGTCGTCCAGGTCCACGGCACAGAACTGCTGGCGCGGCGTCATGATGCTGGTGACGCGCCGCTCGTCGAGGCGCAGCACGTTGGACACGTAGGCTTGCTCGCTCTCGTGGAACACGCCTGCGGCGGCGCCCTGCTCCATCAGCACCGCGATCTCCTCGTCGCTGACCGGAGGCTCGCGCCCGGAGCGGGCCGGCATGAGCGAGAGCACCGCATCGCTCGATTTCGCGAGCAGCCACACGAACGGCGTCGCCGCCTTCTCAATCAGGCGCATCGGTGGTGCAATCACCATCGCGATGCGTTCCGGTGCGAACAGCGCCAGGCGCTTCGGCACCAGTTCTCCGAGCACCACCGAAAGGTACGTGATCACTGCGATCGTCGCGACGAATGCGATGGGCGTCGCGTGCGGCGCCAACGACGGCCATCCGGCCAACCAGGCCTTGAGCGGCTCCGCCAGCGCCTCCTCGCCGACCGCTCCGGCCAGCACGCCCACGGCGGTGATGCCGACCTGGATGGTCGACAGGAAACGCGACGGCTCGCGGTGCAGCGCCGCGGCCGCGGCCGCCCCGGAGTGCCCCTCCTCCTCGAGGTTCTGCAGGCGCGCCCCACGGGAGGCAATGATCGCCATCTCCGACAGGGCGAACACGGCATTGAGCGCGATGAGGAACAGGATCAGCGTGAGGTCCATCGGGCAGTCCGTGCGGGGTGCGAGACCGCACATGATATCGGCCCGCGGCCCGCAGCCGCGTGCGGGGTTCTCCGGCACCGCGCGCCCTGCTACCGTGGCGCTCCCGCCCGAGGACCCTCCCATGCCCGCCACCTTTCAGCGCATCGTGCTCGCCAGCCGGCCCCAAGGCTGGGTCACCACCGAGAATTTCCGCCTCGAGCGACTGCCCGTGCCGCAGCCGGGCCCGGGCGAACTGCTGGTGCGCAACCACTACCTGTCGCTCGACCCGTACATGCGCGGCCGCATGGAGGAGAAAGGCGGATACGCGGAGCCGCAGAAGCTCGGCGAGCCGATGATCGGCGGCACCGTCGGCGTCGTCGAGGCCTCGAACCACCCCGGCTTCGCGGTGGGCGACACCGTGCTCGGCGTGCTCGGCTGGCAGGAGTGCGCGCTGTCCGACGGCAAGATGCTGCGCAAGGTCGACGCGCGCGCCGTGCCCATGCAGGCGTGGCTCGGCGTGCTCGGCATGCCCGGCGTCACGGCGTGGTACGGGCTCAACCGCATCTGCAGGCCCAAGGCCGGCGAGACGGTGCTGGTCTCGGCGGCGAGCGGTGCCGTGGGTGGCGTGGTGGGCCAGCTGGCGAGGCTCGCCGGCTGCCGCGCGATCGGCATCGCCGGCGGCCAGGAGAAGTGCGAATACGTGGTGGCCGAGCTCGGCTTCGACGCGTGCATCGACCACCGCCGGCACGGCGACGTGAAGTCGATGGCACGCGCGCTGCGCGAGGCCGCGCCGAACGGCATCGACGGGCTGTTCGAGAACGTCGGCGGCACCTGCCTCGACGCGGCGCTCGCCTGCATGAACCCGTTCGGGCGCATTGCACTGTGCGGCCTGATCGCGGGCTACAACGGCCAGGACATCTCCATTCACAACGCCCGCGCGCTGCTGGTGTCGCGGCTCGAGCTGCAGGGCTTCATCATCAGCGAGCATCTCGATGCGTGGCCGCCAGCGCTCGCCGACCTGATGCCCGCCGTGGCCGGCGGCAGGATCAAGTACCGCGAATCGATTGCCGAGGGCCTGGCGGCCGCCCCCGAGGCGTTCATCGGCCTGCTGCAGGGACGCAACTTCGGCAAGCAGCTCGTGCGACTCACCTGATGCGCCCGGCCGCGACGGTCCTCCTGCTGCGCGAGGAGAACGGCGAACTCGAGGTACTGATGATGCGCCGCGGCGCCGGCCTCGCGTTCATGGCCGGCATGTGGGTGTTCCCCGGCGGGCGCGTGGACGAGGCGGATGCGTCGGCCGGCATCCGGGCACGCGTGATCCGGGGGGCCGCTGGCGGGTGGCGCAACCGGCTGTGCGCGCCGGAAGGCGTGCCGCTCGCCGAGGACGTTGCGCTGGCGCATTACGTGGCTGCCTGCCGTGAAACTTTCGAGGAGTCGGGGGTGCTGCTGGCGCGCGATCGCCGTGGCGAGCCCTGCGACGCGGGGCGTACCGCCCGACTGCAGCCGGAACGCGAGGCGATTGCCGCTGACGCCGCGTCGTTCCTCGACCTGCTCGAACGCGAGGACCTCTACCTCGACGTGGCGCCCCTGGTGTACTGGTCACACTGGATCACGCCGTCGCTCGAGCCGAAGCGGTTCGACACGCGATTCTTCGCGATCGCCGTCCCGCCCGGCCAGGAGGCGAGTGCCGACCGCAGCGAACTCACCGAGCACGCGTGGGTGCAACCCGCCCGGCTGCAGGAGGCGCTCGAGCACGGCGAGATCCGCGTCGTCCCGCCCACGCTGCTCACGCTTGAGGACCTGGCCGAGAGCCA
>Ga0316616_100000304_pt1 | contig 14577 bp, 14 predicted proteins | sample OWC_Aug_M1_C1_D1_FD_207660 | JGI IMG/M metagenome (GOLD analysis project Ga0316616, IMG submission 207660) | Wetland soil microbial communities from Old Woman Creek delta, Ohio, United States - OWC_Aug_M1_C1_D1_B | ecosystem: Environmental > Terrestrial > Soil > Wetlands | place: USA: Ohio... | reverse complement strand
CATCGACAACCGGTTTGCTGAAAGCAAGTTCAGGTGTTATTGCTGCGGCTGTGCTAGGCGTTGATTACGGTAATGTTAGCAGCGCAGATACGATTTCTACCGATAACGCGCTTGCAAGATTTGATGGTACGTCGGGTAAGGTCATACAAAAATCGGTTGCCACACTTAGCGACGCAGGGGCTTTAGCGCTTCCAGGAACAGCTAACACCTTAACGCTTAGTGGGTCGTCTACAGGTAATCCAGCAACGATTGCAACAACCGGCACTGATACAAACATTGAACTTAAACTTACTGGCAAGGGTTTTTTAGGCGGTGTATCTTTAGGTACAGATGGCGGCACCGCCCTTTTTGCTTACACATTTGGTTCGGTCGTTAATAGACTTGCTGTTGCCGGTAGCCCATCTGGCTCAAATGTTATATTAGGTACTGAAGGTTCTGACTCCAATATTTCGCTGAATTTATTTACTGCTGGTTCTGGTATTTATGATTTCTTCACCAATACTAGCGACAGACAATTTCGCGTAGCGCATACGGCAAATTCTTATAATTATCTTGAAGTTACTGGTGGTAATTCATCTAGTGCGCGAGTCAAAATTAATGCTCAAGGATCAGATGCTAACGTTGTTATTCAATATCTTGCTAAAAATAGCGGTTTTCATGTTTTTAGCACTGGTGGCGGTGAACAGTTTAGGGTAGGAAATCTTGCTTCAGCAGTTAACTATTTGCAGGCTAGAGGTGGTGTAACAGGAAGTGGTGCTGAATTGATGGCTGGAGGTTCCGACTCAAACATCGACATACTTCTTACACCCAAAGGCACAGGTAATGTTAGTTTCGGAACGTACACAGGCACTATCTTAGTGATTGCGGGCTACATAGAGATCAAAGATTCTGGCGGCACTGTTCGCAAACTTGCTGTTGTAGCGTAAAGGACTTCATAATGGCAACAGTATTGACTTGGAAAATTGAATCGCTGCGGGTGATGCAAACGCCTGGGCCAAACACCGTGGTCTTGAGCAACTTCACGGTTAGAGGCGTTGATGGAGCGTTAACAGCCTCTGCAAACCATGCTGTTATGCTTAAACCTGCTGACCCAAACAACTTTTTACCTTTTGATCAACTAACGCACGATCAAGCCATTGCTTGGACTAAAGAGGCTTTAGAGCCTGCTGGCGTTTTGTCGATTGAGCAAGAAGTGCAAAACCAGATTGACGAGCAAAAGCAACCTGTAGCGACTAAGGTTGATTTGCCTTGGAATTGAGTATGCAGAATATCAAACTTGACTTAAATATTAACGAGCTTAATAGTATTTTGAATGCTTTAGGTGCCATGCCTTACGTGCAGGTGGTTGCCTTGATTGACAAACTCAAAGTTCAAGTAACGCCTCAAATCCAAGAAAAACCGGATCATAATGACGATGATCATGTCCGTTAAACAAAAGTTTAACGTCAGAGCTGCAATAAGGAGTTAGCTATGACCGTCTTTATTTCAGCGCTTGGTGGCGCGGCAGCACAGTTTTTTGATAGCAGCGGCAACCCTTTGACGGGCGGGTTACTCTACTCATACGCCGCTGGCACCACGACACCTCAAGCCACCTTCACATCGTCAATAGGTTCAACGGCGCATACAAACCCAATCGTGCTGGACGCAGCAGGACGCGTCTCATCGGGCGAGATCTGGCTATCGGATGGTCTTAGCTACAAATTTGTATTGAGAGACAGTGCTGGAGCGCTGATTGGTACTTACGATAATTTGACAGGTATTAACGCTAATTATCTGAACTACACCAACAGTCAAGAGATTCAAACCGCAACGTCAGGTCAGACTGTGTTTACGTTGACCACGATGCAGTACGCGCCAGGTACAAACAGCCTATCCGTGTTTGTTGACGGTATCAACCAGTACGGGCCAGGAGCGCAATACGCCTATACAGAAACCAACAGCACCACGGTGACATTTAACTCAGGCTTAACAGCAGGCCAGAAAGTTAAATTTACGAACTCAGAAATCAACGGGTCGTCTTATGGCACTGCGACTCAAATATCTTACACGCCACCGTTTTCAAACAGCACGGCTACCAACGTATCCAATAAGTTGTCGCAAATGGTTAGCGTCAAGGATTTTGGCGCTGTGGGTGATGGTGTGGCGAATGACACCACAGCCATCCAAACGGCTATTACACAATCAGCAGGGAAGACGCTCTACTTTCCTAGTGGTACTTACGTGGTAAGCACCCAAGTCAACTTGGTATCCAATATCACGTTGCTTGGTTATAACGCAACCATCACTTGCACCACTACACCTACTACCGACCTCATCTTCGGCGCGGCAAAAACAAACATAGTCATTGAAGGTCTGACGTTTGACGGCGGCAGCTACACAGTTGCCACTAACATTGGTCTAGTTGCTTTCCAGCTTTGCACAGACGTTAAGGTTATCAACTGTCGCTTTATCAATATGGACAGGTTTGGTTTGATCGCCAACGGTGGCTCGCGCTATCTGTTTGACGGCAACTACATCAAGCGAAACACAGCGGTTAATACACAAAACCAAGCTATTTTAGTCTCTACGTCAGCAGGTGTTGTGACGCAATCGACTATTTCAAACAACATCATGTTGAACAGCGCCATGAATGTGTCGATGTCTGCAAGCACAATTGCGAACAACTACATATCAGGCTGGAAGTTTGGTGGTGGAATTACCACTGAACAAGACCCAAATTGCAAGTCATTGCAAATCTTAAATAACTATTGTGGTGATTCAGTTGGTACAGACGTTAACTTAAACGTGTGTCAAGGTATCGAAAATTGGGCTGCGCTATCTATCATCTCCGGCAATTACTGTATTGACAACGCTGGCAGCGGTATCGACCAAGGGGGCAAAAACAGTATTTGCTCTAACAACTACTGTTTTAACAACGGAAAAACCGCTAACTCACCAGGCATCGTTGCAAGGTACGGCACATCAACGTACAACGCTAACTATTCCGTGTTTAGCAATAACTTATGCTACGACTCAAACGGTGCTGGCGGCACACAAACCTACGGCTATGTAGAGCAAAGTGCGCTATTAGCAGGTTTGATGGTTACAGGCAATCAATTTGCCACTAACAAAACTGGCAACGTAAGCGTTCTATCTACGACCACAAGCTACCAAGGTCCAGTTGCGTATGGTACGCAAGCGTATGGATCAACAACAATCACGAATGGTAGCCGAGCGACCGTCAACATAACGACACCTGGTGCTGCGCTAGGCGATATGGTTACCGCGTCCTACGATAAAGATTTACAAGGGATTACCGTGTTTGGCTACGTTAATGCAACGAACGCAACCACGTTGATCTTATCCAATAACACTGGCGGTAGCGTTACGTTAGCGGCTGGTAACTTTTATGTGCAGTCGCAGAAAAGTTTGATTTCGCCTGCCTATTGACAGTTAATGTAAGATTACCCCAGACTTAAGTTTAATTACCCGTACTGGTCCGGTAGACCAGGGTTCCTTTGGAACGATGATGACTGAGCAAGTTCAAGAAGCCTTAGCGGAAGTAGAATCCGCGCTAGCACCGGAGGTGACGGCCACCACGGAAAATGCACAACATGCGCCGGAGGTCGCTGAACAAGCACCAGAGCAGACTGAGGAAAAGCGTTTTACCCAGGCTGAACTTGATGCGATGATCAGCAAACGCCTTGCAAGAGAGCAACGCAAATGGGAACGGGAACAAAAGCTGAGGGCTGCAACGCCCGATATGCCGTCTGGTGATTTACCCGCGCAAGAACATTTTGCTACGACCGAAGACTATGCGGAAGCACTAGCCGAACGGAAAGCAGCCGAATTACTTGCACGACGTGAAGCAGAAAGACAGCGTGCTGAAGTTCTTGAGGTCTATCACGAGCGCGAAGAAGAAGCGCGTGCGAAGTACGAAGATTTTGAGCAGGTTGCGTACAACCCACGTCTTCCAATCACGACAGTGATGGCCGAGACGATTCAAGCGTCTGATGTTGGGCCAGAGGTGGCGTATTACCTTGGGTCTAATCCGAAAGAAGCTGATCGTATTGCCAAGTTGTCGCCTTTCATGCAGGCAAAAGAAATTGGGAAGATTGAAGCTAAATTAAGCGAAAATCCACCAGTTAAGAAATCGTCGAGCGCCCCAGCGCCGATTCAGCCTGTTACCCCTAGGGGTGGCAACGCAAGAGTTTTAGACACGACTGATCCGCGCTCTATCAAGGAGTTGTCAACGTCAGAGTGGATTGAAGCCGAGCGTCAAAGGCAGATTAAGAAATGGGAAGCTCAAAACCGAATCCGCTAACTTTTTTAACAAGGAATTGTCATGGCAAATAGTCTACTTACCATCGACATGATTACTCGCAAGGCGCTTGAAATCCTTGAGAATAATCTTGTCTTAACCCGCAACGTCAATCGTCAGTACGACGACAGCTTTGCTGTTGAAGGCGCTAAGATTGGTTCAACCCTGCGTATCCGCTTACCGGACCGCGCACTTGTTACCGACGGTGCAGCGCTTCAAGTCCAAAGCGACAACGAGCAGTTCACCACGTTGACCGTTGCGTCGCAAAAGCACATTGGCGTTAACTTTACTTCTGCTGAATTGACTTTGCAGTTGGACGACTTCGCAGAGCGCGTGCTTAAGCCTCGTATTAGCCAGCTTGCTGCTAGCATCGACGCTGACGTTGCTAACTCATACCAGTACATCGGTAACACGGTTGGCACACCTGGTACAACGCCCGCAACCTCGTTGGTTCTGTTGCAAGCACAGCAGAAACTTAACGAGAACGCTGCTGTTATGTCGCCCCGTTACGCTACGGTTAACCCCGCTGCTAACGCTGGTCTGGTTGAAGGCATGAAGGGCTTGTTTAATCCCACCGACACCATCAGCCGCCAGTTTAAGAATGGCATGATGGGTATGGGTGTGCTTGGGTTTGATGAGATCAACATGTCTCAGTCGATCAAGCAGTTCACGACCGGATCGCGTACGGCTACGGGTGGCACGACTTCTGCGGCTGTTACCAGCGAAGGCGCAACCACTATCGCCATTACTGGCGCAGGCGCTAACGCGACGGTTAAGGCTGGCGACGTGTTCACCGTGGCTGACTGCTACGCAGTTAACCCACAGACCCGCGAGTCCACAGGTTCGCTGTTCCAGTTCGTTGTAACGACTGACGTTACGCTTAACGGTTCTGGCGCAGGTAACTTGACGGTTGCTCCGATGTACTCGGCAAGCAACGCGCTCGCAACGGTTAACAGCCTTCCTGCCACCAGCAAAGCTGTCGTGTTTGTCGGCGCTGCATCGTCGCAGTACCCACAAAACCTCGTTTATCACAAAGACGCAATCACTTTCGCTACTGCCGATCTGATGATGCCGCAAGGCGTTGACATGGCGTCGCGTCAGGTTCATAACGGTATTTCGATGCGTATTGTTCGCCAGTACGACATCAACAACGACCGTATGCCCTGCCGTATTGACGTGCTGTACGGCTACAGCGTGATTCGTCCTCAAATGGGCGTTCGTCTCTGGGGCTAATCAACAAGGGGGCTACGGCCCCCTACCAAATTATTTTTTGAAAGGATTTATCATGGCAATTCCTAATGGTGCTGGTGGATACCAGTACAACGACGGTAATACCGGCGAGGCTTTGTTGTTTGTTCAAGGCGCCCCTACTGCGCTTACCGGCGCGGCTACGGTTACAGCGGCTCAACTGGCAAACGGGTTGTTTACGTTTGATGGCACCGCTGGCGCTATGACGCTGCCTACCGTTGCGTTGCTTGAAGATGAAATTTCTTCAGCAGCTAAAGTTAACGCAGCGTTTACGTTTGCAGTTGTCAATATCGATGGTACGGATGCTGTAACCGTGACCGCAGGTACGGGTTGGACAATTGTTGGCACTGCTGCGGTATCAGCCAATACATCGTCGCAGTGGCTCGCCCGCAAGACCGGTGTTGGCACTTGGACGGCTTATCGGATTGCGTAATTGATAGGGGGTTCGCCCCCTATTCTTAAAAGGACAAGCAAATGCCAAACACCAAAGCTGTCGGTGTCGCGTACAGCGATCCCGAATTTGAAAGCGTTGCCGTTACTGGTGCCATTACTGGTGCTTCAGTTGCGGTGACAGGAGCACTAAATGGCACGCAACTGGACTTGAACGCGCCCGTCTCTAAGACGGCTTCGTTTTCTCTAGGCGCGACCGAAAACTTCGTTATTTGTAATGGAGCTTCGGCTAACGTTACGGTTACGTTCCCCACCGCGTCGGCCAATACAGGTCGTGTAGTGTGGATCAAGAACCTGTCGGCTAGCTACACAGTCATTTCGGCGTCGTCGAACGTCAAACCTATTAACTCTGGCACCGCAGGCACAGCAATTCTTGCTGCAACGGCTGGCGCTTGGGCGATGTTGGTTTGTGATGGCACCGATTGGATTGTGATGGCGTCGTAAATCTAAAGGATGGAAGGGGGCTTCGGCCCCCGATTAAATTATGGCTGTCATCTATCTCCACCACCCTACGCATGGTGCTAAAGTTGCAATATCTGACATGGAAGCTGACCGTGACAGAGAGAATGGTTGGGAGGATTACGATCCTAACAAGGTAAACGTTGAGTCTGCGTCGGACGACATTGAGCCTGTTAACGAACTTCAACCTCGTCGCCGCAGCCGTAGGATTCAGGAGACTGAGGTATGACGACCGCTGCTGAAATTATTGATGGTTCTCTTAGACTCTTAGGCGTGTTAGCGGAGGGTGAGACACCTTCTGCGGCAGTCATGCAAGACTCAATCATGGCTATCAATCAGATGATTCAGTCTTGGGATACCGAGCGCCTGTCAGTATTCAGTACGCAGGATCAAGTATTTACTTGGCCCGCCAACGTCATCTCGCGCACGTTAGGACCAACAGGCGATTTTGTGGGTAACCGTCCTATTGAAGTGGACGACGCAACGTACTTCAAAGACCCATCGTCAGGGCTATCGTTTGGTGTTAAGTTGATCAACCAGCAGCAGTACGACGGTATCGCGTTTAAGACGGTGACATCAACGTACCCGCAGGTTCTATGGGTTAACAATACGTTCCCTAACATTGAAATGACCATCTATCCAGTGCCTATCAAAGCGCTGGAGTGGCATATTGTTTCGGTGGAAACGCTCAATGAAGTGTCAAGCGTTGCCACGGATATGTACTTCCCACCTGGCTATTTACGTGCATTTCGGTACAACCTAGCCTGTGAGTTGGCGCCTGAGTTTGGTATTGAGCCTTCGCCTCAAGTGCAGCGTATCGCCATGACAAGCAAACGCAATCTTAAGCGTATCAACTTTCCTGGCGATCTTATGGCGATCCCATACCCGATTGTTGCAACGCGTCAACGCTATAATATTTACGCAAACAATTTCTGATGAAAACGCCGATTCTAGGCTCGTCTTACGTTGCACGGTCCGTCAACGCAGCCGATGCGAGGATGGTCAATTTGTTTCCCGAAGTTGTGCCAGAGGGCGGCAAAGAACCCGCGTTTCTTCAGCGCTGCCCTGGTTTACTGAAACTAGCAACGATCGGCAACGGCCCTATTCGTGGGCTATGGACTTTTTCTTCTGATAACAGTACCGCGTTTGTTGTTTCAGGTAACAGCCTGTACAAGATCAATACGAGCTACACCGCCACGCTATTAGGCGCTATTGCAGGCACTGGCCCTGTTAGCATGGCAGATAACGGGACGCAGCTATTCATAGCGGCTAATGGCCCAAGTTACATCTACAACAACCTCACCAGTACGTTCGCGCAGATTTTAGATGTAGATTTTCCTGGCGCAGTGACGGTTGGCTATCTTGACGGCTACTTTGTTTTTAACGAGCCTAACAGCCAACGCATTTGGGTCACGCAACTACTTGATGGTACGTCGATCGATCCGCTTGATTTTGCCAGCGCCGAAGGATCGCCCGATGGCGTAGTGGGGCTTATTGTTGACCATCGAGAAGTGTGGGTCTACGGCACAGGTACGGTTGAAGTTTGGTACGACACAGGATCATCAGACTTTCCGCTTCAGCGCATCCAAGGCGCGTTTAACGAGATCGGTTGTATATCTGCCTACACCATCGCCAAGATGGACAACGGTTTGTTTTGGTTGGGCGCAGATGCTCGCGGGCAAGGTATCGTCTACCGCGCTAATGGCTACACCGGCCAGCGCATCAGCACGCACGCTGTCGAGTGGCAAATCCAGCAGTACGGCAACTTAACGGATGCCATCGCGTACACCTATCAGCAAGACGGCCATAGTTTTTACGTCTTAACCTTCCCCAGCGCCAACGCAACATGGGTCTATGATGTCGCAACAGGCGCATGGCATGAACGGGCTGGCTGGAACAATGGATCGTTTACGCGTCATCGCAGCAACTGTCAGATGGCGTTTAATACTAAGATTGTCGTTGGCGACTACGAAAACGGCAATATCTACGCGTTTGACTTAGATACTTACGCCGATAACGGTCAGACGCAGAAGTGGTTGAGGTCGTGGCGAGCGCTGCCAACAGGTCAGAACAATCTAAAGCGCACCGCGCAGCACTCCATGCAGATCGACATCGAGTCGGGTGTCGGCCTAAACGGTGTTCCTTTGCAAGACATGTACTTGACCACGGATGTCATAGAGGCTAACAACTATTTTCTACTGTCTGAAGGTGGCGACTCCATCATCGACGAAGACACGTCTGTGGAGTCCATCTACATCACTACCGACATCATTGAGCCTAACAATTACTTCTTAGTCTCTGAAGACGGCGCTTACTTTATTGATGAAGAGATGGACGGCGTACAAGGTGCTGACCCAGAGGTCATGCTGCGCTGGTCAGATGACGGTGGACATACGTGGTCGAATTACCGCACCGCGTCAATTGGCAAGATCGGTGAATATTACCGTCGCGTATGGTTCCGTAGGCTCGGTATGACGCTCCAGTTGCGCGACCGCGTATACGAACTATCGATGACTGATCCCGTGAAGACAGCGCTTATGGGCGCAGAACTCTTGATCAGCCCCACCAATGCCTAATCCTAGCGCCACGCCGACACCGATCACGCCACCGCGTGTGCCGTTCTTCGACGCACGTACAGGGCTGATCGACCGCGCCTGGTATCAGTTTTTTCTATCGTTGTACCGCATATCCGATACGGCGGCTAATGATGGGATTGCTAGCTTAGGGCTAGAGTCCCTTGTAGCGTCCTATGACGCTGCGCTCCAAGCGCTTGACCAAGACGTGCATACGCAGCCGCCTAGTGAGCTTGGCTCGTTACAGCAACAAATTGATGAGTTGCGTCAGAAGTTAGAAACGCAGCCTGAGCACTTGATCAACGAGATCGCGCAACTACAAAGTCAGATTCAAGCCCTACAAGTAACGCCGCCGCCAAGAGAGTTTAAGCGGTCAAGATACGGTCAGTTTTATGACACTACATCTCAAACAGCGGCTGCTATCAACACACCTTACGCGATCACTTTTGATACCACGGACGTTAGCAATGGCGTTTATATAGGGTCGCCCACATCAAGAGTTTACGTCGATGAGCGCGGCATCTATAATTTTTTGTTCAGTATTCAGCTTGACAAAACAACGGGTGGTACAGGTATCTTTTGGGTATGGCCTCGAATTAACGGCGTTGACGTGCCTAACAGCAACAGCCAACTACGTTTGCAAGGCAATAATTCTGAACAACTTGCTACTATTGGGTACTTTTTTCCGCTTAACGCGGGCGATTACGTTGAGGTTATGTACGCGGTGGATGATGTGACGGTGGTGGTGCAAGCCTTTGCGTCGTCTGCGTTCTATCCGGCTGTGCCGAGCATTATTCTTACTGTTAGCAATAACATTGAAGGGGTCCAATAATGGCAGTCACTGTTAAAGTGCTCGTTCCGGCCAAGACGGTCGAATCGTCACAAACCACGCAATATACCGCAACAGGTGTGACGGCGATTATTGATAAGTTTACGGCCACTAACTACAGCGCCAGCGCTGCAACGATCAGCGTCAACCTTGTCACAGCCGCAGGCTCGGCGGGTAACACGAACTTGATCACGAAGACCAAGACGCTTCAGGCGTCGGAAGTCTATACGTTCCCTGAGTTGGTCGGTCAGGTGCTTGGCGCAGGTGATTTCATTAGCACCATCGCTGGCACAGGTAGCGCCATCAATATGCGCGTCAGTGGGCGAGAAGTAACCTAATGATCCACCATCACTTCAGCGCAGGCGTATAAAGGAGAGAATTATGGCTGCATGGATGTTACCCGCAGCAATTATAGGTAGCGCACTCTTTGGTGCCAGTTCATCTAAGAAAGCCGCTAGCACACAAGCTGACGCGGCTAATCGCGCTGCTGACTTGCAGATGCAGCAGTTTGAGCGTCAGGTTGAGCTGCAAGAGCCTTGGCGTCAGGCGGGCATTACCGCGCTCAACAAACTAACGCCGCTTGCGACTGAATATACGCCGTTTGGGATGGAGCAGTTTCAGCAAGACCCAGGTTACGCGTTTCGTATGCAAGAAGGTATGAAAGCGTTAGAGCGATCAGCCGCAGCACGAGGTGGCTTGTTGTCAGGTGGCATGTTAAGAGGTGCCCAACGATACGGTCAAGACCTAGCTTCGCAGGAGTACATGAACGCGTTTAACCGTTATCAGGCAGAGCGTAACGCCCGTCTTAACCCACTGCAATCGTTGGCTGGTGTCGGCCAGACGGCGACGAATCAACTAGGCCAAGCAGGTCAAGCGATGGCAAGCAACGTCGGTCAGGCACTGGGCGCAGCCGCTCAGGCAAGAGCGTCAGGGTACGTGGGCGGCGCGAACGCACTGACACAAGGTCTTGGTACGTATTTGAATTATCAGCAGGGCCAGAACTTTTTGAACGCCTTGCGCCCACAAGAAGCAGCAACACCTGCGCCTATCTATGAAGGTGGGTATTATTCTCAAGGTTATGGAGGCTAATTATGGCCCTCGTTGATCCAAACATTGCACTGTCTTATAGAGGTATCCAACTGCAAGACCCGTTGGAGCAGTACAGCAAGGCGTCTGCGGCGCAGTTTAACGCGCTTAAGATGGATGAGATTATGCGAGAGCGCGACGCGTTGTCGCAGATTCAATCGTCAATTACGGCTAAAGGTGGACCACCTGATTTAAGAGTTGCTGCTGAAGCAATGTTTAAGACGGGCAGACCTGAGTTTGTAAAGACAGCGATTTCTATATTTGAAAAGTTAGATAACCAAAAGAGATACGAAGACTACTTACGTCAAACAGAAGGTGCACCTAGCCCTGCGCCCGCACCAACCCTAACCGCTGCACCTGTAAACGCGCTAGCGCCTTCAGCCGCTGCTGCTCCCGCGCCAGCACCTGTAAACGCCTTAGCTGCACCTGTTGCAACCTCTGCGCCTGCCCCTGCCGCTACCTTAACAGTAAGCCCAACAGTTAGAGAATTACAAAACCGTTTTCGACAAGTAGTCAATATTGACTCACCAGCAGCTAGAGCGGAAGCACAACTAATAAAAACGCAAATTGAAAACGCTTTACGCATAGAATCAGCAGAAAGAATGTTAACCCCAGGACAAGAAGAGCAAAAAATACGTATTGCTCAAGCAAGTAGACCTGATCGACTGTTAACGCCAGAAGAAGAGGCGCAAAAAATACGTGTGGCAACGGCTAGTAGACCAGATCGACTACTAACACCGGAAGAAGAAGCGCAAAAGGTACGTATAGCCGCCATGACGCGGCCTGTACAAAATATCAATTTACCTCCGCAAGAAAAAGCTGAACAAAGCGACCGAGGCAAATTGTTGGTTAAGCAGTACGAAGCTATATCGGATGCTGCGCGGATCGGCGCACGTTCATTACCGGCGCTTGAGTCAAATATTGCTATTCTTGATAAAGGTTTTGACACAGGTTTTGGTACAGAAACCAAAGCAGCAGGCGCTAAAGTATTAGCGGCGCTAGGTGTTAAAGACGCAGAAAAATACGCAACCGACGCTCAAACATTCTTAGGTAACGCGTCTGCGGCGGTGTTGCAGCGCCAACTTGAACAAAAAGGCCCACAGACCGAAGCTGACGCGCAGCGAATCACGCAGACCGGCGCTCAACTAGGTAATACAAAAGACGCCAACAAATTCCTTATCAACGTTGCCAAAGCGCAGATTAACCGAGATATTGAACAGCGTAATTTTTACGATAAGTGGTGGAAAGCTAATAAGACGTACGATGGCGCAGAAGATGCGTGGTTTGCTGGCGAAGGTGGTAAATCACTATTTGAGCGACCAGAGCTAAAAAACGTACGAGCTGCACCATCATTAGTCAATCAAATACCAACAGGACGAGCGCCAACTCAACCTGCGGTTCGACCATCTACAGCGCCTGCGGCTAAACCAGCAGCAACGCCCATACCGCAAGCAGCGATTGACGCTTTAAAAGCTAAAAAAGGCACTCCTGAACAGTTTGATGAGATTTTTGGTGCGGGGGCCGCAAAACGCGTGTTGGGAGGTAAATAAATGGCCGCGAATCCTTTTAGTCAGTACGCTCCAACACCAGCAAAAAATCCTTTTGCTGAGTTTGCTGCGCCGCCTCCAGCGCCTGTTGAACTATATCAAGCACCCGCTGTCGAACCAACGCCATCAGAAATACCAGGCCCACGGCGAGGTGACTTTACGACCGGCTTAGGTAGGGGCTTTGCATCGTTAGCAGACGTTACGGTTGGTGGGGTACTGCCTGCGGTGGCGCAACAAGTTATTTATCCTTTTGCAAGGATTGGTTCGACGCCTGAACAAGCGCAAGCAACCGCGCAAGGCATCGCCGGTAAGATTGAAAAACCTTTTGGCCGCGCTTTTGGTGTCGTAGGTACGCCAGAGTATGAGCAAGAAGTTGGTCGCCAGCTTGTGGATTTCATAGGACAGAATTTTCAGAAAGGCGCTAAATGGATTTCTGAAAAGACAGGCATACCGACGCTTGACGTAGAAAACATGATGGGAACGCTAGTTCCCGTAGCCGCTAAAAAAGCCAAACCTACGGCACAAGCCGCTGCGAGGGTAGGTACGGAGTTGGCTGCTGACGTGGTTGCAGGCGCTAAATTACCCTTAGAAAAAAGTATTCTTGAGCCACGGCGCCAGCGCCAATCATTAGAAGATTATGCTCGCGGGCCTCAGATCGACGCCGCTAAAGAAGCACAGCGTTTAGGGATCGTCATTAATCCTGTCGATATTCAACCTGGCGTTGCAACTAGAACACTTGCTGGCATGGCGGGTGAGCGCGGTAAACAAACCATTGCATCAACTAACCAACAGCAAGTACGTAAAGTCGCGTTAAAAGACCTTAACCTTCCTGAGACAACGCAACTTACAAACAGAGACGCGTTTGCTAAGGCACGAGAACAATTAGCAGGGCCGTACAACGAGGTTAGAAAATTACCTACGTTAACGGCAGACCAAGCAGTAAAAACACAACTTGATAGCTTGCGTCCTGATCCATCGTTGATTGGGTCTGACCGTTATGCAGCGTCAATTAACGGCATCATTGATGATGCTTTAGTAAAAGTCGATGCGGGTTTAACGGGCAATCAACTGCTTGAAAACGTAAGAACACTGCGTCAACGCGCACGTAAAACGTACGACAACAAAAACGCTGACTTGGCAGCGCTAGATGTAGCGGACACTAACTTAGCGGTCGCTAACGCGTTGGAGTCAATGATTGAGTCCAACATTTCTAACCCTAAGTTGCTCAGTCAGTTTAGAGATGCGCGGCAAAAGATGGCGCGTACTTATGTGTATGAAAACGCAACGGACTTCAATACAGGTTTAGTAGACCCTAAGAAACTGTCGCGTATCACTGCTAAAGACAACGTACTTACTGGCGACGTTAAATCGTTGGGTCGAATTGCCGGTAACTTTCCTGATGTGTTTAGCCCCAAGGTAAGCACGCCGTTAGGAGCTATGGCGTCCATCGGACGTACAGGTTTTGCAGGCACGTTAGGTGGTTTAGGTGGGTACACACTTGGCGGGTATCCTGGTGCTGCGTTAGGGTCGGTGTTAGGCGCGGGCGCTGGTGAGATAGCGCAACGCATAGCTGCTAATCGTCTTGCGTCGCCTGAGTATCAAGCAGGACTAACGATACGTGATCGACGTATTCCGGTAGCTGAACCCCAACCATCATTAGCGCCTCCTATCCCACGCGAAAGATCGCTGGTGCCGTATGAGCCAGAGATGCGCGTGTTGATGCGCGGCGAAGGACCATACCAACCTAATTTTGTGTTCGTACCATCACAGCCTGGTGTACCGCCGCAGCCGATTGTAACGGGCGTACCTCAGCCTCAAAATCGTTTACTACCGTCCCCAAGCGCTGCGAGTACGATCAATGCACTTCGCGCTGAAGATGCTAGACGCGCCCAAATGTCGCGTGAACTTGGTGCTCAAGCAGAAGCAATACAAGCGGCAGAAGCTGCGGCTAAACGTCAGCCTACGCGTGGTGAGGTAGTGCTAGAACTTGACCCGACAACGGGACGTTTACGCACAACTAGCGAAGGTATTAAAGGTGCAACGCCTGAGACGTTTCAAAACTTTGGTGCTAGCTTAGAGTCTGCC
>Ga0316616_100000303_pt1 | contig 14578 bp, 14 predicted proteins | sample OWC_Aug_M1_C1_D1_FD_207660 | JGI IMG/M metagenome (GOLD analysis project Ga0316616, IMG submission 207660) | Wetland soil microbial communities from Old Woman Creek delta, Ohio, United States - OWC_Aug_M1_C1_D1_B | ecosystem: Environmental > Terrestrial > Soil > Wetlands | place: USA: Ohio... | reverse complement strand
GAATGCGGGTCACCCGGTGGATGGAGCGCATGACGGTCGGCAGCTGCAAGATCGAGCTTCGCATCCCGGACAGCGACTCGCTGAAGGCGAAGCGCCGGGTCGTCAAGAGCATCAAGGATCGCGTGCAGACGCGGTTCAACGTGGGCATCGCCGAGGTGGACCGGCTGGACGACTGGGGGCGGGCCACGCTGGGCGTGGTGTCGGTCAGCAACGATGCCCGCCTGGTGGACGAGATGCTCACCAAGGTGGTCAACTGGATCGAGGAGCACGGCGAGGCCCTGGTCGTGGATTACGAGATCGACCTCGTCACCCACTGATCGCCGCCCGGCACCGCACCGCCTGCGGGCCCAGGAATCCGAGACTCCCTCACCCATGGCGCACCCCTTCAAGCGGGCCGACCGGGTTTCCGGCCTGATCCAGCAAGAGCTGAGCCGTCTGCTCTGGCGGGAGGTCAAGGACCCGCGCCTGGCCCAGGTGACCATCACGGCGGTCCGGCTGAGCCCGGACCTCCGGTACGCGCGGGTGCTTTTCCGCACGCTGGGCGGCCCCGAGCAGCTGCCGGGGGTGCTGGAGGGGCTGGCATCGGCGCGGGGGTTCCTGCGCGGCGAGCTGGGGCGGCACCTGCACCTGCGCTACGCCCCCGAGCTCGCCTTCGAGCTGGACCGGTCGGTGGAGTGGAGCCTGCAGGTGGCGCAGCTCCTGCGCGAGGTGCAGGCCGGCGAGCCGCCGGCCGAGGCGCAGCCACCTGCCGAGGCGCAGGGGCCGGCCGAGGCGCATGAGGAAGATCGGCCCGAGGCGCCGGCCGAGGGCGAGCCGCCGGGCGAGGGGCCGCGGTGAGCGATCTCGAGGCCGTCGTCGCCAGCCTGCGCGCGGCGCCGTCGGTGGCGGTCCTGGCCCACATCCGGCCCGAGGGCGATGCCATCGGCGCCACCTTGGGGATGGCCCTCGCCCTGCGGGCCGCCGGGAAGCTCGTGGGGGCCTACAACGCCGACCCGCTGCCGCCGGAGCTGGCCGAGTTGCCCGAGGCCGGCGAGATTCGGCGGGAGGTGCCCATCCGCGATCCGTTCGCCTGCTACCTGGTGCTGGACACGAGCGACCTGGAGCGGACGGGGGGCCTCCTGGCGGGCCGGCCGGGGACGGCGCGGGTCCTGAACGTGGACCACCACGCGGGAAACACCCGCTTCGGCGACGTCAACTGGGTGGATCCGACCGCCTCGTCGGCAGGGGAGATGGTGTACCGGATCCTCCGCCAGGGCGGCTTTGCGGTCTCCGAGGCGGTGGCGGCGAACCTGTACGCGGCCATCCTGACGGACACCGGGTCCTTCCGCTACAGCAACACCTCGGCCGCGGCCCTGCGGGCGGCGGCGGACCTGGTGGAGGGCGGGGCGCCCGTCGAGGCGCTCGCCGCCGGGCTCTACGGCAACCGGGACCCGCGGCAGTGGCGCCTGCTCAGCGAGGCGCTGGCCAGCCTGGGGGTCTCGGGCGACGGCCGGCTGGCCTGGATCGAGGTGACGCGCGAGGCCCAGGCGCGCTCGGGGCTGGGGCTGGAGGCGACGGAGGAGTTCGTGGGCTACGCGCGGGCCCTGCGCGGCGTCGAGATCGCCCTGGCCTTCAAGGAGGTCTCCGCCAGCGAGGTCAAGGTGAGCCTCCGCTCGCGCGGGACGACGGATGTGGCGCACCTGGCGGGGCAGTTCGGGGGCGGGGGGCACCGCAACGCCGCCGGCTGCACCCTGCGCGAGCCGCTGGCCTCCGCCCGGGCCCGGGTGCTGGCCGCCGCCGCCGCCGCGCTGGAGGCGGCGGGCGCACCCGCCGCCCCGAGCCGGGGCTGAGGACAGGCGCCGAAGGCGGGACAGGCATGGCAGCCGCGGCCGAGATCAGCGGGGTGCTCAACATCGACAAGCCGGCGGGGATGACGTCCCACGACGTCGTGGACGCCGTGCGCAAGATCCTGGGCGTGCGGCGGGTGGGGCACACCGGCACCCTGGATCCCCAGGCCACGGGGGTGCTCCCCCTCTGCGTGGGCCGGGCCACGCGCATCGCCCAGTACCTGACCCAGGCGGACAAGGAGTACCTCATGACGTTGCGCCTGGGGATCACCACCGACACCCTGGACGCCGCCGGGCGCGAGACGGGCCGGGTGGAGGACGTCCGGGTGCGGCGCGAGGAACTCGAGGCGGTCCTGCCGCGCTTCACGGGCGAGATCCAGCAAATGCCGCCGCTCTACTCGGCCAAGAAGATCCGGGGGGAGCGGATGTACCGGCTGGCCCGCCGCGGCGAGGCGGTGGAGCGGCAGCCGGTCGCGGTGCGCGTTCACAGCCTGGAGCTGCTGGAGTTCGCGCCGCCGTTCGTCCGGCTGCGCACCGTCTGCTCCAAGGGCACCTACGCGCGGAGCCTGTGCGACGACATCGGGCGGGCGCTGGGCTGCGGCGGGCACCTGCACGCGCTCACCCGGACCCGCTCGGGCCGCTTCCGCATGGACGGGGTCATCACGCTGGCCCAGCTCGAGGACTACGCGGCGCAGGGGCGCCTGGCGGAGGCCCTGATCCCGGTGAGCGAGGCCCTCTCCCACCTGCCCGCGGTGCGCGTCACGCCCGAGGCCGGCCGGGTGGTCCTGCACGGGGGCGGCATCCCGGTCGCGCTGGTGGCGCAGCTGCCGCCGGAGGTGGCGCCGGGGATGCTGGTACGGGTCCTCGGCTACCGCAAGCAGCTGCTCTGCCTGGCGGAGGCCCAGCTGGGATCGGCCGAGCTGCCGGGGGCGGAGCCCACCCGCCTGGCCCTGCGCAGCGTGCGCGTCTTCGGCGGGGCCGGCTGAGCCGGGAAGCGCGATGCGCGTGATGCGGGTGGCCGCCCTGGGGGACCTCGGCCGCGAGCTGGGGCGGCCGGTGCTGGGGATGGGGACCCTGGACGGGGTGCACCTGGGGCACCAGGCGGTGCTGGCGCAGGTGCGGCGCCGGGCGGCGGCGCTGGGGGCCACCCCGGGCGCGCTCACCTTTGCCCGCCACCCGCTAGAGGTGGTCCGGCCCGAGCAGGCCCCGCCGCTGATCACCCCGGTGCCGGTGAAGCTGGCGCTGCTGCAGCGGCTGGGCATGGCCGCGGCGGTCGTCATCGAGTTCTCGCGGCCCCTGGCGGAGCTGACGGCGGAGACCTTCGTCGAGCGGGTGCTGGTGGAGGGCCTCGACGTCTCCGCCGTCTGCGTGGGCTACGACTTCGGCTTCGGCAAGGGCCGGCAGGGGACGCCCGAGCTGCTGGTCAGGCTGGGGGCGCGGCACGGCTTCGAGGTCGAGGTGGTGCCCCCCCTGAGCCTGGACGGCCTCACGGTGAGCAGCCGCCTGATCCGGAGCCTCCTGGCGGAGGGCCGGGTGGAGGAGGCGCAGCGTTTCCTGGGGCGCCCCTACTGCATCGCCGGCGAGGTCCAGCCGGGGGCCGGGCGCGGGCGGGAGCTGGGGTTCGCGACGGCCAACCTCCGGCTGCCCGAGCCGCCGCCGCTCCGGGACGGGGTCTACGCCGGCCGGGTCCTGGTGCGGGGCGACTTCCACGACGCCGTGATGAACCTGGGGGTGGCCCCCACCTTCGGCGCGGGGGAGCGGCGGCTCGAGATCCACATCCCGGGCTGGGCGACGCCGCTGTACGGCGAGCGGGTGACGGCCTTCCTGACCCGGCGGTTGCGCGAGGAGCGGCGCTTTCCGGACGCGGCCGCGCTCGCGGCGCAGGTTCGCGCGGACCGCGAGGCGGCGGCGGCGGCCTGGGACGCCGTGCGCGATCTACCCTGGCCAGAATGGACTTTACAGGCCTAGGGGCCTGTGCTAGTTTGCTCGCTCACGGGGCCGGGAAGCGGCCCGCAGGGAGGACAGGGATCATGCCCAAGGAGTTCACGAACAAGTCCGAGATCATAGGAAATTTCCGCATCCACGAGCAGGATACGGGCTCGCCCGAGGTCCAGATCGCCCTCCTGAGCGGGCGCATCGGGTATCTCACCCAGCACCTGACCCTGCACAAGAAGGACCACCACTCGCGGCGGGGCCTGCTCATGCTGGTCGGGCGGCGGCGCAAGCTCCTCGACTACCTGCGGGGCAAGGACGCCGATCGCTACAAGAAGGTCATCGAAAGGTTGGGCATTCGCAAATGACGTATCGGACAGAGCTGACACTCGAGGGCCGCACCCTCGGCATCGAAGCAGGACGCGTGGCCCGCGCCGCCGATGGGGCCGCCTGGGTCCGCTACGGGGACACGGTGGTGCTGGTCACCGCCGTGGCCTCCAAGCAGGCGCGCGAGGGGATCGACTTCTTCCCCCTCACGGTGGACTACCAGGAGCGCTTCTATGCGGCCGGCAAGATCCCGGGCGGCTTCTTCAAGCGGGAGGGCCGCCCCCACGAAAAGGAAACGCTGAGCGCCCGGCTCATCGACCGGTCCATCCGGCCGCTGTTCCCGGCCGGCTACCACCAGGACGTCCAGATCATCGCCACCGTCCTGTCCGTGGACCAGGAGAACGATCCGGACGTGGTCGCGGTGGTCGGGGCCTCGGCGGCCCTCAGCCTCTCCCCCATCCCGTTCCTCGGGCCCATCGGCTGCGTCCGGGTGGCGCGGGTGGCGGGGCGCTTGCTCCTGAATCCCACCTACGCCGAGCTCTTGCAGAGCGACCTGGACATGGTGGTGAGCGGGACCGAGGACGCCATCGTCATGGTGGAGGGCGGGGCGCGCGAGGTGCCGGAGGAGGTCGTGCAGGCGGCCCTGATGCACGGGCACCGCGGCCTCAAGGCCATCATCGCCATGCAGCGGGAGCTGGCCCGGCAAGCGGGGGTGCAGAAGAGCCCCTTCGCGTCGCCCTCGCCGGATCCGTCCCTGCAGGCCCGGGTCGAGGCGGTGTGCCGGCCGCATCTGCGCGAGCTGGTGTTCGTCCCCGAGAAGGAGGTCCAGCAGGCCCGCCGCAAGGAGCTGCTGGCCACGGCCCTGGCCGAGCTCGAGGCCGAGGAGGAGGGGACGGCGCTGGAGGTCAAGGAGATCTTCGACGATCTCGAGAAGAAGGAGCTCCGCCGCCTGATCCTGGAGGAAGGCAAGCGCGCCGACGGCCGCGCCACGACCACGGTGCGCCCCATCACCTGCGAGGTGGGGGTCCTGCCGCGGACCCACGGCTCGGCGCTGTTCACCCGCGGGCAGACCCAGGCCCTGGTCACGACCACGCTGGGCACCTCCGAGGACGAGCAGCGGCTGGATGACCTGGAGGGCGAGAGCTCGAAGCGCTTCATGCTGCACTACAACTTCCCGCCCTTCTCGGTGGGCGAGGTCAAGTTCATCCGCGGGGCCAGCCGGCGCGACATCGGGCACGGCAACCTGGCCGAGCGGGCGATCCACACGGTCCTGCCCTCCAAGGAGGAGTTCCCCTACACGGTCCGGATCGTCTCCGACATCCTGGAGTCCAACGGCTCTTCCTCCATGGCCACCGTCTGCGGCGCCAGCCTGGCCCTCATGGACGCGGGGGTCCCGGTGAAGGCGGCCGTGGCGGGCGTGGCCATGGGCCTGGTCAAGGAAGGGGAGCGGACCGCGGTGCTGACCGACATCCAGGGCCTGGAGGACCACCTGGGCGACATGGACTTCAAGGTGGCCGGGACCCGGGTGGGGGTGACCTCGATCCAGATGGACATCAAGCTGCGGGAGGGCGTGACGGAAGCGGTGCTGCAGCAGGCCCTGGGCCAGGCGCGGGCGGCCCGGCTGGAGGTCCTGGACATCATGGGCCGGGCCATGGCGGCGCCCCGCGCCGGCCTCAGCCCCTACGCGCCCCGCATCCTGTCCTTCAAGATCCCGGTGGACAAGATCCGCGAGGTCATCGGTCCCGGCGGCAAGATCATCCGCGGCATCGTGGAACAGACGGGGGCCAAGATCGACATCGAGGACGACGGCACCGTGGCCATCGCCTCGGTGGACGAGGCCGCCGCCCGCAAGGCCATGGAGATCATCGGCCGCATCGTCGAGGTGCCCGAGGTGGGCAAGGTCTACCAGGGCCGCGTGGTGAAGATCACCGACTTCGGCGCCTTCGTCGAGATCCTGCCCGGCACCGACGGGCTGCTGCACATCTCGCAGATCGCGGTCGAGCGGATCAAGCGGGTGGAGGACGTCCTCAGGGAAGGGCAGGAGATCCAGGTCAAGGTGATCGAGGTGGACAAGGCGGGCAAGATCCGCCTCAGCCGCCGGGAGCTCCTGCGCGAGGCGGGCGAGAAGGGCGAGGGCCCGGAGCCCGCGCCGGAGGAACCCCGGGGCGAGGAGGGCTCGTCGCGGCCCCAGGGAGGGCGCGGCGGGCACGGGGGGAGGAAGTCATCGGGACGGTAGGCGACCTCTACCGCAAGGCGGTCCTCCCCAACGGGATGGTGGTCCTGACGGAGCGGATGCCCCATCTCCGCTCGGTCTCCATCGGGGTCTGGGTGCGGGTGGGATCGCGCCACGAGCGCGCCGAGCGGGCCGGGATCTCCCACTTCATCGAGCACCTGTTCTTCAAGGGGACCGAGCAGCGGACGGCCGAGGCCATCGCCCAGGCCATCGACAGCGTGGGTGGGACGCTGGACGCCTTCACCTCCCGCGAGCACACCTGTCTGTACGCCAAGGTCCTGGGCGAACACCTGCCCCTGGCCGTGGACCTGCTGAGCGACCTGCTCCTGCACCCCAAGCTGGATCCCGCCGACATCGAGAAGGAGCGCCGGGTCGTCCTGGAAGAGATCAAGATGGTCGAGGACGACCCCGACGACCTCATCCACGACCTCTTCGCGCAGCAGTTCTGGCGCGAGCACCCGCTGGGCCGGCCCGTGCTGGGCTCCCGCAAGAGCCTGGGGGCGGTCCAGCGCCAGGACGTCCTGGAGCACCTCCAGGACTACTACCAGCCCGACCGGGTGGTGCTGGCGGCGGCGGGCGACGTGGACCACGACCGGCTGGTGGCGCTGCTGGGGGAGGCCTTCCGCGACTGGTCCGGCAGCGCGCGTGAGCCCAACGGCTCCACCCCGGTGGCCCACCTCTCGGTCAGCCACGAGGAGCGGGACTCGGCCCAGCTGCACCTGGTCCTGGGGGTGGAGGGGCTGCCCTACGCCCACCCCGACCGGTACGCCTTCTACCTGCTGAACGGCATGCTGGGCAGCTCCATGAGCTCGCGTCTCTTCCAGGAGGTGCGCGAGAAGCGCGGCCTCGCCTATTCCATCTACTCCTACCAGGCCTCCTACCAGGACACCGGCCTGATGGCGGTCTATGCCGGGACCAGCCGTGAGGCCTACCCGCAGGTGCTGGAGCTGATCCGGATCGAGCTCGGGCGGCTGCGCGGCGAGGCCGTGGACCCGGTGGAGTTCGCCCGGGCCAAGGCGCAGCTCAAGGGGAACCTCCTGCTCGGCCTGGAGAGCACCAGCAGCCGCATGACCCGCCTGGCCAAGGCCGAGATCTACTTCCAGCGCTACTTCGACCTGGACGAGATCATCCGGGGCATCGACACCGTCACGCCGGAGCAGTTCAGCGCGCTCACCGCGAGCCTCCTCCAGCCCGAGCGCTACGCGCTCGCCACCATCGGTCCGCTGAACTAGGCCGAGTGCACGCCCGGGGCGCCCCGCACCCTTTCCGCCTTCACACGACCGGCTGCTGCTGGTCGCATCCCCGCCCAACCGGATTCGCGCCGTTCCTTGCCGCTCGGCCCCACATCTCCGGCTAACGCCTGCGTCGCCTCCGAGGGGCGACACCCGCCGGGTGAACCGAGGCCCGCGGGAGTGAGCCGGCCCCGCGGGCTGCAGCGCGGGCGTGACTGGGGTCGGCTGCGGATGCCCCGACGGTAGGCGGAGATCGAGGTCGGCTGAGACTTCCTTGACACGAGCCCGAACGACCGATACAGTCCCGTCACCTCGACGAGGAGTATCCGATGCCCAGGCAACGTCGCTCCGCCGATCCTCCCGCATCCCCCGACCGGATCGCCAAGGCGCTCAAGTGGGTCGGCGCGGTCACGTCCATCCTCTCCCTGATCTTCGGCCTCTATCAGCTCACCACTCTCATGGCCGGCGTCCGCGAGCGCCAGCGGCGAATTGCGGAGTCCCTGGAGGTGGAGACCTCGCAGCGGAGCGTGGGGGATTTCGCCCGGGCCTGGGCTACGCTCCAGGACGCGGCGAAGCTGGCCGACGAGGGGGGGAAGCTGGCGACGATCATGGGACGACTGGATGAGGTGAGGCAACGGGTGAGGCTCCGGCAGGAGGACCTGGCCATGGCCTGGTTGCGGGATGCGCGTCCGGGGCCGGGGCGGGCTTTCTCCGATATCGTCACCCCTGTCCTGCCCGTCTTGGAGCGGGGACTCCTGGGCGCCGCCGACCGGCGGAAGGCCGACCTGCTTGCCCACCTTGGCTGGGCGGATTTCCTGCGGACCAGAGACGACGGCATCGTCCGAAATTCGGAAACGAGATACCGGGAAGCGCTGCAGCTGGACCCGGGAAACCCGTACGCCCACGCCAACCTTGGCCATTGGATCCTCTGGAGGGGCGGCAGGCTCGAAGCCGCCCAAACGCAGTTCTCGGCCGCGCTCGAGTCAGGTCGGGCACGTGCATACGTGCGGAAGATGCAGATCGCCGCCCTGCAAAACCGGCAGAACGTGGAAACCGACGGAGAGATCCTCCGCGTGGTCAATGACATGCGCAAGAACAAGGAGTCCATCGACGAGGGGACGCGCGCCACGGTGTTCTCGATTTACGCCTTTGCCTTTGGCCGCGACCCGGCCGCAGCGCAGACACTCTTGACCGCTGTCCCGCCCCTCGAACAACTGGAGACGTTCCAATCCTTGTTTTACGATCAGGAATTCGACCGATCGAAACGCCCGAGCCGCGAGGTATACCTCGCTACGCTGCAAGAGGCGGCGGGCCGCCCGGACGACGCACTCCGCACGCTGCAATCCGTGCGGTCGGAACTGACCTCCAGCGACTCTGGAAGCTTGGCGCGTGTGGTTGATGCCAGGATCGCCCGGCTTTCCAGGCGGCCCAGCCACCCGACGGGAGCCAGGTAGCCGGGCGCCCCTGCCGCAATGCGGCGGCGCGAATGCGGCGACGCACCCCGCTGCGGTTGCGGCTGCCGCTGGTTCGTCCCGCTCGAGCACTGCCTCCGGTACGACTGAGGACTGTCATGAATCCGAGCCACAGCCGCGTCGACGAACTGCGCGGCGACGAAGTGAGTCTCACCGAAGAGGCGCGCCGGATTCAATCGAATGGAACGCCGAGTACGCGATCGAGGGCGGGGCGTTCACAGTCGTCGAGAGCGACGCGGCCCCACGGGCCATCCTGGGCTACCCAATCGTGGAGATTGAGCGCCTGGCCACCGAGTTACCGGCCGCTCCTCGGACAGGTCCCGACGATGCGGATCAAGCCCGGCAGCGCCTGAAATCCGGCCGCAACGACCCGTGCCCCTGCGGCAGCGGGAAGAAGTACAAGAAATGCTGCCTGGTGAGGGATGAAGCACTGGTCCGCGAGCCGACCGGTGAGCCAAGGCTATGGGCAGAGGGGCGGGCCGAGCGCGCCGCGCTTATGTCTGAAGGCGATTCGGGCGCAGGGAAGGACAGTAGGGAGTCTTCCGACGTGGCGGAATCCGCTGCTGACATCGACACCCAACTCCCGTCCGAGGCGGAACGCAGGGCGGACGCGCTCTGGGAGCAATTCGAGGGCTGGAACCAGCCGACCTCGGAACAGATGGACACCTTTCTGGCCAGCCTCTTGGCGCTACCTCCGGAACTGACCAGCTGGAGTGATCTGCTCCATGGATTCGCCCGCCACAACCACCCCGACCTCCCCGGCGTCTTCTGTCGGATCGCGGCCGCCGTTCCGTATACGAAAGAGACCGGCATGGCCTTCTTCTACTGGGCTGCGGCTGAGGAATTTGTCCGAACGCAACTTCACCACTTGCTACCCGAAGTCGCCGCGGGCTGGTGGTGCCGGAGCTGTGCGGGCTCATCTTCGAGGCGCGCGCGGGCCGGCACCTCCACGCCGCAGCAACCTCCGCAACGACGCCCGATCTGCTGGCGGAAGAACTGCGCCGGGGGATCGAGGAGGAGATTCACCCGGAGGCGGCTCGCGGCGCTGCCGAAGTCATCGCCGGCCGATCCTCCGTGTCGGTGTGGACGCAGTCCCAGTTCGACCTCGTGTCGCGAGATATCCGTACGGACGACGAGGCATGGCGGCAAAATCTGCGGCTGTCTGAGGTCCTGATCCACGGTGCCCGCGAAGCCTGGCGCGTTGAGCAGCGCCCGCCCGGCTGCGCCCTGCGCGGATTGACCCTCATGCTGGACTCGGTGTACCAGTGGCTGGGCACGGACCGGAAAAAGCGAAAGAGCGCTTCCAGGAAGCTGCTGAATTTCCTTCGGCCCGCCGGGCTTGAGCAGCGTCTCGTCCGGGCCTGTCCCGAGCTAGTGGGTGTGAACGAAGCCCGAGCACGCCTCCTGCTCGATGCCCACTGGATCCTCCTGCGGTTTGCCGAGCGCCATCAGTTGGCGTCCGAGGCCGATGCGACCGAATCCCGCAAGGAGCTGGGCCGGCTGCAGAAGGCGCTCGACCGGGTGCGCTGACCCAAGTCCTTTAAGGTCACGCGGAAAGCGTGGGGGAAGGAGCGGAGGCCGGTTCGGCTATCGGGACCGCGGTGGTGCGGAGGGAAGATAGCTGCTCACGCAGAGGATCCGGATGCCGGCGATGGGCGGGATATCTTTGTCATTCGTCAGAAAGATGGAGCACCGGTTGAGGAGCGCAGTGGCGAGCTGGATTGCATCGGGCGTCTTGATGCTGTGCGCCGCTCGCAACTGGGCGGCAGCCCTGCAGACCGGGTGGGTGATCTCTTCAAGGCGAAGGCCCCGGCTCCTCGTGAGCACCGCTTCGTAGCGGTCGGCCAGGGGGGCCATCCCGCTGCGGTAGGGTTGCACGAGGGTCTCGAGAAGGGTCAGGCCAGATGTGACCGCCAGGAGTCGCCCGGCAGCGATGGCGGAAAACACTGGCCGGATGATCGGCAGATATCGGGGATGCTCTTCGATGAGATAGATGAAGGGCGCCGTGTCCAGCCCCACAGGGCCGGCCCCCACATCCTCTACGAGTCCCACGCCTGCCGCTCCCTGCGGAGGTACTCGTCCGACTTGACGCCAGCCCAAACCTCCTTGCCCAGCCCCTGGAGGTCCAGGACGGATAACGCGGGCGCCTCGGTCAGCACCTCTTCCAGGATGTGGACCACCTCCTGCGCCACCGAACGTCGCTGTCGTTTGGCGCGCGCCTGGAGTTTCCGATACAGCGTGTCAGGGACGGATTTGACGTTGAGGACGGCCATGGTATCTTCCCTCCAATCTGGAGGCATTTTGGAGGAATCATCGGACCCTGTCAAGGGCTCTCGAGACCCGGTGGTCTGAGTCAAGAGACAGTCAATATCGAGCGGACGACTCGCGCCCGGGCCGAGGTTGTCTCCGTCGCCTGCCTGTGATACCCTGCGCGAGTGTTCCGGCTGGGCGCCGGAAGTTCGGGGCCGGAACTCCGCCGCAGGCGGCCGCCTGGACCCGCAGGGGCTGGAAGCCTCTCCGAAGGAGCGCGCATGATTCCTCGCTACTCCCGACCCAAGATGGCCGCCATCTGGGAGCCCGCCAACCGCTTCGCCATCTGGCTCGAGATCGAGGTCCTGGCCTGCGAGGCCTGGGCGGAGCTGGGCGTGGTGCCGAGGGAGGCGGTGGCCGAGATCCAGGCCAGGCGCGGCTTCGACATGGCCGCGCTCGTGCCGCGGATCGACGCCATCGAGTGCGAGGTCAAGCACGACGTGATCGCCTTCCTCACCGCGGTGGCCGAGCAGGTGGGTCCCGCCTCGCGCTACATCCACCTGGGGCTGACCTCCTCCGACATCCTGGACACGTGCCTGGCCTGCCAGATGCGCCAGGCGGCGGACCTGCTGCTGGAGGACCTCACCGCGGTGGAGGGGGTCCTGGCGGAGCAGGCGCGCCGGCACCGGCGCACGGTCATGATCGGCCGCACCCACGGCATCCACGCCGAGCCCACCACCTTCGGCCTCAAGCTGGCCATGTGGCTGATGGAGGTGCGGCGCGGGCGCGAGCGCCTGCTCCGGGCCCGCGAAGTGGCGAGCTACGGCAAGCTTTCCGGCGCGGTGGGGACCTTCGCCAACGTCCCGCCCCGGGTCGAGGAGTACGTCTGCGACAAGCTGGGCCTCAAGCCCGAGCCCGTCTCCACCCAGATCATCCAACGGGACCGGCACGCGGAGTACCTGGCGGCCCTGGCCCTCGTCGGGGCCTCGCTGGACAAGTTCGCCACCGAGATCCGGCACCTGCAGCGCACCGAGGTGCGCGAGGCGGAAGAGCCGTTCAGCGAGGGGCAGAAGGGCTCCTCCTCCATGCCCCACAAGCGGAACCCGGTGACCTGCGAGCAGATCTCGGGATTGTCGCGCCTGCTGCGGAGCAACCTCCAGGCGGCGCTGGAGAACGTGGCCCTCTGGCACGAGCGGGACATCAGCCACTCCTCGGTGGAGCGGGTGATCCTGCCCGACAGCACCATCCTGCTGGATTACCTGCTGGCCAAGTTCAAGGGGGTCGCCGAGGGCATGCGGGTCTACCCCGAGCGGATGCGGCAGAACCTGGACGGCACCCACGGGGTGATCTTCTCGCAGCAGGTGCTCCTGGAGCTGGCCAGGGCCGGTGCCTCGCGCGAGGCGGCCTACGCCATGGTGCAGCGAAACGCCATGCGGGCCTGGGAAAGCGGCGAGTCGTTCCAGGCCCTGCTGCTGGCCGACCCCGAGGTCCGCGTCGCCCTGGACGAGGCGAGGATTGCGGCCTGCTTCGATCTGGGCTATCATCTGCGCCACGTCGACGAGATCTTCAAGCGAGTTGGCCTCGGCTGACGCCCCGGCTGGCGCATGTCCGGGCGGGGAAGATCGAGACGGCGGTCTGGCCTGCCGGAAAGGTTCCGACGGGTGCGGCTGCAGGTGGGGTGCATGCGGGCCGGACGGAAGCTGTACGAGGGCAAGTGGAAGATCCTGTTCGAGACACCCGACCGGTCGCTCCTGCTCCAGCGCTTCAAGGACGCCCCGCGGCTGGAGCGGCCGACCGGGCGGCCGGCGCTGGCACGCCGGGGCGCCATGAAGAACCGGATCTCGGCGACGCTCTTCGGGCTGCTGCAGGAGCAGGGCATCCCCACCCACTTCGTGCGGCTGGCGGGCGAGCGGGAGATGCTGGTGCGCCGGCTGGAGATGATCCGGCTGGAGGTCGTCCTGCGCAACGTCGCCGCCGGGAGCCTCGCCAAGCGGCTGGGCCTCGAGGTGGGGACCACGCTGCCGGCGCCGGTGCTGGAGCTGTACTACAAGAGCGACGCCCTGGGGGACCCGCTCCTCAACGAGGACCACGTGCGGGCCCTGGGCCTGGCATCGCTGGAGGAACTGAAGGCCATCCGCGAGGCGACGTTCCGGGCCAACGGGGTGCTCCTGCCCTTCTTTGCCGAGCGGGAGATCCTGCTGGCCGATTTCAAGCTCGAGTTCGGCCGGCACAAGGGGGGGCTCCTCGTCGGCGACGAGCTCAGCCCTGACGGCTGCCGGTTCTGGGACCGGACGACACGGGAGGACCTGGGGAAGGGCCGGTCCCGGCGCAGCGCGGCCCGCGAGGCGGCCGCGTACCAGGAGATCTACCGGCGCATCTGCACCTGACCCCGCCCGCACCCGTGGTCCCGGTCTCCCGGTCCGACGCGATTCCCGAATCCTCCTGTCCCGAGAGAGGTGGTCCATGCTGGAAGCCGAGATCCACGTCACCCTGAAGAAGAGCGTCCTCGATCCCCAGGGTGAGACCGTGAGGAGCGCGCTGCAGAGCCTGGGGTTCCAGGGGGTGGAGGACTGCCGGATCGGCAAGTTCATGGTGGTGCGCCTGTCGGGAGCCGATCCGACCCAGGCCCGGGCCCAGGTGGAGGAGATGTGCCGCAAGCTCCTGGCGAACCCGGTCATCGAGGAGTACGTCTTCCAGATCCGGGAGGTGGGGGGATGAAGGTCGGGATCCTGGTGTTCCCCGGGACCTGGAGTCACCAGGACTTCGCCCACGTCTTCCAGGACGTCCTGGGCCTGTCCTGGGGGTACGTCTGGCACAAGGACACCTCGCTGGCGGGCTACGACGCCCTGATCTTGCCCGGGGGCTTCGCCCACGGCGACTACCTGCGCGTCGGGGCGATCGCCCGCTTCTCCCCGATCATGGAGGCCGTCGTCCGCTTCGCGCGCGACGGCGGGCCGGTGCTGGGCAGCTGCAACGGCTTCCAGATCCTGTGCGAGGCGGGCCTGCTGCCGGGGGCGCTGCTGCGCAACCGCTCGCTCCAGTACCGCTGCCAGTGGGTCCACGTGCGCACCGAGCACTGCGACACGCCCTTCACCCGGACGGCGCGGCCCGGCCAGGTGCTGAAGATCCCCATCTCCCACGGCGATGGCCGCTACTACGCCCCGCCCGAGATCCTGGCGTGCCTGAGGTCGAACGGCCAGGTCGTCTTCCGCTACTGCACGCCGGCGGGTGCGGCGGCGGACGAGGCCAACCCCAACGGCTCCCTGGAGCACATCGCCGGGGTCTGCAGCGAAGGCCGGAACGTCG
>Ga0316616_100000300_pt1 | contig 14678 bp, 14 predicted proteins | sample OWC_Aug_M1_C1_D1_FD_207660 | JGI IMG/M metagenome (GOLD analysis project Ga0316616, IMG submission 207660) | Wetland soil microbial communities from Old Woman Creek delta, Ohio, United States - OWC_Aug_M1_C1_D1_B | ecosystem: Environmental > Terrestrial > Soil > Wetlands | place: USA: Ohio... | reverse complement strand
GTCTGCCAGCGCGTCCGGGACCGGGTTGAACTCGACGCCGGCATACAGGTCTTCCGTGTTCTCGCGGAAGACCACGATGTCGATGCCGTCCTTCAGGTTGAGCGGGTTGCCGGGATACGCCGTGCACGGCCTGAGGCAGATGTACAGGTCGAACAGTTGCCGCATGCGCACGATCGGCGACCGGTAGACGAGCCCCGTGCCCTTCAACGACGGCACCAGCTCGGCTTCCGCCGCCTTCACCGGCTTCGAGGTGATGGCGCCAAAGAGCGCGGCATCCACGTTCCTCAGCAACTCGATCGTCCTCGCGGGCAGCGCATCCCCCTCGGCGCGCCAGCACTCCCACCCGATGTCGCCGTGCATGTACTCGGCGTCGAGTTTCAGCCGGTCGAGCACGATCCGCGTGGCATCCATCACGTCCACACCGACGCCATCACCGGGCAGCCAGGCAATCTTGTATCGCGACATGTTGCACCATCCTCGACAGCAGGGAGCGTTGAACACACGGCGGGACCGGCGGCAAGATCCTGCGGGCGCAGGCGGAACGCCGCGCCGGGGGGCTGGGACAGGATACCAAGACTGGCGGCTGGGGGCCAGTGAGGAGAGGAGAGACGTGGTGACCGGAGAGATGCACGGACAGGAGAGACGGGGGGTGAGGCGTCCCCGTCGCAAGCTGCGGCTCGGCAGCCGTAAAAATATGAGTCATTCTAACTAATATAATATTACTTGACAATCATCATGCATCGCCGTATCTTGGTGATGTGGATTGCGAACAAGATGCCCCGGCGAGGACGTCAGGGCACGCTGGTTCGAGTGAACCCTATCGAAGAGGAGGTACGACCATGGCTATCGTTCGCTGGGATCCTTTCCGTGAGCTCAATGCCGTCCAGGATCGTGTGAACCGCCTGTTCAGCGATGTCTACCGCGCGGCCGACGACGACGTGATGCGCCGCGGCGTGTGGGCGCCGCCGGTGGACATCTACGACTCGGGCAACCACGAACTGGTCATCAAGGCCGAATTGCCGGACATGAAGAGGGACGACATCGAGATCACCGTCGAGAACAACACGCTGACGCTCCGCGGGGAGAAGAAGATGGACAGCGAGCTCAAGGAGGAGTACTGCCATCGCATCGAGCGGACCTACGGGGCGTTCAGCCGCACGTTCTCGCTGCCGGCGACCGTTGACACCGCGAAGGTCTCGGCGGACTACAAGAACGGCGTGCTGACCATCAAGCTTCCGGTCCGGGAGGAAGCCAAGCCGAAGCAGATCCAGGTGCAGGTCCAGGGCTGACCGGCGGCCCCCAGTCTCGTCACGCGCGGCGGCGCGCCCGTTGGCACCGCCGCGCGCCACGTTTCCCGCTTGCATCACCAGTCGGCCGTGGTATACGGTAAAAGGTTGTGAACGAAGAAGCCGACATCCAGACGCCAGTCCCCGAGCGGCCTCAGGCCGACGAGAAGTTCGCGCTCAACCCCAACGAGAGCCGGTTCTTGTTTGTCGAAGTGGCGGCGCAGCGGGCCAAGCAGCTCCGCCGCGGCGCCCTGAACCGCTTGACGCCCGCGCCCGAGGCCGCCACCGAGGCGCCGCTGCCCGTCCACAAGCCCGAGCGTGTGGCGATGGAAGAGGTCCGTCGCGGGTTCATCCAGTACGGCCTCGGCGAAGAGCTGGCCGCCCTGCCGAAGACCGAGGCCCCGTCATGACATTGGCCGACGCGGGTGCCCTGCTGATTGCGACCCTCCAGGCCGTCGGCGTCGGCGCCGTCGTCATTCTCGTGCTCATGATCGGCGCCTCGCTGGCGCTCGACGTGTTCAAGCTGAGGCCGAGCGGCCGGAAGTCGCTGACGGTCCGCAGCCTCGACGAGGCGCTCGGGCGCCCCGAGTCGTATCTGCCTCCCTCGACCCCGCGCGGCACGACCGACCAGCTGGGCAACTCGCAGCGCGCCGCCTGATCGCGGCGGGGCGACTGGAACCTGTACCCCGCCCTTTCTCGTAGATCCCTGTGACGGCGCTCACAGCCGGCTGCGGCCGGCGGCGCAGCCGCCGACGCCGCGCCCGAGGCGCGGCAGGGAGGCGAGGCAGTCATGTTCGAGGTGCTGGCGCTGGGGACGCTCCTGCTGTTCGGCCTCCTGGTCGTCGGCCTCGTGGGCGGCGTCTTGAAGCTGGTCTTCTGGCTGCTCTTCCTCCCGTTCCGCCTCGCCCTGAAACTGCTGGCCCTTCCGTTCCTCGCGCTCGGCCTCCTGCTGAAACTCCTGTTCGGGGTGCTGCTCCTGCCGCTGTTCCTGGTGGGCGGCGTGCTCGCGCTGGCCGCCTTCGGCATCGTCGCCGTGGTCGGCCTGCTCGTGCCGGTGCTGCCGCTGATTGTGGCCGGCCTGGTCGTGTGGGGCCTGGTGAGACTCTTCTCACGCCCCGCCGCTGCGACCCGCGCCTGACGGTGCCAGCCGCCAGAACCCGGTCTCACCTTCGTAGGCGTCAGCCGCGCGAAGCAGCGTGGCCTCGTCGAACGGCCGCCCAATCAGCTGCAGGCCGACCGGGAGCCCGGCTGCCGTGAAGCCGCACGGCACCGACAGCGCGGGCAACCCGGCGAGCGACGCTCCGACCGTGAAGATATCCGAGAGGTACATCGCGACCGGGTCCTGCAGGCGCTCGCCGAGCGGGAACGCCGGCGTGGGGCTGGTGGGCAGCGCGATGAGGTCGACGGCGGCGAGGGCCGACGTGAATCCCGCGGCGATGTGCGCCCGTGCCCGCTGCGCCTTCAGGTAGTACGCCTCGTAGTAGCCCGCGCTCAGCACGAAAGTCCCGAGGATGATGCGCCGCTTGACCTCGGCGCCGAAGCCGCCGGCGCGCGATTGCTCGTACATCGCGCGGAGGCCCCCCTCGCCCCCTGCGCGGTGCCCATAGCGCACGCCGTCGTAGCGCGCGAGATTCGAGCTCGCCTCCGCGGTGGCGACCAGGTAGTAGACCGGGACCGCCAGGTCAGCGTGCGCCAGCGTGATCTCCTGGACCCGGGCGCCCTTCGACGCGAGGACGTCGAGGGCGGACGACACCGCGGCAGCGACCTCCGCGTCCAGACTGGATCCGAACAGATGCGTCGGGACGCCGATGCGGCACCCGCGCACATCCCCGTCGAGCGCCGCCTCCCAGTCCGGGACCGGGGCCTCGGCCGACGTCGCGTCGGCGTCGTCCTGGCCCGCGATGGCGCGCAGCACGGCGGCCGCATCGCGAACCCTGAGGGTCAGCGGGCCTATCTGATCCAGCGAGGAGGCGAACGCCACGAGGCCGTGGCGGGACACGCGCCCGTAGGTTGGCCGCACGCCGACGCACCCGCACAAGGCAGCGGGCTGGCGGACCGAACCGCCGGTGTCCGAACCGAGGGCCACCGGCACCAGGCCCGCCGCCACCGCTGCGGCCGACCCGCCACTCGACCCTCCGGGTGTCCGCGCGGGATCCCACGGGTTGCGCACGGCGCCAAACGCGGAGTGCTCGCTCGACGATCCCATCGCGAACTCGTCGCAGTTGGTCTTGCCGATGACGATCGCGCCGGCGCGTTCGAGGCGCTCGACCGCCGTCGCGCTGTAAGGCGGCACGAAGTCCGCCAGCGTCCGGGACCCGGCCGTCGTCGTGAGGCCGGCCGTGCAGATGTTGTCCTTGACGGCCACGGGCACGGCGGCGAGCGGGCCGGCGAGGCGGCGGTCGGGCAGCGCGTCGAGGGCCGCCGCGCGCCTGAGGGCGGACGCCCCATCGACGGCGAGCATGGCGCCCAGTTCGCGATGGCGGGCCGTGATGCGCGCCAGCGCCGCCTCGCAGATCGCGGTGGCGGTGGTCGCGCCGTCGATGAACGCCGTCCGCAGGTCGCCGGCGGTGTCCCTGGTGCCGTCCATCAGCCGATGATCTTCGGCACCCGGACCAGTTTCGGCGTCCCGGACGCGTCCGGCGCATTCGCCAGCGCGGCATCGGCGGAGAGCGACGGGCTGACCTCGTCCGCCCGTTCCCTGCCCGGCACCGGGCCCGGGCCGGCCTCCGGCCGCGGCCCATCGAACGCGGCTGCCGTCACCGTGCTGACGAAGGCGACGATGTGCGCGAGCTGAGCCTGGTAGACAGTGGCTTCGGCGGGTGACAGCCGAAGGCGCGCCAGCGCCGCGACGCGGGCAATCGGGAAGTCCTCGCGCTCGGCAGGCATGGCCGATGCTAACATTCACGATCATGACACCGCAACCAACGCGCCGGGCAGCGGCCGTGGCAGGGACGTGGTATCCGGGCCATCCCGCCACGCTCCGTTCCGCGATCGATCAGTACTTCGGCCGCGTGAGCGACATGGTGACCGGGGACATCACCGCGCTCGTCGCGCCGCACGCCGGGCTGATGTACTCGGGGCCGGTCGCCGCCCACGCGTACCGCCAGCTCGAGGGCCGTTCGTACGATGTCATCGTGCTGGTGGGGCCGTCGCACCACGTCGGGTTCGAGGGCGTGGCGATCGTCGCCCGCGGCGTGTTCGAAACGCCGCTCGGCGACATCGACATCTCACCGGACGACGCCGACATGATTATCGCGTCGTGCCCGGTCGTCGCCGAAGTCCCGGCGGCGCATCGCCGGGAGCACTCGCTCGAGATGCAGCTGCCGTTCCTGCAGCGCGTGCTGCCGGGGGTGCCGATTGTGCCGCTGGTCATGGGGCACCAGTCCCGCGCCACGATCGCCTCGCTGGCCGACGGCCTCGCCTCCGCGCTCGCGTCCCGCCGGGCGCTGCTCGTGGCCAGCAGCGACCTCTCGCACTACCACGACTCCAGCCGCGCCGCGATGCTGGACCGCGTGATCGTGGAGGCGGTGGACCGGTTCGACCCGGAGGCCGTCGAGCGCGCCCTCGCCCGGGACCCCGGCCACGCCTGCGGCGGGGGCCCGATCGTGTCGGTGATGCGCGCGGCGCGCGCCCTCGGGGCGGCCGACGCCCGCGTGCTCTGCTATGCGGATTCAGGCGCCGTCTCCGGCGACGCAAGCGCCGTTGTCGGCTACTGCGCGGCGGTGCTCGGCACCTTCGCGGCCCCGGCTTGACGGGGGAGGAGCGCGCCATGGAGATCGATCTGTCGCCGGACGATCGGAACCGGCTGCTGGCCGAGGCGCGGCGCGCAGTGGCCGACGCCCTCGCGGGCCGCCCTCCGCGAAGCGTCGAGCCCGAGGGCGTCTTCGCCCGGCGAGCCGGGGCGTTCGTGTCGTTCCACCTCGACGGCGACCTCCGCGGCTGCATCGGGCACCCTGACGGGAATCAGACGCTCGCGACCGTCGTCCCACAGTGCGCGGTCGCGGCCGCCACCGGAGACCCCCGGTTCGAGGCCGTGTCGGCAGGCGAACTCGATCGGTGCGTGATCGAGATCTCGGTCCTCGGCCCAATCACGGCCGTGCAGGACCCCGGCGAGATCGTGGTCGGCCGCGACGGCCTCGTCGCGGAACAGGGCTGGCACCGCGGGCTGCTGCTGCCGCAGGTGGCAGTCGAGTACGGGTGGGACCGCGAGACCTTCCTGGCGCGCACCTGCGGCAAGGCCGGGCTGGCGCCCGACGCGTGGCGGCGGGGTGCCGCCATCAGCAGGTTCGAGGCCGAGGTGTTCGACGACGCCGACGCCGCGTGGAGGAACGGATGATGCGACGTCTGGCGGCCGTGGCCGTGGTGGTCGGGTTGGCGGGCACCATGCCGGTCGGCGCCTGGGGAGGAGGCGGCCACCGGCTGATCCTCGACCGCGCCATCGACCTGCTGCCCCCGGAACTGAAGTCGGCCTTCAGTGCCGAACGCGCCTCGCTGCTCGCGCACGCGAGCGACCCGGATCTCTGGCGCGTGGCGGGGTTCGAGGAAGAGGCACCCAGGCACTTTCTCGACATGGACGCGTACGGGCCCCCGCCCTTCGATGCGCTGCCCCGCGACCTGGGTGCCGCGGTCGAGAAGTTCGGGCCCGAGACGGTCAACAAGAACGGGCTGCTGCCGTGGCGCACCGCCGAGATGCGCGGGCGGCTGGTTCGCGCGTTCGAGGCCCACAAGAACGGGCAGCGGTACGGCCTGGGCAACGCGATCTACCTGGCGGCGGTGCTCGCGCACTACGTGGCCGACGCGCACCAGCCGTTCCACGCGGTGTTGAACTACGACGGCCAGCTGACCAGCCAGCACGGCATCCACGCGCGGTTCGAAGACGAGTTGCCGGCGCGCTTCGCGTCCCGGCTGACCTACACGCCCTCGGCGCCTCGTCCGGTGTTCGAGACCCGCGACGCGATGTTCGACGCGCTGACCTCGGGCGCCGGCCTCGTCGAAGGGCTGCTGGCAGCCGACCGCCGCGCTTCCGAGGGCCGCACCGAGTACGACGACGGGTACTTCGAGGCGTTCTTCGGGGCGGCCCGGCCCGTCCTGGAGCGGCGCACCAGCGAGGCGATCACGGCCGTGGCCGGCGTCATTCTGGGTGCGTGGGAGCAGGCCGGACGACCGGATCTCGGCAGCCCGGTTCCGCGGCCCGCGCAGAAGATTCGCGGGCGCGGCGCCCGTTAGGCGCGCCGCCGGCTCCTCCATGGACATCTACCTCGTTCCCGCCGGGCGGAATCACTACGGACTGTACTGCGAGGTCGACGACCGCCGCCAGGCAGGCGAAGCCGACGCACGTCCCGGCTGGCGGGCGGCGCTCAGCCGCCACTTCCAGCGGGGCCTGGCTTTCCTCGAGGCGGAGCGCCGCGGGCGCCTGGCCAAAGCCGCCGCGACGGAGCGCCGGACGGTCGTACAGCGCATCCGCGACCGCGCCCTCGGCTGGCTGGCCGAGCGGGTCGCGGAGCAGCGTCTGCTCTGGTTGCTCCGGCGCGAACGTTCGGTGACCGCGCACCATCCCGACGACATGCCGGCAGACGACGCGGAGCGCTGGGTGCGCAGCGAACTCCGGCGCGACAGCCGCCGCCACCTGTTCTGGATGTTCATCGATGGCGGCGTGTACCTGGCGTCGCTGCCGCTCACGCCGATTCCCGGCCCGAATGTCCTCTCCCTGTACTTCTCGTTCCGGGCGATCGGGCATTTTCTCTCGTGGGGCGGCGCCGTCAACGGGCTCCGCCGCGTGCAATGGACCTACGCGGCATCCGCGCCGCTGGCCGACCTGCGGCGCTTGCCGGGCTTGAAGCCGGCGGAACAGGCGGTGCTCGCCCGCGAGGTCGCGTCGCGCCTGAACCTGCGTCACCTCGACCACTTCATCGCGCGGATGGCCCTCGCAACGCCGTGATATACTCCCGCCGATTGACCCTCCGCGAACTTGCTGAACGTCTCGGGTGCCGGCTGGACGGCGACGGTTCGGTCGAGATTGGGCGCGTGGCCGCGCTCGAGGCGGCCGGGCCCGGGGACGTGTCGTTCCTCTCCAATCCCAAGTACGCGCCGCAGGTCGCGACGACGCGCGCGTCGGCGGTGATCGTCGGCGAGGACGCCGCGGAGGCACCGTGCGCGATGCTGCGGGCGAGCGACCCGTACCTGGCGTTCGCGGCGGCCGCGGCGCTGCTGGCGCCCGACGACCGGCCCGCTTCCGGCGTGTCGCCCTCGGCGTTCGTGGACCCCGGCGCCACGCTCGGTCCTGGCTGCCACGTCGGGGCCTTCGCGTCGGTGGGGGCTGACGTACGCATCGGGGCCCGCACCGTCATTCACTCGCATGCGGCGATCTATCCCGGCGCCATCGTCGGGGACGACTGCGTCGTGCACGCACACGCGTCGATCCGCGAGCGGTGCCGCCTGGGAAATCGCGTGATCGTCCAGAACGGCGCGGTCATCGGCAGCGACGGATTCGGGTTCGCCCCGAAGCCAGACGGGACGTACCAGAAGATCCCCCAGGCCGCACCGGTCGTCATCGAGGACGACGTGGAGATCGGGGCCAACAGCACGATTGACCGGCCGGCCGTCGGCGAGACGCGCATTCAGGCCGGCACCAAGATCGACAACCTCGTGCAGGTGGCGCACGGCGTGCGGGTCGGCCGCAACGTGATGCTCGTCGCTCAGGTCGGCATCGCGGGCAGCACGACCGTCGGCGACTCGTCGGTACTGGCCGGGCAGGTGGGTGTCGCCGGACACCTCCATCTCGGGAAGGGGACGCGGGCCACCGCGCAGACCGGCATTCCAAACTCGCTGCCCGACGGGTCCTTCGTGTCGGGCTATCCCGCGATCGACAATCGCGAATGGCTCAAGTCGTCAGCCGTGTTCCGCCGCCTGCCCGAGATGAAGAAGGCGCTTGCCGCGCTGGAGAAGCGCCTTGCCGGCCTCGAGGCGCGATTCGGCGATGGTCCCGCGACGCCAGGCGAGCCGCCCGTGCCATAATCCGGCTCATGGAAGGCACCGCAGCGTCTGACGAGTTCCGCCGCGGGCGGGCCCGGCGTCGCGCCGCTGCCTGCCTACTGCTCCTGCTGGCGGCATCGGCGGCCGGCGGCGCGCGTGCGGTGTCGGAGGTTCGCCCGCCCCGGCTGGACTACGCCGTGTCGACGTTGCCGAACGGGCTCCGGCTCCTCGTGCACGAGGATCACTCCACCCCCGTCGTCACCGTGCAGGTGTGGTACCACGTCGGGTCGAAGAACGAGCGGCCCGGGCGCACCGGGTTCGCCCACCTGTTCGAGCACATGATGTTCAAGGGCTCGAAGAACGTCGAGCCTGAACAGCACGCCTCGCTGGTGGCCGGCGTCGGAGGTCAGGCGAACGCCTACACGACCGAAGACGTGACGGTGCTCTGGGAGACCGTGCCCGCGCAGTACCTGCCGATGGCGCTCTGGCTCGAGGCCGACCGCATGGCGACGCTTCGCATCGAGCGCGACGCCTTCGAGCGCGAGCGCGAAGTGGTCAAGGAAGAGCGGCGGATGCGCGTCGAGAACCAGCCGTACGGCCGGTTGCCGGAGATCGTGAACGGGTTTGCGTTCACCACGCACCCGTACAAGCACTCGGCCACAGGATCGATGGAGGACCTCGAGGCGGCCTCGGTGGCCGACGTGCGCGAGTTCTACAGCACCTTCTACGTGCCGGCGAACGCCACGCTGGTGGTGGCCGGCGACGTGGACAGCCGTGTCGCGGCGGACCTCGCAGCCAGGTACTTCGGCCGGATTCCGCCATCCGAGCGCGCGGTGCCGAGGGACATCCCGGCGGAACCGGCGCACGCCTCGCCGCGGCGGTTGACGGTCGAGGAGAGCTGGCCCCTCCCGGTCGTCGTCGTCGCGCACCATGTGACGTTCGACGGCCATCCCGATTCGTACCCGCTTCACATGGCGGCCAAGATCCTGTCGGACGGGCAGAGCGCCCGCATCTACCGGGCGCTCGTGTACGAGAGCGGGATCGCGCTGTCGGCCGCGGGCGTCGGCAACCTCAGCGAACATCCGAACCTGTTCTACGCGTACGCCGTCGTGCAGCCCGGCCACACGGCGGCGGAGGCGGAGCAGGCCCTCGTCAAGGAGCTCGATCGGCTGCGGACCGAGCCGGTGTCGGAACGCGAGCTGGCCCGGGCGAAGCGCCAGTTGACGCGCGATTTCGTGCTGGGCAGGGCCACGGTCCAGCAGAAAGCCAGCGTCCTCGGCCGCGCGGCGGTGCTGCACAGGGGCGACGTGGCGTCGGCCGACGCGGCGTTCGACCTGTTCCAGCGGATCACGGCCGCCGACATCCAGCGGGTGGCGCAGACGTATTTCGCACCCGGGACGCGCATCGTGATCACGGTCATGCCGAGGCCGGCGAAAGGCGACGTGAAATGACGGGCCCCTGGCGCTCGGCGCTCGCCCTGGCTGTCGCGGTGGTTCTGGCGTCTGCCGCGCCCACGCCCGGGCAGGTCAGGAACTGGCCGTCGGAGCCGATGCCGAAGCCGCTCGCCTCCAAGCCGGTGACGTTCCCGCGCTACGAGATCCGGACGCTGCCCAACGGCCTCCGCGTCATTGTCGTCGAGCACCACGAGCAGCCGTCGGTGAGCCTGCGCCTGCTCGTCGGCACCGGGACGGCCCACGACGTCGCGACCAAGCTCGGCGTCGCCAGCCTGGTGGCGTCGCTGCTCGACCAGGGCACCGCGACGCGCTCGGCGCAGCAGATCGCCGACACCGTCGACACGATCGGCGGCAACCTCAGCGTCGGCGCGGGGACGGACGTGACGTTTGCCTCCCTCACGGTCCTGAAGGACAGCGTGGCGCCGGGCCTCGACCTGCTGTCGGAGATCGTCCGCGCGCCCGCATTCGCCCAGGCGGAGCTCGACCGGCAGCGCGACCAACTGCGCTCGGCGCTGAGGGTGCGCTACCAGGACCCCGACTACATCGCCTCGGCCGTCTTCCGGCGGCTGGTCTACGGATTCCACCCGTACGGGTCTCCGGCCGCCGGCACGCCGGCGTCCATCGAACGCATCACGCGCAGCGACCTCGAGGAGTATCACCAGCGGTATTTCACCCCCGGGAACAGCGTGTTGGCCGTCGTGGGCGACGTGGCCGCAGCCGAGGCCTTCGCGGCGGCGGAGAAGGCCTTCGGCGCGTGGGCGCCGCGGGACGTCCTGATGCAGTTCGTCCTCGACCCGCCGGCGCCGACGCGCCGCGTGGTGATTGTCGACATGCCCGGCGTGGTGCAGACGGAGATCCGGGCGGGGCACCTCGGCATCCGGCGCAAGTCCGACGACTACACCGCCACGGACCTCGCGGTACGCATCCTCGGCGGTGAGGGCGCCAACCGCCTGCAGCAGGTCCTGCGCACGCGGCGCGGGCTCACGTACGGCGCGTCTGCGGATCTCAACGCGTACCGCCAACTGGGCGACATCATGGCGGAGACCGACACCCGCCCGGAGGCGACCGGCCAGGCGCTCCGGGTGATCGTGGACGAGTTCTTCCGCCTGCAGCGGGAGCGGGTCGGCGCCCGGGAACTCGACGGGGCCAAGGCGTTCCTGGCCGGCAGTTTCCCGCTGGGCATCGAGACGCCTGACGACATCGCGACCAAGGTGCTGACCGCGCTTTTCTACGGGTTGCCGCTGGCGGATCTCGAGACGTTCCGTGACCGGGTGAACGCGGTCGCGCCCGACGACATCCAGCGCGTCACGCGCGACCACGTGCGGCCCGACCGCCTCACCATGGTGCTCGTGGGCTATGCGCCGTACATCGTCGCCCAACTGGAAAGCGTGGGGTTCCGGACCGGCGAAGTCATCGGCATCGCCGACCTCGACCTCGCCGCCGCCGACCTGCGCCGCTCGCCCGTGCCGCGCGAGCCCGCGATCCCGCTTGTGTCGCTGGCGAAGGGCATGAGCCGCGAGGACTGGGATGCCGTGAGACGCGTCGTCGATCCGGCCATCGCCGCCGCCGGGGGCCTCGAGACGCTGCGGGGCGTGAAGACGATTCGCGCCACGGCCCGGACCGTCATGCACACGCCGGACGGGCCGATGCGCGCGACAACGCGCACCAGCGTCGAATACCCGGGACGGATGCGCGTCGACGCCACGCTGCCGGCCGGCGAAGTCTCGCAGGCGTTCGTCGACGGCCAGGCCTGGCTCAAAGACCGGACGGGGGTCCGGGACGCGCCGACGCAGATGCGCGACGAGTTCGCGCAGGGCTTGCGCCGCGACTGGATCGCGCTGCTCCTGGCGGTTGCCGACAGCCGGGTGCTGGGCAGGGTCCTCGCTGACGAGCAGGGCCTGGGAGGCCGGCCGCTCCGCGTCGTCGAGTTGTGGGGCGAGGGGTTGTCGCCCGTTCGCGTGGCCATCGACGCCGGAACCGGGCTCATCGCGTGGGTGTCGTACCAGGTCGGCGGCCCGGGCGGGCGGACGACCGTGAAGGAGACGTTCGACGGCTATCGCGAGGTGACGGGCATCCGCATCCCGTACACCGCCGTGGTGTGGCGCGACAACGCCGTCATGCTCGAGCGCACCCTGACGGACGTACAGGTCAACGTGGCGTTTCCACCCACGTTCTTCCGCAAGATCCAATAGGCTGCGTGCGATGCCGTCGGTGATGATCGCGTGCGGCGAGCCGTCGGGCGACCTCTACGCGGGCGCGCTGGCGCGGGCACTGCGCCTGCTCGACCCCGGCGTGCGAATCAGCGGCCTCGGCGGCGAACACCTCCGTGGCGCCGGCGCCGATCTCACGGGAGACTACCGCGGGCTGAGCGTGACGGGCCTGGTCGAAGCCCTGCGCGTGCTGCCCAGGGCCTGGGCCATGCGCCGGGCGCTGGTCGAGCGAGCGAGGCGCGACCGCCCTGACGCGCTGGTGGTGATTGATTTTCCGGATTTCAACCTCCGCCTGGCCGATAGCGTGCACCGCCTCGGGATCCCCGTCGTCTACTACGTGTGCCCGCAGGTGTGGGCCTGGCGCTCCGGGCGGCTGCGCGTGCTGAAGCGGCTCGTCGATCGGGCGCTGGTCATCTTCCCGTTCGAGGCCGCGATCTACCGGGACGCCGGCATCCCCGTCGAGTTCGTCGGCCATCCGCTGCTCGATCTCACGCCGGCGCCGGCGAGCCGGCAGGCGCTGGCGTCCGAGTGGGGCCTGGACTCCGCGGCGCCGATCGTGGCGCTCCTGCCAGGAAGCCGCCCGAACGAATTGCGGGGGACGCTGCCCACGATCGCGGCAGCGGCGCCGCTGCTGGCGGCGCGGGTGCCGGGCGTCCAGTTCATCGTCGCGCGTGCGCCCAGCCTGCCGGACGGGCTCTTCGCGCCACTCCGCGACGTGCGCGGCAGCCGGATCGTCGAAGTCGCCGGCCGCGCGGACGATGCGCTGAGCGCGTCGGACGTGGTCATCACGGCGTCGGGGACCGCGACGGTGCAGGCGGCGATCCACGAGCGGCCCATGGTGATCGTCTACAGGCTGTCGCCGCTGACGTACCGCATCGGCAAGCGGTTCGTGAAGGTGGACACCTACGGCATGGCGAACCTGGTGGCCGGGCGCCGCATCGTGCCGGAACTCATCCAGGACGCGTTCACCCCGGACGCCGTCGCGGCCGAGACGGCGCGGTACTTCGAGGACCCGGCGCACGCCGCGCGCACGCGCGCCGCGCTCGCGGATGTCCGAGCGAGGCTGGGCGAGTGCGGAGCCAGCCGCCGTGCGGCCGAGCAGGTGCTGGCGGTGTGCGAGACCCGCCGCCGCGCCCGGCGGGACGCCGCACCGGAGCCGGCCTGAAACGCGGCATAATGGGGGCCCCGACCGGGGAGGAGAGACTCGTCACATGGCATACCAGAACTCGTTTGGCGTGGTGCGGGACCTCGAGTTCCGCGGCGGTTCGGCGAGGTACTACAGCCTGCCTGCGCTCCAGCAGTCGGGATTCCCCGGCGTCGCGCGCCTGCCGTACTCGCTGAAGATCCTGCTCGAGAACCTGCTGCGTCACGAAGACGGCGCCGCGGTCAGGACGGGCGACATCCAGGCCCTCGCCAACTGGGACCACTCGGCCGACATCGAGAAGGAGATCGCCTTCACGCCCGCGCGCGTGCTGCTGCAGGACTTCACGGGCGTGCCGGCGGTCGTCGATCTGGCTGCCATGCGCGACGCGATGGCGCGCCTGGGCGGCGATCCCGGCCGTGTCAATCCGCTGCAGCCGATGGAACTCGTGATCGACCACTCCGTCCAGGTGGATCACTTCGGCACGTCCGACGCCTTCCACCTGAACGCGGACCTCGAATACTCGCGCAACCGGGAACGCTACACGTTCCTCCGCTGGGGCCAGAACGCGTTCGCCAACTTCCGCGTCGTGCCGCCCGAGACCGGCATCGTGCACCAGGTGAACCTCGAGTATCTCGCGCGCGTGGTCTTCAAGGCCGACCGCGGCGGGGTGGCATGGGCGTACCCGGACACGCTGGTCGGCACCGACTCGCACACGACCATGGTGAACGGCCTGGGCGTCGTCGGGTGGGGCGTCGGGGGCATCGAGGCCGAGGCCGCGATGCTCGGTCAGCCGATCTCCATGCTCATTCCGCCCGTGCTGGGCTTCCGCCTCCACGGGGCCCTGCCGCCCGGCACGACGGCCACCGATCTCGTGCTGACGGTGACCGAGCGGCTCCGCAAGCATGGCGTCGTGGGCAAGTTCGTCGAATTCTACGGTCCGGGCCTCGCCAGCCTTTCGCTGGCCGACCGGGCGACACTCTCGAACATGTGCCCCGAGTACGGCGCCACGGTGGCGATCTTCCCGATCGACGCGATGACGATCGACTACCTCCGGCTGACCGGCCGGGACGCGGCGGCGGTGGCGCTGGTCGAGGCGTACGCGCGCGCGCAGGGTTTCTTCGCGGACGAGGAGTCGGCGGAGGCGGACTACAACGAGGTGATCGAACTCGATCTCGCCAGCATCGAGCCGTCGCTCGCGGGACCGAAGCGTCCGCAGGACCGCGTGGCGCTGTCCGCCGCCAAGGCCAGGTTTGCCGCGGCGCTGCCGCAGATGCTGGCCGAGCGCAAGAAGCCGGCGGCCGCGCCGGCCGGGGAGGCGGCCGTTTCCGGCCCGGCGATCGATCACGGCGCCGTCGTGGTGGCGGCCATCACGAGCTGCACCAACACGTCGAACCCCAGCGTGCTCGTCGCCGCCGGGCTGGTCGCCAAGAAGGCGGTCGAGCGCGGCCTCACCAGGAAGCCCTGGGTGAAGACGAGCCTCGCGCCGGGATCGAAGGTGGTGACCGAGTACCTCGAGAAGGCTGGCTTGTCGACGTACCTCGACGCGGTCGGGTTCAACCTGGTGGGGTACGGGTGCACCACGTGCATCGGGAACAGCGGACCGCTGCCCGAG
>Ga0316616_100000299_pt1 | contig 14689 bp, 14 predicted proteins | sample OWC_Aug_M1_C1_D1_FD_207660 | JGI IMG/M metagenome (GOLD analysis project Ga0316616, IMG submission 207660) | Wetland soil microbial communities from Old Woman Creek delta, Ohio, United States - OWC_Aug_M1_C1_D1_B | ecosystem: Environmental > Terrestrial > Soil > Wetlands | place: USA: Ohio... | reverse complement strand
CCCCCTTTGACAGCCTGGATTCAAGCTGAATGCCGGACTGGATGTTTTCGTGAAACGCTGCTGGAAACGATCCAGCAGCAGGACGAGCCGCTGAATGTGGAACTGGCCGTGGTCGAAAAAATTGACCCGGACAAGATCACGGTGAGGATACCGTGCCGGGTCGCCGACCATGAAAGCACTTCGACGTTCGGCCTGGACGTGTTCTTCGAGATCAACCCCTTGACGCACAAAGCGCAGCGGGTTTAGTCGAGAACGTCTGTATCGACCGTCGCGTGCTCCGGGTTTTTGTAGGCCAGGCGACCGGCCAAGTGATCCCGCCCAATCTTGCGGAAAAACTGGTTGATGGACTTCACGCCCAGGATGGGCTGGTCCTCCAGCATCTTGGTCACGATAGCTGCCTGTTCCTTCGGAATCCGAAAGGACACGATGTGTTCTTTGAGCTTCTTTTCAGCCATGCTCGATAGAACGGAATCGTTGACCAGGGTTCCCGTTCTTTTTGGTAGTTAAAAGCGTATGGCAAACACGACTGCAACAAGCCTGCTGAAATACCTGGGGATGATCGGGACATCCGGGCAGCCAACCGGAAGTCTCGTTCCACGGGCAGGCACGCCCACAGCAGATCAAGAGCTGTTCAAGGAGTTCCAGGAGGCGGGCAGGGTCGCCAACCCGGATGTCTGGTCAAGGTTCAACGCCTACATGCGGCGTCCTGTCACCTTCGACGCCATGCTCCAGCTTTGGGACGAGATGGCCGGATGGGACTTGATGGCAGCCGCCCTGGTAGAAATTGTTGACGAAGCTACTCAGACCGACCAGAACAGCCCGGCCTCGATCTGGTATCAGTGCAACGACCGCGAGTTCGAGGATGAACTGAACGGGATGCTGGTCAATCTGAACACGGAGGAGCTGCTGCCCTCGCAGATTTACTACGTCGCCTCCCTGGGCAACCATTTCGAGAAGCTGGAATACGCGCCCGGCGAAGGTGTGCTGGGGATGAGCTTCATCCACCCGATGGACATTCGCCGCTACTGGCTGGAGCGCAATCGCAAGGTGGTCGGGTTCCGCTGGACCGGCCACAAGCCCAGCAAGGAAGCTGCGTTCGTCCACCCGGACAACAAGACGCCCATCGAGCGCGTGGCCATCAGCGACGGCCAAAACGTCGAGGAGCTGTGGTATCCGTGGGACATGCTCCACTTCCGGCGCATGTATCGGCTCCGCATCAGCGAGCACGGCGAACCGATTTTTGACGAGGCGCAGGGGATTTACAAAAAGCTGCGCTTGGCTATTGACCAGATGGTCGTCCACCGCGCCCAGGTCCAGCCCGACCGCTACGTCATCAACATCGACACCAAGGATCAGCCGCCGATGGAGCAGATGAAGACGGTCCAGCGGTGGAAGCAGACCCTCCGCAGCAAGCTGTCCTTTGGCCTCCAGAACCAGGGCAGTAACGGCCTGACGCAAGACCTCACGGACCCGATGGGCTTCCAGGCTTTCTACAACGCCTGGTCGCTGGACACGATCCTGTGGGTCGCCAAGCCCACCGGCTTCGAGCACACCATCGAAAAGCTCCAGGGCACGCAGAACATCCCCGACGTTTACGACATCGAGCTGCTGACCGACCTCTTTTACTCGATCATCGGTATGCCGCGCTCCTGGTTTGGTGCCAAGAGCGGCAGCGCCGGTGGGGACCAGGCCATGAGCGGCAAGGCGCTGCTTGCCCAGGACATGAGGTTCCTGCGGAAGATCAAGGGCATCCGCCGCCCGGTCATCAACGGCTACACCTGGCTCGGCTACTTCCACGCGGTGCTCAAGGGCAAAGACATCCGCGAGCTGGACATCAAGGCCATGATGCCGCCCATCGGCAGCCTGGAAGACCAGATGAAGCTGGAGATGCTGCGCCAGCAGGCCGAAGTGCTCGATGTCCTGGCCGACGTGATGGCCAAATACAACCTGCCCCGCGAAGCCTGGGTCGAGACCATCTTCAAACGCTACATGCGCCTGCCCGATGAGGTCGTGAACATGTTCATCACTGCGCTCCCCTCTGAAATCGAGGAGCCAGCTATGGAAAGTTTACAAAAACGACCCGCGCCTTACAGCTACCGCATCCTGCGCGAGATCGAAGACAAGGTGCGCCAGTCGCCCGATGTTGTTGCGCTGGTCGAGGAGCTTCGCCAGGGCATCAAGGGCGAAGCGGCTCCCTCCCGCAGCCGTGGCAAGCGCAAGCTCCACGAGAACATGTTCAGCAGAAAAGGCATGGACATGAAGGCGGAGATCGGAAGCTGGGACGTGATTATCTCCTCCTACGGGCGGCACCCGATGGAGCTGAAACGCCAGTCTGAAACAGGCCAGACCGTCACCGGCTCTGGTCCCGGCCCGCTCAACGAGGCCAAGACGGAGCAGCCGTATCGGCAATTCTACCCGGAGAGGATGTAATGCTGACGATCACCTGTAACCTGGCCAAGCAGGAGAATCTGATGGTTCTGCCGGGCAGGAACTATGGCTCGGTCCACGTCATTGCCGTGGTCACGGACAGCAACCCGGCCATCAACATGGTGGGCGCGAGCCTGGACTGGAACGACGGAACGCCGCCCGTTCAGTTCACTCCGGGGCATAAGCCCATCTCCCTGGACATGACCAGGAACCTGCGCCTGGGCACCTACTTCATCACCATCCTGGCTTGGAACTACCTCCAGCCCACGCCGAATCAGACGGCCTATTACAGCACCGTTACCATTCAGCCAGAGCAGCTTGTTCCCACCGTGGACAAGTATCTGTTCGGTCCAATCCTGCCGATGGACGATGGCTTCCCCAACGAGCAGGAGTGGAACTTCGACACCGGTTTCAACCTGGATGTGCTCAAGTCTTCGGTGAAAATGCTGCTCATCACATCCAAGGGCGAGCGGGTCATGAACCCGACCTACGGCACGAATCTGCGGCGGGCCGTGTTCGAGCCAAACGATGGCAACGTCCAGTCGTTGATCCAGCAGGAGATCGACGAGGCGATCAACCAGTTCGAGCCGCGAGTCAGCCTTGAATCCCTGGAAGTGCTTCGGCCTTCCCCGCGTGAAGTCCTGGTCAACGCCATCTTCCTCTCGAAGATGAACCAGGCCACATTCAACCTTTCCCTGCCCTTCACCACATGAGCCTGACCGGCAAGCGCCAAACGGTTAACCGCCGCGACTTCATCCGCAAGTGGATGCAGGAGTGCGGTGTCACCTACGACGTGGCCTGCCAGCTCTACCGGACGATGGTTTCCACCTTCGAGGAGGGCGTGGCGGATGGCAGCAAAGTCACCATTGGGCGGCTCGGTGCTCTGGTCCCGCAGTGGCAGGAGGCCCGCCAGGTGACGATGGGATTTCGGCGAACGCCTGGAAAGGGCGTCGTCAAACAGAAGCAGACATACATCCTTGACCCCCGTATCCGCTACAGGTTCAAGATTTACCGCGAGTGGATGAGCACTCGGCACCTGAACTGGTATGGCTGAGGTAGTTAAACCGTTATGGCAATCGACCCACTAAGCATTCCAGATGCCGCAGCAATCAACTACGGCGAGAACGACGTGCGTCACTTCACCGAGGGTGATGCGATGGACGTTCCAGGCATTTCGCGCCCGACCCGGCACCTGGCTCAGCGTGACGTGGCCATCGCGCAGAAGGTCAACGAGGTAATCGAAGTTGTAAACAATAAGGAGCAGTTTGTCCCCATGCCGGTGCTGCGGACCACGCTCCCACCCAATGCCGAGGAGATCATCCAGAACTTCCGCATCCCGCCCGGCTTTGAGTGCCGCGTGCTCAATGCGGTCGTGACCTCGATCCCGGCCTCCTCCAGTGCGGAGCTGGACATTTACTACACCCCGAACAGCTTCGGCAATTCCACCGGCGCTCAGGTGGTCAGCACGTCCACCGAATACACGGGCGGCACCATTTTCTTCTCGGCGGGCGAGTTCATCATCACGCTCAAGAACCGTGGCGGTTCCACGCTGGAGATGATCGCTTCGATCCTGCTCACCATGCGCCCCCTGGGAGCCACGTCTGGCTTTCTGCTGGCGTCGGCTTCGATTGCGCCTTCCGGCCCGCCCGGACCCGCTGGTCCTCCGGGGCCTAGCGGCGGAGCTGGTCCGACCGGTCCTGCCGGATCGCCTGGGCTGACCTGGCAATCTACCTGGGTGGTCTCCACGGCCTACACCGCAACCGACGTGGTTTACTACGACGGCTCAGCGTTCAAATCCAAAGCAGCAGGCAACGTCGGCAACGTCCCGGTGGGTGGAGGCGGCGATCTCTGGTGGGATTTCCTGGCCAAGAAGGGTGATCCTGGGTTCGACTGGAAGGGCGTTTACAGCCCGGCCACGACTTACAATGAGGACGAGGGAGTGGAATACCTGGGCAGCTCGTATGTTTGCGTTTCGCCGCTCCCGATCACGAACCACGATCCCATCACGTATCCGGCTGAGTGGGATTTGATCGCTGCCAAAGGCTCCAACGGTCCAACCTACCGTGGCACCTGGGGCAACCCTCCGACCGATAACCCGTCGCAGCCTTACATCCTGAATGATGTGGTGACCTATGTGGTCGGTGGAGAGACCCAAACTTACATCGCGGTCCTGCCTCCGACTGGTCCGATTCAGTGGACTACGGCTCCTCCGAACACGAGCTGGAACCTGATGTTCAGCGCCCCCACCACGGCCTATGGGTTCAGAACATGCACCGGCACCGTTTACGTCGAGGCCGACTACAAGGCTGCAAGTGGTCCTGACGGCCCTTACCTCAACATCCCGCTTTCGTATCCGGGCACGGCTATCGTGACCTTCCAGGAATACAAGGTGAGCGATGCGGCAGTTGGGCACGGGCTGGCCTTCTTGAAGTTTTACTATTACGCCAAATGGCTGGGTTCGATCACGCTCGTCATGCCTGACACGCTTTCGACCTCTCCGGCTTCGGTGAATTGGACGAACACTGACGCCATTCTGAGCTTCGCTAACGCGGGCACGGTCAAGAGCTATGGAACCCAGGCGACTATTCCCCTGGGCGGTGATACCAATGTTCCGGGATTCTCCTTGAACGGGACCGTCTCCGGGCCTCGGCTCCGGCAGTTCGACAATAAGTTTACGATCACCAATCCGAGCGACCAGTATTGCATGGTTTACATGTCCATGCTGGCGCTGAAAACTTACTGAGTGCGGGTCAGCTTGAACGGGAAGGCCGGTGGAGGACCATCGGCCTTAGTTGGCCAAACGCCCACCACTGGCTCGCCTTTGGCCATGCGCTCTTTAGCTTCCTGGTAGAGCACGACGGCTTTTTTCCAAAACACATTGTCGCAGTCGGGCCAGTATTTGGTCATGTAGTCCACGAGCATGTCGCCGTAGCCTATCGAAGCTTCGGGCCACTTCTTTTCCTCGATGAACTTGATGATCTCTTTGTTGCGCTGGGCTGACTCGTTCCAATCGTGGTTACCTGCGAGCATCTTGTCCACCAGGATGCGGCCTTTGCCCAGGTAGAAGTTGGCCATCATGGAGGCGAAGGGATTCTGCGAGTCCCAAACCAACATGAAACGGATGAGCTGGTGTTCGTTCGGGGTCATCAGACCCCGTGCTTCAAGTTGTTTACAAATTACATCAGGCATAATCAGCAGCAGCCCGTGTGGTCGATCATGGCCATCGAGAGCATGTCGCTGTAGATGATCGAGCCATCAGGGATGGCCGAATTGTCTGCAACCATGCGGATGCCGTAGCCGAAATTCGTGCCGTTGGCGTTGCTTCCGCCGTGACTGATCGCAATGCGGAGCTTGGTCGAGGCCGGTGGATTCACCGTCGTCGCGCCAGAGGGCAGACCAACGATCCATTCATCGCCAGCATGGGCCGCATCAGCAAGAACGGTAAATGAAAAGCCGTTGTTCACGCTGTAGGTTCCGCCAGATACCACGTCCGTCCAGATAGGGGTCGTGGCGTTGGTGCAGTATTGCCACTTGTATTGGATCGGCGGCGTCCCGACAACCTCCAGCTCGGCCACGTAATCGTTCATGCTGTCGCCATCCCCGGCTTCGTCTTTCCAGTAGCAGTTGCCCTGGTCGCTGAGGTTGCTCTCGCCGATCTTGGCGATGATCTGCGGACAGGTGTTGACAAAACGGGTAGGCTGCGTTGGTCCCAGCGGCTCGTAGTCGCAGACGATTGACCACTTCACACCGGCGATGGTCAGATTGACCACGCGGCGTCCCACGATATGGCGTGCTCCGGCGTTGTCGCGGGTGTAGCGCAGCATACCGGACAAGGCTCCGTGGACGCGCTCTGGCTCCGTGCCTGCGTGGCTAAGCAGCGTCGTGTCTGACGCGCCTGCGACGACGTTCAGTTCTCCGGCAAATTCGGTGACCAGGCTTGCGATAGCCGGGCTGCCCACCGTCAGGTCGAGGGTGGGGTCGGCTTGCTGTGGGGAGATGATGCCGGTGTAAGGCGGCAGGACCGGATCGGGGTAGCCGTCCAGCCCGCCAGAGAGCTGAGCGGGGGCGTAGTAAATCTGGTCGCCCACCACGATGCGGAGCACGCGGCCAGGAGTGTCTGTGTGCCAGCAGCCGCCAGAATCGAAATACTCCTGATCCATCCCCGTCCAGCCATGTGATTTGGACATGCTGGCGTTGACGTGATCGTTCAGGTTGTTGGCCAGCGCGTCCAGACCACTGATCGTGTTCTTGACCTCACCCTGAGTGACTAATTGTTTCTGGCTCATAGGGGTCCATCAACCGTGCCGGGCGGCAGGCCGTAGAGTGGCCCACTGTCGAAGAAGTCCACCACATCCTCCCAAAACGTGGTTTCGCGCCAGTTGCGCTGCGCCCACTGGACATACAGTTGGACGGGCGTGGTTGTAATCTGGCCGAAGTCGTTGCTGATGGTGCAGGAATACAGGCCCGCATCGTCCAGAGCAGCGTTGGTGACGGCAAGTTGGTTGGACGTGGCCCCCTGGATGAGATTGCCGTTGTGATACCACTGATAGGTCAGCATCGGCGTGCCGTCTGCAATCACTGCAAATCGGGCCGTTTCGCCGTAGCCGATATTCTTGGCGGTCGGGGGTGTGATGATCGACGGAGCCACGCCGCTGGTGGGCGGGATGAACGGAATAATGGGCACCACGACGTTGACATCCGTGTTGTAAGCCGTCAGCGGGATGCGAAGGCGCTGGCTGCCGGGGATGGTGTTGCCGCACGAATCAATCCACGCCTGCGGAATCACGACGAACTGATAGTGCTGAGACCAGTCGCCGTTGATGTGGACGGCAACGCCCTCGGCGTAGTTCTCCGTGTTCTGCGTCGCGGATAGCCGGGAGGCGTCCGTCAGTAGTGAGGTATTGGCACTCATTCACGCCAAATAGAACTCAACCAACGGGTGGACGTTCCAGGAATTGATCGGCTTCGGCAGCTTCCGGTCGCTCGGCAGGTTCTCCGGCCTGCGGCATTTCTTCGCCGCCCGGCGCAGGTTGGCCCTCGACTGGACCCTCAGCGCCTTCCGGCTCCTCGGCCCCAATCTCCTGGCCGATAAGGTCAGGGTTGCGCTGTTCACCAGGCATACCTGCTTCCTCGCCGCCCTCGATGGCCTGCTTCTCGGCGTCCTTGGCCTCCTTGTATTCCTCCTCGTCCTCACCGGGTCCGGGGACGTTCTGGAGATACCAGCCAAGCTCAGCAAAAAGCTCATCCGCAAGAGGATCAGCGTGGTCTTGTTCGAGCGCCCGGTAGATGGCGTTGAGCTGGCCCCAGCTCAGTTCCACCGAGTAATCGTTGAACGTGTCTTTCTTTTTCTTAATGACCATAAGCGAGGGCACACGGCCCCGATGTATCTACAGGGCGGGCGACCGATCCAAAAAAGTAAACAAAAACGTCCGCGTTCTGTAGAGAAGTATGAATCTGGTAACATTTGCCGAACCGGTCTCGATCAACTTCAAAAAGTCGGCGGGTGCCGCGACCATGACCTTTGAGGCAGGCCGCGAATACATCCTGCCCCAGCAGCAGTTCAACCGCATCATCCAGGAGCAGGCTGTCAACCAGCGTGCCTTCAAGGTGAGCCGGATTGAAAGCCGAATCGCCAATTTCAATGCCCTGGCCCGCAAGCCTGGCACCCAGCGCCTCCTGATTTACAACGGCAGCGGCGGCTATGGGGACCAGATCATGACCTGGCCGTTTGCCCGGATCATGTCCAGCTACGGCTTCGAGGTCCACGTTCTGACCGACCCAGGCAACCAGACCTGCTGGTGGAACTTCCCCTGGCTCAAGTCCATCCAGACCCTTCCCATGCAGCACGAGCAGTTCAAGATGTTCGACTACTACTTCCTCCTGGAAGCCGTGGTCAACACCGACGAGCACCAGGACCAGCTCCATCCCCTGGACGTGATGCTCAACAAGGCCGGGGTTAACCCCGACACCATCGACGCCAAGAGCAAGGTCGTGCGCCCGAACTTCACCTTCCTGGAGATGCAATCGGCAAACATCTTCCAGGGCAAGAAGCTCGGCATGTATCAGCTCTCGGCGGCGAACCAGGTGCGGTGCCTGCCGCCCAACGACAGCGCCTTCATCCTGAGCAAGCTGGCAGACGCCTACCCGGACATGCACTGGCTGGCGCTCTACGACGAGTTCATCCCGGAGCCTTACCGCAAGGCCGTCATGTGCGCCAAGTGTGGCGGCAGTGGCCGGGTGGAAAAAGCGCCCGAAGTTACGGACAGCGGAACCACGGTCACGGAAAACGGAACCCAGGTTACGCCGCCCGCGCCGGTCCATGACATCTGCCCCAAGTGCAAAGGTTCCGGCTGCCTGCGCCAGAACATCCAGCTTTACTGCTCGCCGTCCCTGCGGGAGCTGTGGGCGCTGACCACCAAGGCATCCCTGGTGGTTGCCCCGGACTCCATGATGGTTCACGTCGCCGGAGCGATGGACGTGCCCTGCGTCGGCCTGTGGGGTCTGTGCGACCCTGGCAAGCGCGTGAAGTATTACAAGAATCACATCCCGGTCTGGAAGCGCGAAGCCTGCCCATTCTCCCCCTGCTTCGCTTACAGCGGCGTGTTCCCCAAGTATTGCCCGCCCCGGCCTAACCGGACGGTTTGCGAGTGCTTGGGAGCCGTGTCACCACAGGATGTGATCGACGCCTGCAAACAGATTGTTCCGCTGCCGACGCCCGCAGCTTAATTTTGTTTACATTTTCCAGCAAGGCTGGATACTGCTGGTGTGATTCGTGTCATTGAAGGTCCAACACACATCAAGCTGGTTGGCGACAGCTCGGAGCTGAGCAACCTGGCCAGTAAGCTGCGCTTTCGTCCCAAGGGTTTCGAGCACGCCCCCTCCTACAAAGCCTACGTCCTGACCGATGGCCAGGACGGGTGGGACGGCTACGTCTGCCCTATCACCTTCTCCAACGACGAGCGGGCCAACTGCCTGCGCGGGCACCGGGACACCATCATCGAGCTGGCCCAAAAGCTGGGCTACCAGGTGGACACCAGCCAGTGTCTCAAGTCGCCCTTCGCCTCCATTACCTCCGACGACATCCCCGTGGACCTCCTGGCCTCTGACTTCGACCTGGACGAATACCAGCGCGAGAGCGTGGCCTTCTGGCTCTCCCACGGGATGGGCGTCAACAAGATCGCCGTCAACGGCGGCAAGACGGCCATGTTCGCGGCAGCAGCGGGCATGATTATCGCCAAGTTTAGCGACGCCCGCATCCTTTACATCACGCAGAGCGAGCGCCTGGTCCGCCAGGCTTACAAGGACATCAAGGCGTTCATGCCCGGCTTCCACATCACCCAGTTCGGCGGCAGCAAGAACGACAAGACCGGCAAGGACATGGTGATCTGCACCGTGGCTATGCTGTGGGCACACCGTCAAGAGTTGATCGCCGAAAAGTGGTTCAACAACTTCATCGCCGTCCTCTACGACGAGAGTCATCACGTCTGCGCTCCCACGAGCAGCAAGATCATGATGCAAATTCCAGCCTTCTTTCGGCTGGGCGCTTCTGACTCCAAGCGCGACAGCGACCCGGCCCTGGCCAACAAGATTCAGGGCCTCCTGGGGCCGATCCGCTACGTGGTCCCGGTCAGCACCTACATCGACATCGGGCGCTCAGCCAAGCCCACCATCTACTTGGTTCAAAACGGGGATTGGCACAACCGCTTCAAGAGCGTCCCGCACCAGGCTGACCCGGACACCCCGGCCTGGGCGCTGGTCGGCAGCGAATGGAAGCATGGCACCTACGTCGGCCCGGTTTATGAGCGCGATGAGAGCGGCCAGATCAAGATGCGGAAGGTCCGCGAGCTGGAGGGCGTGGAGGAGAATGAGGTCTATACCAGCAACGGGGACGTGGACACGCAGAAGAAGGCCAAGTGGATCGAGGTCGAGAAGCCGGTCACCGTGGACGGCTTCCACGTCATCCAGTTCGACGGCTCCTCGACCACCTACAACGTGGACTCGCGCTACTGCTTGCTGGATCGGACCATCGACAAGTCCATCATCAGCTTCAAGGAGCGCAACGAGTTGATCGTGGCCTGGGCCAAGCACTACAGCCAGGAGCGCAACTTTCCGACCCTGGTGGTTTGCACCCGGACTATGCACGTCCTGGTCCTGGAAACCATGATTGGCAACGCCATCGGCCAGGACAACGTGAAGGTGCTGTTCAGCGAGCATACCCCCAAGGAACGCGACCAGGCGTTCGCTTGGTTCCGGTCCCACCCTGGCGGCGTGCTCATCAGCCCGCTGGTCAAAGAGGGCGTCTCGATCAACGAGATTCGCGGCGGCGTGATCGCCGACTACATCGGGGACGCCGAGGTCATGAACCAGATCATCGGGCGGTTCATCCGCAAGAAGCAGGGCGACAACGAAGCGTTCATCACGGCCTTTATTGATGTCCAGCACCCGGCCCTCCGGCGCGGCTCCAAGCGCGTCTTCAACAAGCTCCACGACATTCGCGGCTACACTTTCTATCATCCCTGCCTCGGACCCGACAGCATCGGACGTGCGAAAGAGTTCAAACGTCTTGACTAAAAGGTAAACGCTTTCGACCCCGTTCTACTGGTCGAATGAGTATGTTGAAATACGGCGCGGAGTGGCACAGCTCCATTCCCGCTAAGAGCGTTTTGAGGAACGCAGAGCTGTCATTTGGTGCGCGGGTGCTGTGGGGCATACTCCAGAGCTATGCCAGCCCCGATAGTCCGCAGCCTTTTCCAAGTCAGGATACCCTGAAATCGAACATGGGCTGCGCCAGGTCAACCTTGCAAACCTACCAGTATGAACTCCAGAAGAAGGGGTTTCTGTTCGTTGAAAAAGAGCGGCTTGGTGGTGTCTGGAAGGGAAATGTTTACACTTTAATTGTGCCTTCTATGCCCGGTTTACCGGGCATGGGTGGGCCGGTCAAAAAAGGTCTCACCATGCCCGGATTACCGGCCCCGGACAGCCGGGCACTAAGATTCCCCAGTCTTAAACAATCACCAAAGACCAAAACCACTGCCGCTGGCGCGGGCAGTGGTTCCGGTCAGAGTGGTGCTGGTGGTGTTGCGCCTTCGGCGGAGAAGACGGCTTTCCAACACGCTCAAAGATTCCTGAACAAGTGGAGCAAGGGATTCCAAGCTCGCTTCGGACTGCCCTTCATGATGAAGCGCGGATACCAGGAGCGGGTGGAGGAAGTCTGCCGGACCCAGGACATCGGTGGGAACGAGCTGGTCGCCTACGCTTACCGGATGTGGATGAATGTGGACGGAGTTGACCAGCCGGATGACAACGACCCGATGTTCTACCAGATCAAAGCCAAGCGCGACCTGGGATTCTTCATCAGGCACATCGACAAGATTGCCATTGAACAGGAGAGGCCCTTGGACACAGACCGGTGGATCACCAAAGACCAGCAGGCGGAATTTGATCGGTTGGAGCAGTCCGTCCTGGAAGCCAAGACGTAGTTATGGCGTGATCGACCAAATCATCAGGCAACTGCTTGAGGCAGATGACGACGAGGCTTCCTGGAAGGATGCGGCCCACACCTTCCGGGATACGGCCTGGCCTGAGACCTACGGAGAGGTCCACTACCTCTACGATGAAAACGGTCATCCGATGCGGAAAAGCCGGAACCTGCGGGGAATCCGGGAATACGTTTCCAGGATGCCGGTCAAACTGATTCGTATTCAACAGCTTGACAAGGGAGAGGGCGGCATTCGGGTTGATTTCACCAACAACTGGTATTGGTTGGGCCGCTTTGCCAGCTTTGGGGTGCTAAAGTGGGCCTTGAGGAGCTGGCGGAACCTCTATGGGGCACCTTTAATCGTTAACGGAGAGCCATCGGGCACGGTCGATTACCGGAATCGGGCACTCCAGGAGAGCGATGGCGATTTCGACGTGAAGGAGGTCGCCTGGGGCGGCGAACCTGTGGCCAGCCTTGAGGACATGAAGGCTGCGGAGCCGGAGTTTTTCAGCCGGAAGAACAACAAGTGGTTCGGCACCAAGAAGATTTACAAATACGGGAACTACCTGGTCCTCAAAAACGTCCGGCGCACTCACGGCCACTTCGGGGAGATGTCCACCTGGACCCAGTATGTGATCTACGAGTTCGTCAAAACCGAGCAGACCCCGCAGGGCCTCATGCTCCACCGGCAGAGCGCCAACAGCCTGGAGAACGCCAAGTCCATGATTAAGCGCAAGGATTTCAGGGAGTGGCGCGAACAGCTTGCGGACTACGGCACCGGCGTCTGGAATGAATCCCTGGATGATGACGACGAGAGCACCAAGGAGCTGCTGGGCGGCAACCTGGGCTTGGGTCCGCTCATCCAGGCTGAGCTGGCCAAAGGTGTCTGGCGTGAAGCGGGCAGCCATCATTACGTCTTCCCGATCAACCCGCACATGAACGTGCTGGTCACGCAGCTCGATGACGACCTGTGGGAATTGCGGACGACCTTCGATGAGATGGAGATGAGCCGGACGACCGGCAATGAACGCGAAATCTTGGCGATCCTGGACCGCGAGGGTTACCTGGAGGGCGGCAACATGTTCAACCGGGAGCTGGAATACCGAGCGCGGCAAGGACAAGCATGATCCCGAAAATCGCCATCTACAACAACGTCTGGCAGATCAACGCCCAGCATCGGCCCATGCTCAGCTATGAGCAGATCATGTATCTGGCCACGCGGGGCAGTTGGCTCATCAACGCCCAGCTCCAGCAGGCCCCCATCGACCGTGAGCTGGGCAACGGGGACTGCAATGTCTTCCCCGGCCAGGGCGTGGCCGACTTGAATCGGGTGGAGTGGCTGATGAACAAGTATCCTTGGGGACGCTTCTCCGTGGATGTCGGCGGGCCGGACAGCTTCTCGGTTTACATTTACATCGGGACGAACGACATCGGCACCTGGCGGCAGAAATACATCGAGATTTGGGGCACTGCCAATCGTCCGCCCTACTGGCAGAATGATTCGCAGACCATCGTGGTCAACGGAACGGAAGGAACGAACTGGCCGTGAACGACGAACTCGACGACTTCAAGGACGTGGCGAACCTGGCCGACGATTGGTATGCGCCGGGCCGCAAGGTGCTGGCCTACCTCCAGGACATCCTCCCTGGCACGGCAGAATGGGGCCGTGTCTGGAAGGTCGCTACGGTCCATTCGCGCAACGCGGACAGGAAGACCCTGTGGGTTGCCCACCCGCAGCACGGTCATGCCCTGGTTCACCTTCATCAGATCAAGCCCTACGTCGGGGAAGCGATGGAGGACGACCCGGACCTGGATGTCAAAGAGCTGGCCGGAAGCAGGGAATATGAGTCCCGCGAGGAGTGGGCGCGTCAAAACCTCTATTGGGACGAAGATCGAAAAATGTGGGAGATACCGGGCACGACCTACAGCCAAGCGTATCCTGGCACGGTGGAGCACGCCAACCACCTGTTCTTCGTTCGCAACTTCCCCTGGCTGGAGGAGGATGGCAGCGAGCTAAATTTCCGGGTGTTCCTGGAACCGGACAAGCTGGATTGGATGCCGCTTTGGAATCCGTTCCGGGGTTACGTCAAACAGTCAATTCAAGGCCGGGTGCTGGACGACGACATCATGAGCGAGGTCGCCGAGCAAGCCATCGGAAGGGCCTGGAGGGAGACCTATGCTAAGGAGTTTGCGGACTCGTTGGCGGAAAGATTCGGCGGTCAGTTCAAGTCCGAAAACCCGCAGGCCGAGATCGAGACTTTTCTTTTCGGACCTCACGGTCTCAACTTTTTCAACCGGATGGCCTCAGAAGCCGAGGAGTTTTGGGACACGGACACGTCCCATAAACCTTCGGTCAATGTTGACCGTGTGGTAGAGCTGGTCACCTGGCCGAAGCTCCACGCGGCCATGTATCCCGACCGTAATCAGCTCCAGTTCAAGCTAGGGGACCAGCCCGCGCCACAGCAGCAGTTGGACATGTTCGAGGGCATTGAGGATGAGGATGACCTGACCGACCTCATCAAGCACGACAAGGGTTCACACGCGGAAGCGATCCTGGCCTGGGCCAACGAAAACCTGAATCAGAACGACCGGGACGGCTGGTTCTCCGTGGCTTCCCACTCTGATTTCAGCGGCGGTCTGGTCGAGCAGGCCAACCTGAACTACTTCAAAGAGCACTACCCCTGGCTCAAGGTCAGGGCGCTCTCTTACAACGGCAAAGAGCTGGGCTTTTACGAGGAGGACATCCCGGAGATTCCCGGTGACTCGTTCGAGGAGTTCCGCAAG
>Ga0316616_100000297_pt1 | contig 14707 bp, 13 predicted proteins | sample OWC_Aug_M1_C1_D1_FD_207660 | JGI IMG/M metagenome (GOLD analysis project Ga0316616, IMG submission 207660) | Wetland soil microbial communities from Old Woman Creek delta, Ohio, United States - OWC_Aug_M1_C1_D1_B | ecosystem: Environmental > Terrestrial > Soil > Wetlands | place: USA: Ohio... | reverse complement strand
CTGCCCGCCTGGGCCTGCAAAGTGAAAACCGGAAAGAACCCTACCGTGATCACCAGAAGTGAAAAGAAGAGCGACGGCCCCACCTCTTTGGCGGCATCGACAATTATATCGATCCTGTTCTTTCTTTCCCCTCCTGCATCGCAGACAGCAGGACTGTCAGGCCCCTCAGCCGCAACCAGGCATTCCCATTCCTCAAGCTTTTTATGAGCATTCTCCACCATGATGATCGAAGCATCTACCATAGCTCCTATAGCTATCGCGATGCCGCTGAGGCTCATAATGTTAGATGTAACGCCCATATAATACATGCAGATAAAAGAGATGATGATCGAAACAGGCAGCGTCAGGATGACCACAAGCGCGCTTGGCAGGTGAAAAAGGAATACAAGACAGACCACACTCACCGCTATTGAGAGTTTAATGATCTCCTCCTTCAGAGTATCGATAGACCTGAGGATAAGGTCTGATCGGTCGTAGGTCGTGACGATCTTCACCCCTTTTGGCAAAGAAGGACTGATGTCCTTCTCAATCTTCTCTTTCACCCGGTCGATGACATTGAGCACATTCTCACCAAACCTGACAACTACAATGCCCCCTGCGACCTCGCCTTTGCCGTCAAGGTCTGCAAGGCCCCTCCTCATCTCGGGCCCTAACTGGACCGAGCCGACATCGCGCAGATAGATGGGCGAGCCCGAGGGCCCTACACCGATGGAAATGAGTTCAAGGTCTTTGAGACCCTTCACATAACCTCTGCCCCGGATCATGTACTCAACCCCGGACAATTCAAGGACCCTTCCTTCGACATCGCGATTGCTCTTTCTGACAGCCTCCATCACATTCATCAGCGAAAGGCCATACGCTGACAGACGGTTAGGGTCTATGTGCACCTGATACTGCTTAACAAAACCGCCCACGCTGGCGACCTGCGAAACTCCGGGCACGCTCTCTATGGCAAGTTTGATGTTCCAATCCTGCAAAGAACGCAACTGTGAAAGGTCGTGACCGCCGCTTTCATCAACAAGGGCGTAGGAAAAGCCCCAGCCAAGGCTCGTGGCATCAGGCCCGAGGACAGGGTTCACATCCGGCGGCAGTTTCCCCTTCACCGACTGTATATACTCAAGCACCCTGCTTCGTGCCCAGTAGATATCAGTCCCTTCTTCAAAAATCACATAGATAAAAGAACTGCCCAGATAGGAAAAGCCCCTGACAGCCTGCACCTTGGGCGCGGCAAGCAGCGTAGAGGTTATAGGATAGGTAACCTGGTCTTCGACAAGGTCGGGGCTCCTGCCGCCCCATTCGGTGAAGATGATCACCTGCGTGTCGCTGAGATCGGGGATTGCGTCAAGAGGCGTTCTTTGGAGCGACCAGTATCCCCAGAGCGAGAGGAAACCTACAAGCAAAAGAACAATGAACTTGTTCCTGGCGCTGAATTCTATTATTCTGGCAATCATCTTGTTATGGGTGATGCGTAATGGGTGATGAGACGAAAGAGAAAAATTTTATGCTTTTGTCTTTCACCGATCACCCATCACTGTTCACGCTTCACGGTCTTTTAATGTTTATGTCCGCCGCTCAGCGGCTTGACACCTTTTAACTGGGCCTCGGAGTCGATAAGAAAGATAGCTGAAGAAGCGACCTTTTCCCCTTGCTTCAGCCCAGCGAGAACCTCAAGCATTTCTTCCACCTTCACTCCGGTCTTTATCTCTCTCGGCTCAAAATACCCGTCACCCTTATCTACATAAACGACCTGTCGCAGGCCGGTATCGAGTACCGCCTCAGCCGGCACGGCAAGCTTCCTGCCTACCGGTATTGTGATCTCAACATTTGTGAACATCTGAGGTTTGAGTTGTATACCGGGATTGGGCACTGTGAAGCGTACCTTCGCTGTTCGGGTTTCAGCAGAAAGCACGGGATAGATATAATCAATCACGGCGTTCATCTCCCTGCCCGGGAAATAGCTCAGGGATATCATAGCTCTTTGACCCACTTTCACGAGCGGCAGTTCGTTTTCGTATACCTCCGCCACAATCCAGACCGAGCCAAGGTCTGCTATATCAAACAGCTTCTCACCCGGCATGGCCCTCATTCCCTGAAAGGCCATCTTCTGGACAACATAGCCGCTCACCGGACTGAAAAGCGTCATTGTCCTTGCGGGCTTGCCGCTCTCTTCTATCTTCTTTATCTGTTCATCAGAGATGTCCCATAATTTCAGCCTCTGGCGCGCGGCCTCGACGAGCAACTGCGCGTCTTTTGAAAGCATGGTCTTCATCGAATCATTATCAGATTTTTCATTATCGCGGGCCCATTTCAGGGCATTGATGAATTCCTGCTGCGTGGCCAATAGCTCAGGGCTGTATATCTCGGCAAGAGGAGTGCCTTTCTTCACATATTTTCCGCTGTAGTCAGCATGAAGTTTTTCTATCCAGCCTTCATACTTCATATTCACCGTAGAAAGCCTGCGTTCGTCATACTCTATGCGGCCGACTGTCCTTATCACCTTCCTAAGCTGATGCTCCTTGACCTCAACCGTCTTTACGCCGATCATCTGCTGCTTATCAAGCGGTATCTCAACAGTCGGGGGTTCCTCTTCAGCCACCGCCTGCTCGTTTTGTGCATCCCGCGGCACATCAGGCCCCTGTTGTTGAGCTGCGGGCTGTGCCTGCCTGGCAGGCTGCGGCATATCTTTACCCGGGAAGTTTCCGCTCTTTAAAGCGTACACTGCTATAATTCCCGCCAGGAGCAGAATAACAAGACCGATCAGATATTGTTTCTTCATTGGACCGTTCCCCCTGTTTCGACAATTCCGGTCATAGCCTCAAACCGGGCTGAAGCCTTTTCCCTCTCTGCGACCTGGGACCAATACAGTGTTTCGAAATCTAGCAGGGCCTTAAGCCTGTTTATAACTGTGATCGCTTCGGTCTTTCCATTTGTATATCCGGCCATGGCTGCTTCAAAGTCCTGATATGTTTTGGGCATAAGCCCGTTCTTGTACAGGTCCATCAGCTTTTCTGCTGTCTTCCACATTGAATAGGCGTCCCTGATCGCAGAAGCAATCATAAGCCTTGTCGCCTCAAGCATTCTATTCGATTCAGCGAGGGCTGCCTTTGCCTCAAGCACAGCCTGTCTTTGTTTGGTCCTGTAAAAGAGAGGGATATTTATGGTTGTTGTCAGGCTCCACATATCATCAAACTGGCTGCCTCCCCTGGTAAAATAGTTCGCTGCAAGTGTGAAGTCGGGATAATATTCCTTCTCAGCCATTTTGACTTTGGCCTCAGCAACAGCAACCATCCTCTGGCGCGCCCGTATCTCAGGGGAATGTTCATAGGCCCTATTGAGCAGTTCGTCGAGGCTTTTCGCCTGAAGAGATAAAGTCTGTTCTGCAGGCCTTTCAAGGCGCGCGTTCACATCCCTGCCGACAGTGGTGTTAAGCATCGCCTCAAGAGACTGGATCTTCTGCTTCTGCATCTCTTCTTTCTCAAGGAGCATGTATTTCTCTGTCTGGGCCATGAGCACTTCCTGCTGCATGCCCATGCCTGAGGAGTAGCGCGCAAGCGCGGCGTCCTCGATGCGGGAAAAGAGTGCTGTCCTGTCCTTTATAAGATCAATGTTCTTGTATGCAAGAAAGAGGTCGTAATAGAGTTCCCTGATCCGTGCAATGGCCTTCAATTTCACAGATTCGTGTATTATGGACGCCCCCTCTGCGTCCTGTCTTGCCATCTCCTCTTTCAGAGAGAGCTTGCCTGGAAAAGGGATCATCTGGGACACAGAGAACATCCACTGGGCATCCGGCGTCTCGCCGAAGGTGTAACGCTCCCAACCCTCGTTTTGGTAGCCGAACATGAACATCGGATCCGGCAGGCTCGTTGCCTGGGGTATCCTGTATTTCGAGGCAGAGACCCTCGCCTCCGAGGCAAGGACCTCAGGACTATTCTTCAGTGCCTCAGCAATAAGGTCCCGGAGTTGCAGCTCACCAGCAAAGGCAAACGACGGTAGAAAAAAAAATATAGAGCATAGGACACAGAGAAAGGCCCTTTTTATAGGCCCCCCAAATGAGCCCGCATGAGCACTATTATCAATGACTATCGGCACGATATCTCAATGCGCGTCAACACTAAACTTGACCGTTCCGGTCTTGTTGTCCTTTCTGGTCTTGCTGTTCTTTTCGTTTTTGCCGTCCTTATTTATCTTCACCTCTATATTCCAGGACCCTGCCACGGAAAGATTCATTACAGCCTTGTATATATTGCCGCTCAATACTGCCGGCTCCTTATAGTGCGTCGCAGGTATCCCGGGCATCGCTGGCATTGAATATTCCACAACGACTTTTGCATTAGTAACATATTTGCCTGATTTCTCTTTGATCTCGACTGATATATTATTGTTGCCGACTACAGGCGGATTATTGTCTATCTTTGCTTCGATATCATACAGCCCCTCATCCTTTTTAACCTTAAATTCCTTCGCGAATACGACACCTGCCATCAAAAGCAGAATCACCAAGAAAACTGCTGTTATTTTCATACATTCAATCAGCTCCTATGATTTATTTTTTATATACAGAGTCCTCTATTTTATTTACTGAACAACTTTCTTGAACGCTCGAAAGCCCCTCAGTACCTCTCCAAGACAATATCTCACAGAGGAGCTTGATTGTCAATATAACACCTTAACAGGCTTTTCCTCTAAAAAAGGAGATTCATCCCGTTGAGAGCAGCAATACGGCGATAAGAAATTTACAGTGGCCAGTCTTTCACGTTAAGCCTTCTTCACCTCCTCTTTCTAACCCTCATGATCTTTCCATGTTTACTATACTTTCGAAAATTGAAATAATTATGAAGATAAGAACATCACTTGCCGGCCGTTGTCATTGCTTCAATATTGAATAATTATAAACATTAAAATATAATATTCGATGTCCGCAAAACCAGATAAAGTCTTTAAAAGAACAGAGCAGCATTGCCCTCAGTGCAGAGAGATTATACCTGCCTCATATGCTGAGGAGAACCCTTTTCCAGAATTCCCTTGTCCTTCGTGCGGGGCCCTGATTGATATTTCTTCTCTAAAGAATGATGAGTTGACCGCAAAGGATGAACGTACTGACGGAAGATTCGACGCCTCACTAAAAGTCTCGTATAACAGTTACAATGAATTTATCACCGAATACAGCAAGAACGTCAGCAGAGGCGGCATATTCATTAATACCAAAAGACACCATGAAATCAGCGAGATCGTCGATTTATCTCTCGTCGTACCGGGGCTTGATCATGCGCTGAAAATTACAGGAGAGGTTATGCATATTAAAATTCATAATGTGCCTGATGAGGATGCCGGTATAGGAATCAAATTTATAGATATCGATTCGGAAAGCAGAAAAGCCTTGATCGAATTTATAAAATCCCGTAATGATTTGAAATGAAGCGCATAGGGTGATTGTCATATTCTCTTAACGTGCGCGCCGTTCTGACTGTCTTGACTAAGGAAGATTTATTTTGTTACGCTATCAAAATTAAAAACAGGAGTTGATATGTCAACTGTAAAAAAAATAATCAAAAAAACTGTGAATAAAAAAACTGTCAAGGCTTCATCAGTAAAAAAAGAAAAGACCACGGTGATACGGAAGAAGGCTGTTGCAACGCAAAGAAATGAAAAAATCCGTACTAAAGCTGCAGGAGTGGAAAAAACCGTCAGCGCCTCGGGGCAAAAACTTTCTCCCCGTGAATCAAAGATCCACCAGATAAAGCTGAAACTGCTTCATCAGAAGGAAATGCTGCTGAACGAAGCTGAAGAGGCCCTGAACGAGTTGCCGGGGCAGACCATTTTCCCTGATTTGGGAGATCAGGCCTCAGCTGAAACCGACAGAAATTTCATGTTGCGACTGAGAGGCAGGGAACAGCGTCTTTTGAAGAAAATCGAGCAGGCGCTTGAACGTGTTGAAACCGGGATATTCGGTATCTGCGAGGATTGCGGGAATGAGATCAACATTCAGCGGCTTGAAGCAAGACCGGTCACCACAATGTGCATTGAATGTAAAACCCTTCAGGAAGAGGAAGAGAGGATGAGAGAGCCCTAAATTCAGGGGACTTTAAAAGCCCTTGTCCTGATGGTCCGTTCCGTTATATATTTTACATGTTCATCAACCAGTGCAGTCAGTTCCTGTACGATTTTTTCTGCGGGCTTTATACGACCCAGCTTATTCATTTCCCAACCGAGAAGATTTAGGCACAGACTTATCACCGCAGGAGAAAGACTGCGTGAAGGATTACGGTCCTGTGAGCATCTTCCGCACAAAACGGTCCCCTGAGAAAGATAAAATACATTCCCTTTACGCCCGCACCTTCCGCAAGAGTTCAGACCCGGCAGATATCCGGTGATCTCAAGAAGTTTTAACTTATAATAAAGCATGATCAGGCCCGCGTGGCCGTCCGATTCCATGGACAGGAGTGTATTCAACAGAAGAGAATAAACCCTGTCGCTAGTATCTCTTTCAGGCACAAAATTTATTGTTAATTCGAAGATCTCGGAAACCTTCAAAAAACAGTTGAACGAACTTCTTAAAGAATGGAAGGGATATACGATATCAGACTGTACCAACCTCGGCAGTGAACTGTCCTCTCTTCCCCAAAAGGCTATTTTCGAGTAAGTAAGAGGCTCCAGACTGCTGCCGAAACTGCTCTTGATCTTGCGAGGGCTTTTTGCAAAGGTTTTTACTATTCCGCAGTCTTTTGTAATGTGTGTGACGATAAGGTCAGCTTCACCAAAAGGGTTGGTCTTTAAGACAATACCTTCTGTCCTTTGCAGCATCACATAATATTTCCGAAATCTTCCGGCTTAAGATTTTTGAGCCATTCATCGAGCTCGTCAGCTGATCGTGTCGTCATAATATTATCTTCCACGAAGATAGGGGCACCGGCCCTCAAGGCAACAGCCACAGCGTCACTCGGACGGGAATCTACCAGTGTCTCCTTTTTACCGTCATTCAGGTAAATAAGCGCATAATACGTATTGTCTGTTATTTCGGTGACAACTACCTTGACGATCTTTACCCTGAGCCCGTCAACAATGTTCTTGACCAGATCATGGGTAAGCGGTCTGGGAGTGGCCACTTTTCCAAGGGCCAAAGCAATAGAATCCGCTTCAGGCTTGCCGATCCAGATCGGAAGCGTGCCGGCGCCGTCGACTTCCTTCAGTAAAAGTATGTACATATTGCTTCTCGGGTCAAACAGCAGACCTTCTACCCTCATCTCCACAAGCATCTATCGGTATCCCAACTCATTCAGCATGTTTTTGTCATCACGCCAGCCCTTTTTGACCTTTACCCATAATTCAAGAAATATCCTTGCATCCAGGAGTTTTTCAATATCCAGACGGGCCATTGTCCCTATATGCTTCAACAGCTTTCCTTTATTGCCTATTATTATACCTTTTTGCCCCTCTCTTTCAACATAAATATTGGCCCCGATTACCAGCAGGCCGTCTTTTTTTTCGATCCAGCTGATGACTTCAACAGCAACGGAATGTGGTATCTCTTCAGAGGTATTTTCAATAATTTTTTCTCTTATGATCTCCGATACCATAAATCTTTCCATCAGGTCCGTGACCAGGTCGTCGCTGTAATATTTGGGGCCAAACGGAAGATACTCCAGCACCTTCTCCAGGAAGAGATCGACCCCGTCGTTCTTGACAGCAGATACAGGTATGATTTCCCTGAAGGGGAAAATGTCCCTGTAAGCGGCAATGAGAGATAAGATCTCCGGCTTCCTGATCTTGTCTATTTTGTTCAAAAGGAGTACTACAGGTTTACCGAGGTCCTTAAAAGATTCGATAATAGGCCTGTCCTTGTCGACAGCATTCGGTTCAGCAACAAAGACAACCAGGTCCATTTCAGCCGGGACTTCCCTGGCCGTCCTGACCATAATCTTCCCCAGTGCGTGTCTGGGCGTATGGATGCCGGGAGTATCCACAAAAATTATCTGTGCCCCGGGGTAGTTTTTTATTCCTAATATCCTGTTCCTGGTTGTCTGCTGCCTGCCCGCAACAATGGCGATCTTCTGGCCCAGGACAATGTTCAGAAGAGTTGACTTCCCGACGTTGGGCCTGCCGATAAACGAAACGTAGCCGGAACGAAAAGATCCCGTCATCTAAGCCGGGACTTCCAGCCTGCTTATCGCTTCCCTGATCCTTTCAATGCCCTTCCTGATATCATCCATGGAGGTCGCATAGGAGAGTCTTACATAATCATCGTCACCGAACGCCTCCCCATGGACCAGGGCAACCTTCGCCTCTTCGAGGAGATAAAGGGCGAGATCTCCTGAAGATGATATCTTTTTGTCTCCGAACCTGCGCCCATAAATCAAAGAAGTATTCGGGAATGCATAGAAGGCACCCGAAGGCATTGCGCAGGTAATGTCCCTGACAGCAGAAAGCTCACTTACAATGTAACGCCTTCTTTTATCAAACTCCTTAAGCATCATGTCGGTAAAATCCTGGGGACCTGTCAGGGCCTCGACAGCTGCCTTCTGCGTAATGGAATTAGGGTTAGATGTCGACTGGCTCTGTATATTGGTCATGGCCTTTACTACATCAGCAGGACCTGCAGCATACCCGAGTCTCCAACCCGTCATTGCATGAGATTTTGACAAACCGTTCACGACAATCGTTCGCTCCTTCACCGCCCCGTCGAGAGACGCTATGCTGACGTGCCTGGCGCCGTCGTAGATAAGTTTTTCGTAGATCTCATCGGAAATAATATAAAAATCATATTTAACGGCCAACTCGGCTATTTTTTCGAGGTTTTCTTTATTATAAATCATCCCTGTGGGGTTGGAAGGTGAATTCAGGATAAGTGCCCTGGTATTTTTAGTCACACATTTTTCAAGGGCCTCAGGTCTGACCATAAACGAATCAGATAAATATGTTTTGACAAAGACCGGAGTCGCATCGTTTAATAAAACCTGATCAGGATACGAAACCCAGTACGGAGACGGTATTATTACCTCATCTCCGGGCCCATACAGCGCCTGCGCAATATTATAAAGACTGTGTTTTGCGCCGCAGGATACTATTATTTCCTCCCTTTTGTAAGAAAGGCCATTGTCGGCCCTGAACTTTTCTATAACAGCATCCTTAAGGGCATCGATACCGCCAACCGGAGTATATTTTGTGAAGCCATCCCTCATGGCCTTTATGGCTGCTTCTTTGATGTTCTCCGGCGTATCAAAATCAGGCTCTCCTACTCCAAAATTAATAACATCCATGCCTGCGGCCTTCATGGCCTTTGCCCGGGAATCTATGGCAAGAGTCGGTGACGGCTTAATCTTTGCTGCCCGTTGAGAAAGCATATAGTTTTCCTTTCATGATTTTTTGTTATTTTAAACCATTTGAAATTATTATAAAAGGGGGGCACAATATTAAGCCGTCGCGCCATCATCAATTCAAAAACATTTTTCTTGATAAAATAGGTTATAATAAGCAATTATATTTTGGCCGCTTATCATTTCATGTTGTAAATATAGGCTTGCCTGCGTAATTGTTTTGCAATACGTAAGAATAGATAATTGAGGAGATAATTCTGAAATTGGAACCGTCGTTGTCGCCGCTCATAATTAAGGATAAAAAAGTATTAGTTCCCATTATTCAGGGCGGAATGGGCGTTGGCGTGTCCTTGTATCCCCTGGCCAAGGCCGTTGCCGAGGAAGACGGTGTCGGCATTATTTCCAGCGCCTGCCTTGACCGGATCGTTTCCAAAAGGACCGGCAAAAAGCATAATACCTACGAGGCGACCTATGAAGAGATTTCTCTTGCAAGAGCTTCCCACGGATTTGTCGGGATAAACATCATGGTGGCCCTTGTCAAAGATTATGAGAATTCCGTAAGGGCATCTATCGATGCAGGCGCTGACTTCATCATCTCAGGGGCCGGACTGCCTTTGGGACTTCCCGCCATCCAGCCTCCGAAGGACACCGCTCTTATACCCATAGTTTCTTCTGCACGCGCCCTGGAACTAATCTGCAAGAAGTGGGAACGGCTGGGTTACAGACCGGACGCAGTTGTCCTTGAAGGTCCTCTTGCCGGAGGACATCTCGGGTTTAAGATGGACCAGATCGATCTGGAATCAAATAAGCTCGAAAATCTTTTGGCGCCGGTAAAGGACATGGCCATTAAGTACGGTGATTTCCCTGTTATAGTGGCAGGCGGTATTTATACCCATGCTGATATCGTGCGCTTCATGCAGATGGGCGCAGACGGCGTACAAATGGGCACAAGGTTTCTTGCCACAGAGGAGAGCAGCGCAACTCCGCAATATAAAAAGGCTGTTGTGGATGCAACCGAGGAAGATATTGTTGTTGCGGACAAGCCCGGGTCTCCGTGCGGGCTGCCTTTCAGGGTAATTAAACAGTCTCCCATGTACCAATCCTCACTGAAAAAACTCAGGACCCCAAAATGTGATAAAGGATATGTGCTCCTAAAAGATGCGGAAGGGAAATTTACGCGGTGTGCTGCAAAGGAAAGCAATGAAAATCACTTCTGCATATGCAACGGCCTTCTGAGCTCCGCCGGATACAACTCCGATAAGGAAGAATCGCTTTTCACTGTCGGGACAAACGCTAGCAGAGTAGACAAAATCGTGAGCGTCAAAACTGTAATGGATGAACTTACAGGCAAGACAGCTGGCCTGCCTTCATCCTAAAAAAGGCAGTTAACCACAGAGTTCACAGAGTTTTTCTATCCCGCTTCTTTTGTTTTTACTCTGTGCCTTGCTTCTTGTTTAATAATCACGGTGTTTTCTCTGTGCCCTCGCTTAGAAGCGCTAAGTCATCCATTCGCATCTGTGATGCGATTTATGGATGCTTACCTACTGTCGGCTACTCTTGGCTGTCGTGAATGTTTTTTTCAGGTTCATTTCTTTTTCCAGGTGGTCCCGGACTTCCCTTCTGAGCTTCAGGTAATAAAACGGAAATAGCAACACAATAAACTGCGTGGACAAAAACTCCAGGACGCTTATCTCCTTTCCGATATACCTTTTCAGCAATACGAATACATGACGACTGATGGAAGTGGCCCCGATCCAGAGGAAACCTGAGAGCAGCATAATAAAATAAAGGACCATATCTGTTTTCTCCTGCACAACAGCAAGCGACAGAAGCACAACAAAAATAATAAATACGGAGACTGAGAAGATTCCCCACAGCAGATAAGCTGACAATAGACGGTCAGCGTTCTCTTTTTTCATGATATGTCATCAAACCGGCCTATATTCGGTCCTCCGCCCTGCACATTTCTGATAATTATCAGCCCGGCGATAAAAAAAACTGATATGGCAAGAATGGCTGGCCGCTGACTGCCGAAGGCCGATGAAACCGTACCGAAGACCAGTGGTCCCATAACCGCAGATGATTTACCTACCATAGAATATACCCCAAAATATTCGCTTTCATGCTCAAGGGGGATGAATTGCGTAAAGAACGCACGGCTGGACGCCTGGACCGTCCCAAGCCCCAGTCCCGCAACACTGGCCAAAAACCAAAAAAGAATTTTTGTTTCAATGAAAAAAGCCGAAACCGAGACAAAGGACCAGACAAGCAGGGACAACAGAAGTACCTTCTTGGGACCCCATGCATCGATAGGCTTTGCCATAACAAAGGCCCCTATTAAGGCCGTGACCTGCACAATTATATAAAGCAGCACCAATTCGCCCACAGCAAACTTCAGGGTGGTTGAAGCGAAAATACTCGAAAAAACGATCACTGTATTAACCCCGTCTTCATAAATAAAATACGCCACCATGAACCTTTTGAGGAACCGGTCTTTCAGCATGATCCTCAGTGTGTCAAACGCATGCCTGCCGCCCTTTACCGCTGAACTGTAAAGAGACACACTGGTTTTTCTGTCCCGGGGAAGATAAAAAAAAGCCGGCAGACTGAAACCCAGAAAAAAGAAAGAGATGACAAACCACGTCTCGTGATAACGGCCGGCTTTTACGAAGGGCAGCACTATCAGAAGGGAACATATGGAACCTGCGTAACCTACGGCATATCCCCAGGCCGACACCCTCCCCTGATACTCCTTTCCGGATATTTCGGGCAGAAAGGAATTGTAAAAAACAAGCCCTCCCTCCATGCCGATATTTGCCAGTACCACAAGAATAAAGCCTTCCAGGAGCATTCCCTTGTGCAACATGGAAAAAGACGAGACAGACAAAACGCATAAAAGAGTATAAAAAAGGAGAAGCCTTTTTCGCCTGCCGCTGTAGTCGGCTATCCCTCCGAGAAAAGGAGAAGTTATTGCTACAAACGCCATACTGACTGATATCGCCCTCCCCCACCATAAGTCGCCCTGTCCTGTTGCATTCCCGGCAATGACAGACACAAAATAAACGGGAAAGATTACCGCAGCGATAACAGCTGAATAACTCGAATTGGCGAAATCAAAAAGACACCAGCTTACTACCTGTCCGGGGTTACGTATTTTCATATATCAGTTCGCCGACCATTATCCTATATAACTCAGTTTAACCACAGAGTTCACGGAGATCGAAGATAAAATAACAGTTCACAGAGTTTTTCTATCTCCCTTTTGGGTTAGTTCTCTGTGATCTCGCTTCGAGCGCTTACTGTTGGCTGTGGTGAACGTATCATTGAATTTTTTCGGGTCTCTCTTGTTCATTTTTGACCATGATTTTTATGTGGGCGGTCTTTCTGAGTTCACGCAGGGTCTCTTTCAACCTCACATTCAGCTCTTTTTCAATAAGATATTGCTCTATTTCATCGCGAACGTCATCATATTCTTTTCCCGAAAACATAGCGCTGTTTTCTTTATAATATCTTTCTATTTCCGTCTCCGGAACACGGATAAAGGCCCTCTCCTTGAGGTCTATATATTCCTTGATCACTTCATCGGGCGAAGGTCTTTCAATCCTGTATTTTCTCGCTTCCCGCAAGATCAATATCCTGTTGATCATGGTATTCAGGACTTCTTCCCTTGTAATATCAGGGGTCATTTTAAGCGTTTCCCGGTATTGTTCCTGCAACTCGCTTTCTGTTATCGCATCATCATCCACAAAAGCTGCCACCCGGTCGCTAAACCCTTCCGCCTCACAAACATGGCCGATCAGTAAAACAAAGAGTAAAAAAAAGAAGACAAAAAAGGACCTGTCTTGCATGATTAGTTTCTTAAAACTCTCCTTTCCCATCTAAAAAGCATGCCCTATACTGAAATGAAATGCGCCCCGGCTTTCGTCAGATTCCCTGTTCAGTTTGAATCCGTAATCGACCCTGAGAGGACCGACAGGAGTATCATAACGCAAACCCATGCCTGCAGTATATTTAAGGTCAGTCACACTCATATCTGATGCCTTAATCCATACGTTTCCCATATCTAAAAATGGGACCAGTGAAAAACCCCTTCCGATCTCCGTCCTCAGTTCAATATTCCCTTCGAGGTAAGAGTTCCCTCCTATAGGGTTATTGTCATCCCCTTTCGGGCCGAGGGTGTCCTGCTCATAGCCCCTTACGGTAGTGCCCCCGCCGAGAAAAAACCTTTCAACAATCGGGAGTTCATCCGTGTCTCCATACCCAAATGCCAGGCCTCCTCTTAGTGATACAGCAAGCACAACGCTCTTGTGCAATTTATGAAAGAAGCTCCCATGCGCCTCGAATTTATTGAAATACGTTTCAGAAAAAAGAAGGGGTGAGGCCGCTTTCACAGAGAGTCCGGCAAGCAGTCCACGGGACGGATTAAAGGGGTTGTCCCGCGTATCGTATGTAACTGAACTCTTTATGCTGCTTATTACAAGTGTACCGACGTCCTCCCTGCTCAATATGACATCAGGCTGCACATCATAGGTCTTCACGACGGAAAACTCATAAAATATATCTGCTTTTAGTTTAGGGGACAGTTGCTTTTCAAAGCCTGCCGAGGCCGTATGTCTCACGAGTTTGTATATTGTGTCCCCGCCCGGTATATTGATCTCTTTCTTCTGTTCACGCAGCAACAAGACCCTGAAAGGCAAGTTGTGTCCCATAAACCATGGTTCATAATATTGTAAAATTACCCTTTTCTCCAGACCGCTTATCTCGGCACGTAGTGAGCCCTGTCTGTTCATGCCCCAGAGGTTCCGGTAGCTCAATTGAATGAACCCCCTGTACTGCTCGTATTCTCCATAGCCGACGCCGAATTCAAAAGCACCCGCATTACCCTCTTTTACCCTTATCAAAATGTCCTCAATGTCCTCACCCCTGTTAAGGGTCTCTATATCAACATTCGTAAACAACCCGATCTTATATAATTTCTGCCGGTCATTTGCAAGCGTTCTGAAGCTGTAAGGCTCGCCTTCGCTGTTTGTCAGTTCGCGTTTTATGACCTCATATCTGGTTGCCTTATTGCCGGTTATTATCGCCTTTCCAATCAACTTCCTGGTCCCTTTTGTAACATTGAATTTAAGGGAGACTTTGTGCCCCTCAATATTTCTTGCTACAGTAACATCTATGTTGGCATAACCCTGCTCACTGTAATAGTCAAGGATCTTGAATCTGGCGTCCGAGATGTCAACCTCATTATATGGATCACCCTGCTTAAGCCCCACGATTTTCATGAGTTTTTCCTTTACATCAGCCTCGACGCCGGTTATATCGACATCGAGTATCTCGGTCTTCTCCCCCTCATGAATATCGACTGTAATATCCACTGTCTTGTCTTTTTCATCAATCTT
>Ga0316616_100000295_pt1 | contig 14724 bp, 14 predicted proteins | sample OWC_Aug_M1_C1_D1_FD_207660 | JGI IMG/M metagenome (GOLD analysis project Ga0316616, IMG submission 207660) | Wetland soil microbial communities from Old Woman Creek delta, Ohio, United States - OWC_Aug_M1_C1_D1_B | ecosystem: Environmental > Terrestrial > Soil > Wetlands | place: USA: Ohio... | reverse complement strand
TCGCCTCGGGCAACGCCGTGCCGCTGCCGAGCAGGATGCCGACCTGGCGGTTGCGCGACAGTTCGCCGGTGCAGGTCAGGATCAGGTCGCCGACGCCCGCCAGCCCCATGAGCGTCTGCGCTGAGGCGCCGAGCGCCGCGCCGAAGCGCGTGATCTCCGCCAGGCCGCGGGTGATCAGCGCCGCGCGCGCGTTGTGTCCCAGCGCCAGCGCATCGCAGATGCCGGTGGCGATCGCCAGGACGTTCTTGACCGCGCTGCCGACCTCGACGCCGATGACATCCCGGGTCGAATAGATCCGCAAGGTCGGGCCATGCAGCGCCTCGGTCACCTGTCGGCAGAGTCGCTCCTCGCCGGCCACGACCAGCGCGGTCGGCAGGCCGAGGGCCACCTCCTGCGCAAAGCTCGGCCCCGACAGCGGCCCGGCCGGATGGGTGCCGAGTTCGTCGCGAACGATCTCGTGCGCCATGGCGGCGCTGTCGCGCTCCAGCCCCTTGCACAGCCACACTGTTGGCGGCAGCGGCCTCGTCGCGCGAAGCTGCCGCAGCAGTGGTCGGAGTCCGGCGGTCGGTGCCGCGATCAGCAGCAGGCCCTCGCGGGCGTGCGCCACGGCAGCGGCGAGGTCGGCCGAGCACCGGAGTGCGGCGGGAAGCTCGATGCCGGGCAGGTAGCGGTCGTTGCGATGCTGCGCGGCGAGCCGCGCGGCCAGCTCCGCATCGCGTGCCCAGAGCTGCACCTCGTGTCGCAGCGCCAGCGCGACGGCCAGCGCCGTGCCCCAGGCGCCGGCGCCGAGGATGGTGAGGTTCACCGCGGGGTGCGCCCAGTGCCGGCCGCGGCCCCGAGCCGCGACCGCGTCAGTGCGTCGGCGCCGCAGCGGCGGGCACGGCCGCCTGCGCCTGCTGCTGCGCCAGGCGCTGCTGATAGAGCGCCTCGAAGTTGATCTCCGCCAGATGGATCGGCGGCAGTCCGGTGCGGCTGATCAGATCGGCGACGTTGGCGCGCAGATACGGATAGACGATGTTGGGGCAGACGATGCCGACGATCGGCTCGAACTGTTCCTTCGGCAGGTTGCGGATCTCGAAGATTCCCCCCTGCTTGCCTTCGACCAGGAAAAGCACCTTGTCGCCGACCTTGGCGGTCGCGGTCACGCGGACCACGACTTCGTAGATCCCCTCCATGACCGAACTGTTGCCGACTTCCAGCTGCACGTCGACGCTCGGCGCCTGCTGCTCGAGGAAGATGCGCGGCGAGTTCGGCAGCTCCAGCGAGGCGTCCTTCAGGTAGCAGCGTTGCAGCTGGAATACCGGTCCGGTGGCGGCGGCCTGCGGATTGTTTCCTGCCGGCTGGCCGGCACCGTTGTTGTCTGCCATGTGGTTTCCTGGTGGTCGGGTGGGACGGGATTCGTATCAGCCGGCGAGCAGCGGCGCAAGCCGCCCTTCGCGGTCCAGCGCCGACAGGTCGTCGAAGCCGCCCACGTGGGTGGTGCCGATGAAGATCTGCGGCACGGTACGCCGGCCGGTGCGCTCGATCATTTCGCTGCGCCGCGCCGGCTCCAGGTCGACGCGGACAGACTCGATCTCAGTGACGCCGCGGGCCCGGAGCAGCGCCTCGGCGCGATGGCAGTACGGGCAATGCTCGGTGCGGTACATCAGGACAGCGGCGGTCATGACGGCGGTTGCGGCGGTGGTGGAGCCTGCAGCGCGGCGCGCTCAGGCCCTGACGGGCAGTCCGGCTTCGCGCCAGGCATTCAGGCCGCCGGCCAGCACGTAGACCTCGGCCACGCCCGAGGCGCGCAACTGGGCCGCCGCGCGGCCGGCAAGGTTGCCGGCATTGCACAGCACGATCACCGGACGGTCCTTCTTGAGTTCCTTCGCGGCGCGCGCGCCGACCTCGGCCAGCGGAATGTTCCTGGCGTTCGGCAGCGAGCCGCGTGCGAACTCGGCGGCGTCGCGTACGTCGAGCACCTGGGCGTGCTTGCTGTTGATCAACTGTGTCGCCTGCAGCGTGCTCAGGGCCGGGCCGGCGGCGCGCGAGCGCAGCAGCGGCCACAGCAGCATGCCGCCGCTGACGAAAGCCACCGCGATCAGCAGCGCGTTGTCGATGAAGAACTGCAAGGGATCTCCGCGACCGGCGTCATCAAAGGGATGGGATTATAAAATGAGACGGTATTCGAACCTCGGGATCCGATTCATGTACAAGCTCGTGCTCCTGCGTCATGGCGAGAGCCAATGGAATCTGGAGAACCGCTTCACCGGCTGGACCGACGTCGACCTGACCGAAGCCGGCGTCGGCGAGGCGCGGGCCGCCGGTGAACTGCTCAAGCGCGAAGGCTACGGGTTCGACATCGCCTATACCTCGGTGCTGAAGCGGGCCATCCGCACCCTGTGGCTGGCGCTCGACGCCCTCGACCTGATGTGGCTGCCGGTGGTGCATTCGTGGCGACTGAACGAGCGCCACTACGGCGCGCTGCAGGGGTTGAACAAGGCGGAAACCGCGGCGAAGTTCGGCGAGCAGCAGGTGCTTGCCTGGCGTCGCGCGTATGCCATCGCGCCGGATCCGCTGACGCCGGACGATCCGCGCTGGGCAGGCAGCGATCCGCGCTACCGGCACTTGAAGGCGGAGGAGATCCCGGCCACCGAGTGCCTCAAGGACACGGTCACCCGCGTCATTCCGTTCTGGAACGACTCGATCGCGCCGGCGATCACGCGCGGACGGCGGGTGCTGGTGGCGGCGCACGGCAACTCGCTCCGGGCGCTGGTCAAGTACCTCGACGACCTGTCGGACGATGCGATCGTCGGACTGAACATCCCGACGGCGCGGCCGCTGGTCTACGAACTCGATGCCCAGCTGAAGCCGATCCGCAGCTACTACCTCGGCAAGGCCGAGGACATCGAGCGGGCGATGGCGGCGGTGGCGGCCCAGGGAAAGGCCAAGCCCTGACGTCGCGCGTGCCGGCGGACCTCGAGGGCCGGCGACCCGCGGGCGCGCGGCGGCGGGTTCATCGCCGCAGCCGGTGCGAGCCGATCGCGCCGTCGCCGCCAGTCGGGCGATGCTGGCCGCCGGGCTCCGTGCCCGATCCCGCCCGCGAGCCCGGGCCGGCGTGCCGCGGCGACGACGTCCCCCGGGGCGACGGGCATCGGTGCGCAGCACCGGTTCGAAGCCCCGCGCAAGGCCACGAGAACACGATCGTCGGATGATGGCGCGCCGCCGGGTGGCGGCGCCTATACTTTGGCGCGCTCTCCTCGGGCCCGCAGTCTCGTCGGCGGCCTCGGAGGCGGTCACGGCGGGCCCGGAACTTACCGGCCCGGCACTTGCCCAACGATGCTGGGCTTTCCGGAGGTTTCATGAGCGGACGGATGCGGACTTTCGCGCTGATCAGCGTCGGTGCCTTCGCCGGCGTTGCAGTCAGCCTCGGTATCTCGGCATACGCGTTCCGCGACAGCCGCGGCGCGATTCCGCTCGAGGAAATCCGCCAGCTGACGGACGTGTTCGGCGCGATCAAGAACCACTACGTCGAGCCGGTCGAGGACCGCAAGCTGATCGAGGAGGCGATCTCCGGCATGCTGACCGGGCTGGATCCGCATTCCGCGTTCCTCAACGCCGACGCCTTCAAGGACCTGCAGACCAGCACGCAAGGGGAGTTCGGAGGTCTGGGCATCGAGGTCGCGCCGGAAGACGGCGCGGTGCGCGTCGTGGCGCCGATCGACGACACGCCGGCCTACCGCGCCGGCATCAAGGCGGGCGACCTGATCATCAAGATCGACGACACGCTGACGCGAGGCATGCCGCTGTCGGACGCGGTCAAGCTGATGCGCGGCAAGAAGGGAACCTCGGTGACGCTGACTGTCGCGCGCAAGGGCGAGGCCAACCCGCTCGAGTTCAAGCTGGTCCGTGACGTGATCCGGACGCAGTCGGTGCGCAGCAAGATCATCGAACCGGGTTATGCCTTCGTCCGCATCTCGCAGTTCCAGGAACGCACCGTCGACGATCTCACCAAGCACCTGACCGATGCCTACAAGGCCGGCCCGCTGAAGGGGCTGGTGCTCGATCTGCGCAACGATCCGGGCGGCCTGCTGCATTCCGCGATCGGGGTTTCGGCCGCGTTCCTGCCCAAGCGTGCGCTGGTGGTCTCCACCGACGGGCGCATGAACGATGCGAAACGGCGCTTCGTCGCGGCGCCGGAGGACTACCTTCGTAGTCGCGGCGAGGATGTGCTCGCCAAGCTGCCCGCGGAATTCAAGTCGGTGCCGATGGTGGTGCTGGTCAACGGTGCCAGCGCCTCCGCCTCGGAAATCGTCGCCGGGGCGCTGCAGGACCACAAGCGGGCGACGGTGATCGGCACGCAGACGTTCGGCAAGGGGTCGGTGCAGACGATCATCCCGCTCCGCTCGGACGGCGACCGGCCGGCGGCCATCAAGTTGACCACGGCGCGGTACTACACGCCGAACGGCCGCTCGATCCAGGCCAAGGGCATCGAGCCCGACCTCAACGTCGAGGACACGGCGCAGGGCAGTTTTGCCGGGCTGCAGGTTCGCGAAGCCGACCTGGCGCGGCACCTCGAAGAGAAGAAGGCGGCGCCCGATGCCGGGGCGGCGGCTTCGCGGGAATCGACTGCGACCGACGGCCAGAAGGAACCGCGGGGCGACAGTCCCTCGGCGCGACGCTACGAGTTCGGTTCGGCGGAAGACTTCCAGCTGCAGCAGGCGCTGAATCACCTCAAGGGCCTGCCCGTCGAAACGGCGAAGAAACCCGAGAGCGTTGCCGCATCGGCGTCCGGCACGCGGTGACCCATCGACCGCCCTGCGCACGGTCCTGACGCCGCCGCGGCACTGCGCGGCGCGGTTTCCGGGACGCGGGCCCGCATCCCCGGCAGCGTGATCTCGCCGACCGAGGCCGCGGGCGGGCACGTTGCGCCGACCAGATGAATGACGAAGAACTGCTGCGCTACTCGCGCCACATCCTTCTGCGGGAAGTCGGTATCGAGGGACAACAACGGATTCGTTCGGCCGCGGCACTGGTCATCGGCGCGGGTGGACTCGGCTCGCCGGTCTGCCTGTACCTTGCCTCGGCCGGGATCGGCCGTCTGACGTTGGTCGACGGGGATGCCGTCGACCTGACCAATCTGCAGCGACAGGTCCTGCACGACACCCGTCGCATCGGAATCAACAAGGCCACCTCCGGCGTGGCGACGCTATCGGCCCTGAACCCACAGGTTGCGCTCACGGCCGTCACGGAACGGGTCGGTGATGCCGAACTCGACCGTCTCGTCGCCGCTGCCGACGTCGTGCTGGACTGCAGCGACAACTTCGCCACCCGACACGCCGTCAATCGCGCCTGCGTCGAACATCGGCGGCCGCTGGTGTCGGGGGCCGCCGTCCGTTTCGATGGCCAGTTGTCGGTCTTCGACTTGCGCCAGCCGTCATCCTCCTGTTACGCGTGTCTGTTTCCCGAGGGCGACGCAGAAGACGAGCTCTGCGCGGTGATGGGTGTGTTTGCGCCGCTGACCGGCATCATCGGCGCCATGCAGGCGGCCGAAGCGCTGAAGCTGCTCGCCGGGGCGGGTACGGTCGCCAGCGACCGGCTGCTGCTCCTCGATGCGCTGACGCTCGACGTGCGGACGGTACGATTCGAACGGGATCCGCGGTGCCGCGTCTGCCGCTCGCCTGTCGGCGCCTGATCCGGCGCCGGTGATCGCCCGCTCTCACCCTGCCGCGCTGAAATGAACACCATTGCTCATTTGCCCCGCCGCCTCGGACCGAAGCGTCTGCTGGCACTGATGGCGACCCTCGTCGTCCTGTCGATGGTCGGGGCGCTGTACTTCCAGCACGTGCTGCACCTGGAGCCCTGCCCGCTGTGCGTGATCCAGAGAGTGGCGATCGTTGCCGTCGGACTCTTCGCGCTTGCCGGCGCGTTGGCGACCGGCGCGCGGGGTCAGTGGCTGGCGGCGGCGCTTGCCGGACTGATGGCCATCGCGGGCGCGGGCGTGGCCGCCTGGCACAGCTGGATCCTCGTCTTCCCGCCTGAGTCGATGTCCTGCGGACGCCCCTTCGAGTGGTTTCACGAGGACTTTCCGCTGGCGACCTGGCTGCCCAAGCTGTTCGCCGGCGAGGGCGACTGCCTCAAGATGGACTGGACGTTTCTCGGCCTGGCCATCCCGCACCTGGCGCTGATCGCCTTCGTGCTGCTGCTGGCGGGCGCGCTGCTGGCGGCCCGAGAGGCGGGTCGGCGAACGCGGGCGGGAGCCGTCTGAGGCGGGGAGGCCCTAGACGAGCAGCACCGGCAGTTGCGCTTCCACGCCCTCGGCGGGGAGCTTGCGGAAGCCGCTCTTGGCGAAGCGGTGCCAGCGCCCGATGACATAGGCGACAACCAGCGACGCGCGAGCGGCCACATCGAATTCGGCGGGTAGTTCCTTCTCGCTCGCCGCCAGGCGGAAGCTCTGCTTCAGCGACGACTCGATGCGCTCGAACAACTGGTTCATGCGCTCCTGCAGCCGGTCGTTCTCGTTGACCAGGGCATCGCCGATCAGGACGCGCGTCATGCCGCGGTTGGTCTGTGCAAACTCGAGCAGCATCAGGACGGTGCTGCGCGCCTGCTTCAGTCCCGAGGGCTCGCGTTGCGCGATGTCGTTGATCAGGCCGAAGACGGTCGTCTCGATGAACTCGATGAGTCCCTCGAACATCTGCGCCTTGCTGGCGAAGTGGCGGTACAGCGCCGCTTCCGACACCGACAGGCGTTCGGCAAGGGCGGCCGTCGTCACCTTCTCGCCCTTCGGATCCTCGAGCATGCTCGCCAGGGTCTGCAGGATCTGCAGCCGCCTGGCGCCGGGCTTGCGCCGCGTCGATTCAACCGGCGTCATCAAGGGCTCCATTTTCATGCGCGCCGCGGCGCATGCGTCGGCAAGCGTCGCCACGCGCAATTGGCGCAGGCCGTTGCTTCATCACGCCAAATCTGCCTCATTGTCTTCAGGGGAACGCCCACCGCGAATGCGTTAATCCGATTCTGTCCGAAGCGATATCGACGTGGGGAATTACTTTCGTATTAGGTCTTGCGGCTACAGAGGGAGCGGTGCAAAAGCGCCGTCGGCGGCCGCAGGCCGCCAGTCCCTCGTCGTGCGCCGTCAATCCGTCGCGAGCAGGCGTTCGGCAGAGCACAGGCAGTGCGACTGCGTTGCCCGCGGATCGCGCGCAGCTTCGCGCAGCCAGAGCAGGTCGGCGGCGACGGCGTGCATCGCCTGCGGCGCGACGACGGCGCTGGCGAGCATGTGGTTCAGGCCGAGCCAGGCCGCCAGCGACGCTTCTCCGAACAGCATGCCGAGCAGGCGGTCGATGCCGCGTGGTTCGCGCTCGACGTAGACGACGCGGAACGTCTCGCCGAGCCCGCCGCGCTGGGCTGCGGCGCGCAGCGCGTCGCGATAGCTGCCGAGTCGGTCGACGAGCTTGTGCTCGAAGGCCTGACGCCCGCTCCAGACCCGACCCTGGGCCAGCTCGTCCATCTGCTCGAGCGGCAGCTTGCGTGCCGCGGCGGCGCGTCCGACGAACTCCTTGTAGATGTGCTCGACACCGGTTTGCAGCACCGCGCCCAGGCGGGGATCGAGCGGCCGGCGCAGGTCCGCGGCGCCGGCGAGCCAGGTCGTCGGCGTGCCGTGCGCATGAAGCGACAGTTTCGCCCAAGCCCGGTCCACGGTCGGGATCAGGCCGAAGACGCCAATCGATCCGGTGATGGTGGCCGGGTCGGAGATGACCTCGTCGGCCGACATCGACACCCAGTATCCGCCCGAAGCGGCGACGTCGCCGAAGGAAACGAGCACGGGCTTCCCGGCCCGGCGAGTGATGTCCAGTTCGTGGCGGATCTGCTCGGCGGCAAAGACGCTGCCGCCCGGGGAACGGACGCGCAGGACGACCGCCTTGATCGTCTCGTCCTCGCGCGCGCGGCGGATCAGCTCGGCGGTCGAGCGCCCGCCGACCACCAGTCCCTGCGGCTGATCGCCGTCGAGCATCTCGCCGGAGGCGACGATGACGCCGACGGCGTCTCCCGTCTGCTGCGGCAGCGTCGCCAGGTACTGCGGCAGGCCGATCTGCCGGAAGCTCTTGTGCGCCGGGTCGGCGACACCCTGGTCGATCAACATCGCGCGCAGTTCGTCGCGCGTCTTCAGCCCGTCGACCAGCTTCGCCTCGAGCGCCAGCTTCGCCGAGTCGCCGCCGACCGCGGCGAAGCGCTGCGGCAACTCGTCGATCAGCCGCGTGATGCTGCCGGGCGGCAGCTTGCGGGCGGTCTCGACGGCCGCCAGGTACTGCGACCACAGGTCGCCGAGCAGCGCCGCCTCGTCGCGACGGGCCTCCTCGGAAGGTTCGTTCTGCGAGAACGGCTCGACCGCGCTCTTGTAGCGGCCGACCTTGAAGACGTTGACCGTGACGCCGATCGAGTCGAGCGCGTCGCGGTAGTAGTTGCGGTAGCCGCCGAAGCCCTGCAGCACGACCCGGCCGAACGGGTGCAGCAGGACCTGGTCGGCGTGCGCCGCGAGGTAGTAGCGGCGCTGGTCGAGCGCCGAGCCCCAGGCGATCACCGTCTTGCCGGCGGCACGCACACGGCCGATCGCCGCCGCGATTTCGCGCAGGGTGGCCAGGCCGGCGCCTTCCATGTCGTCGAGCAGCAGCAGCACGCGCCCGATCTTCGGGTCGGTCGCCGCTGCGTCGAGCGCGGCCAGCACATCGGGCAGCGGCGTCTCGAGCTTGCGTTCGCGCTCGGCAAGCGTTTCCAGCAGCGTCTCGCGGGTCGTCGGACGCGTCCGCTGCTCGACGACCGGGCCGGCGAGGTCGATCACCAGCGCGGTGTTCGGCGCGAGCTGGGGACGACCCTCGTGCATCCAGGCCGCGACGAGCACGGCGACGACGGCCAGGAACAGCAGGTTCAGCGCGAGCGTGCGGACGAAGCCGATGGCGTTCCAGACGAAAGCGAAGAAGCGGCGGATCAGACCCGGGCGGGACGCCATGACCAACTCCGATGACCGGACAGAAGCGTGGGGAGGCGAAGCTTACCTGCCGCCGGCGGGTCTGCCGGCGGTCACCGGCGCAGCCGCGCGCGGCCGCGCGGCAGGTCGAGCGCCGAGCGCAGCCGCAGGCCGATGTAGCCGAGGCGCGGCGCGCTTGGGCCGCGACTGTGACCGGTCACCAGCACGGTGCGCAAGCCGACGGCGCGCGCCGCGCGCAGGTTGGCGGTGCTGTCCTCGACCAGCACGGCCCGGCCCGCGGCCACGCGCTCGCGGGCCAGCATGTGGCGCAGCATGCTGCGCGACGGCTTCGGCCGGAAGGTGCCATGCACGCGCATCGTCTCGATCGTGTAGCGCGCGCCGAGGTGCCGGTCGATCGCCAGCGCCCGGACCACGGCCCTGGCGTAGCGGTCCGGTGCGTTGGTCAGCAGCACCTTGCGGCCGGGCAGGCGCGCGAACAGCCGCGCCAGCCCGCGCTCGGCGCGGAGCAGCTCGACCACCTCGAAGTCGTGCGTCTCACGCAGGAAGTGATGCGGATCGACGTCGTGGTGCCGCACCAGTCCGAGCATCGTCGCGCCGTAGCGCAGCCAGTAGTGCCGCCGGATCCGGTCGGCTTCCGCCCGGTCGACCCGCAGGTGCCGCTCGACGTAAGCGGTCATCCGCGAGTCGATGGCACGGAAGATCGCGTGCGACGCGTCATGCAGGGTGTTGTCGAGGTCGAAGAACCACACCGGTGGCCGGCGTCGACGCGACGCTTCGGATCGCACCTGCTCGGCGGCAGGATCCCCTGGCGGGCCGCCCGGCATCAGCTGCAACGACGGCGTGCGCTCGCGCGCCAGAGAGTCGCGGCAGCCAAGGGCTCAGTGGCTCTTGATCATCGTGCCGACGCCGGCGTCGGTGAGGATCTCGAGCAGCAGGCAGTGGTCGACACGGCCGTCGATGATGTGCACCGCGTTCACCCCGCTCTTCGCCGCCTCCAGCGCCGAGGAGATCTTCGGCAGCATGCCGCCGGAGATCGTGCCGTCGGCGAACAGCTCGTCGATCTGCCGCGAGGTCAGGCCCGTCAGCAACCGGCCGTTCTTGTCGAGCACGCCCGGGGTGTTGGTCAGCATCACCAGTTTCTCGGCCTTCAGGATCTCGGCGATCTTGCCGGCCACTACGTCGGCGTTGATGTTGTAGGTGGCGCCGTCGGCGCCGAAGCCGATCGGCGAGATCACCGGGATGAAGGCGTCGTCCTGCAGTGCCTTGACCACGGCCGGGTTGATCGCCTCGATCTCGCCGACATGGCCGATGTCGTGGCTCTTGCTCGGGTCGTCCTTGTCCGGCATGCGCAGCTTGCGGGCACGGATCAGCGCGCCGTCCTTGCCGGTCAGGCCGACCGCCTGGCCGCCGAAGCTGTTGATCATCGTCACCAGCTCGCCCTGGACTTCGCCGGCCAGCACCCACTCGACGACTTCCATCGTCTCGGCGTCGGTCACCCGCATCCCCTGAATGAAGTGCGACTTCTTGCCCACCCGCTCCAGCGCCTCGTCGATCTGCGGCCCGCCGCCATGCACCACCACCGGGTTCATGCCGACCAGCTTCAGCAGCACCACGTCGTGGGCGAAGCTTTCCTTCAGTTGCTGGTCGATCATCGCGTTGCCGCCGTACTTGACCACGATGGTCTTGCCGTGGAAACGGCGGATGTACGGCAGCGCCTCGGATAGGATGTCGGCCTTGATTTCCGGCGTGATCTGCGGGCGTTGGGTGGACATGGTTCTGCTGTGCGGCCGAGGGTTGGAACAAGTCTAGCCGCAGTCTTCAGGGCGCCTGCGCGCCGCCGGCGGCTAAGATCCACCGCGGTTGTCGTGGAGGACCGTACATGGCCCAGGAATTCCAGATCGCCGGCATGCACTGCGGCGGCTGCGTCAATCGCGTCGCCAAGGCGTTGCGCAACCTCGACGCGGGCGTGACCGTTACCCTCGATCCGCCGCGCGCCACGTTCTCGCAGGACGCGACCGTCCCGGTCGAGGCCGTCAACGCCGCGCTGGCCAAGATCGGCGACTATCGCGCGACGGTCGCGGCCTGACGCATCGCGGCGCCGCGGCCGCCCCGCACGGCTACAGCACGTAGCGCGCCAGGTCCTCGTTGCGCGCCAGGTCGGCCAGCCGCTCATCGACATAGGCCGCATCGACGCGGACTTCGCGCCGCTGGCCACTGCCGGCGTCGAAGGAGACCTCCTCGAGCAGCCGCTCCATCACCGTGTACAGCCGCCGCGCGCCGATGTTCTCCGTCTTCTCGTTGACCGAGAACGCGATCTCGGCGAGCCGCGTGATGCCGTCGGGGGTGAAATCGAGGCGCACGTCGTCGGTGGCCAGCAGCGCGGCGTACTGCCGCGTCAGGCAGGCGTCCGTGCCGGTCAGGATCCGCTCGAAGTCCTGGACCGAGAGCGACCCGAGTTCGACGCGGATCGGAAACCGCCCCTGCAGTTCCGGAATCAGGTCCGATGGCTTGGCGTAGTGAAACGCGCCGGAGGCGATGAACAGGATGTGATCGGTCTTGACCATGCCGTACTTGGTGTTGACCGTCGTGCCCTCGACCAGCGGCAGCAGGTCGCGCTGGACGCCCTGGCGCGAGACGTCGGCGCCGGCCACCTCGGCGCGGGCGGCGATCTTGTCGATTTCGTCGAGAAAGACGATGCCGTTCTGTTCGACGCTCGCCACGGCACGGCTCTTCAGCTCCTCTTCGTTGACGAGCTTGGCGGCTTCTTCGTCGACCAGGAGCCGGAACGCTTCGCGCACCTTCAGCTTGCGGCTACGTCGGCGACCCTGGCCGAGGTTGGCGAACATCGACTGAATCTGCTGCGTCAGCTCCTCCATGCCGGGCGGGGCCATCACTTCCATCTGTGGCGCCGCCTGCGTGACCTGGATCTCGATCTCGGTGTCGTCCAGCTGGCCTTCGCGCAGCTTCTTGCGGAACTTCTGCCGGGCGGCCCCTTCGTCGTCGCGCCGCGCCTCGCCCGCCGGCAGCGGCACCAGCACGTCGAGAATGCGGTCCTCCGCGGCGTCCTCGGCGCGGGCGCGCTGCTTCTTCATTTCCGCCTCGCGCGTCTGTTTCACCGCGATGTCGACGAGGTCACGGATGATCGAGTCGACGTCGCGGCCGACGTAGCCGACCTCGGTGAACTTGGTGGCCTCGACCTTGATGAAAGGCGCGTCGGCAAGCCGCGCCAGCCGCCGTGCGATTTCGGTCTTGCCGACGCCGGTCGGGCCGATCATCAGGATGTTCTTCGGCGTGATCTCGCTGCGCAGCGGCTCGTCGACGTTCTGGCGCCGCCAGCGGTTGCGCAAGGCGATGGCCACGGCGCGCTTGGCCCGATCCTGGCCGATGATGTGCTTGTTCAGCTCGTGGACGATTTCGCGGGGGGTCATCATGAGGCGTCGCGCCCCTCGCGTACGCGACCCGGCGGGTCGCACGTGCGCTCAGGGCTTTGGAATTTAGGCGCGCGCCCTTCGCGCGGCCGGGCGGGCGCGCGCGGGACAACGGCAGGAAGGACTCGTCAATTCTTGGCCCGCGATCAGTCGATCGACTCGATGGTGTGCGACTGATTGGTGTAGATGCACAGGTCGCCGGCGATGGTCAGGGCCTTCTTGACGACATCGACGGGTGCCAGTTCGGTCGTCTCGAGCAGTGCGCGCGCGGCGGCCTGGGCGTAGGGGCCGCCGGAGCCGATGGCGATCAGGCCGAACTCGGGTTCCAGCACATCGCCGTTGCCGGTGATGATCAGCGAGGTCTCGCGATCGGCCACCGCCAGCATGGCCTCGAGGCGACGCAGGATGCGGTCGGTGCGCCAGTCCTTCGCCAGTTCGACGGCGGAGCGCAGCAGGTTCCCTTGGTGCTTCTCGAGCTTGGCCTCGAAACGCTCGAACAGGGTGAAGGCGTCGGCGGTGGCGCCGGCGAAGCCTGCAAGGAGGCGGTCGTGGTACAGGCGTCGCACCTTGCGCGCCGTCTGCTTGACGACGACATTGCCGAGGGTGACCTGGCCATCGCCACCCATGGCCACGCGCTGTCCGCGGCGGGCGCTGACGATGGTCGTGCCGTGGAACGGTTCCATGGAGGCGATTTGGGTGCGGCAGCTCCGGATTCAAGGGCCGCCGGAAATGCGCATCAGCCGTAGCGCGACCGCACCGTGGCGATGGACGTGATGCCGAGCAGGTGGAGCAGCGCCGCGACCAGGGCGCCGACGTTCTGCAGTTCGATGTTCGAGCCGCCATGCCGGATGCGCCGCAGCGTGCCCAGCAGCGCCGAGCCGGCGGAGTAGGTCAGGCGGCGCAACTGGCCGCAGTCGATGACGATCTGCGGCTGGTTGCGTGCCGCCGCGACCATCCTGCTGAAGTGGGGCTCGCCTTCGCCGTCGACCGTGCCGCGCAGCGCGAACGCGAACGCGAACCCGGTGGTCGACCCTTCGGCGCCTGCCGCCGTCGCGGCGGAGGCCGGCGCGACCTTGAGGTTCGGCGGCGGTGTCTCCCAAGACGGCGGCGACACCTCGAACGTGATGCAGTACTGGATCGCCGCTTCCTCGAACTCGTCGTGCCGGCCGAGCAGGCGCAGCACCTCGAGCAGCAGCATCCACAACGCATCGGAGGAGTCGCGGCGGCCGGATTCGACCATGCTCCCCAGGACGGACGCGAGGTGCGCGGCACCGACCAGCGTCAGTTCGCGATGCGAGCGCTTGAACGCGCCGATGACCTTCAGTAGAAGGGACGCGCCGGCCAAGTCGACGCGGCTGGCATCGGAGACGTCGAGCTGCAGCGCCGCGTGCGCTGCCGTCAGGCCGCGCAGGTGCTCCAGGTGCCCGACGATGGCGGCGTCGATCGATGCCGGCAGGCGAACTCCCGGGTGGATGCCGACGGCCGCCGCCTGCGTCGCCGGGCCGGCATCCTGGGCGATGACGGTCGTGCCGACGTCGTCGGCCCACGGCGGCGGTTTCTGCTCGAAGCGCAGCGCATACTCCATGGACAGTTGCTCGAACGCGGCCCGCTCGCCGCGCAGGTTGAGCAGCTCGAAGAGCATGAGCCATGCGGCGCGCGTCGACGAGCCAAGATCGTCCCGGTGCAGCCCGCTGCGCAGCAGCGTCTCGGCAGAGTCGATCTGTCCGTTGGCGAACAGGATCGCGGCTTCGTCGATGACCGAACTGCCGCCCGAGGTGTTGATCTCGATGGCATCGATATTGCCTCCGAGCATCTCGGAGTTCTCGTCGAGCGGGTCGAATGCGATGGTGTTCCTGGCCAGCGTCATCGGTGCCGATATCGTCGCCGGCCCCGCCGTCGCCGCCGGAACCGCGACGATCGTGGTTCTGGGCGGCAGCGTCGCTGCGCCGCGGCTGGAGTTCCCGCCCAGATCGCGCGCCATCTCGGCTTCGATCTGGTCGATCTTCGCCGCCGTCTGGCGTGCATGATTGCGGGCGCGCTCCCGCTCCGGGACGGCCGGTTCCCCGGCCGCCGCGCCCGGGGCGGCCGCCGCCCGATCCAGCGGGCGGCCCACCGGACCGGTCAGCGGGCGGCCGATCGGCTTGGCCAGGGGTCGCGTCGCAACCTCGGTGGCGCCCCCCGTGCGCGGTCCGGTCGCGGCAGGACGGGAACGGCCGGCGCCGCCCTTCTTGGCGTCCTTCGGATCCTTCTTGAAAAAGGAGAAAACCACCGTCGGCCCTGATCCGTCCCGGATGTTCCGCAACGCCGGCGAATTCACTCCCGGCGAAAACC
>Ga0316616_100000294_pt1 | contig 14736 bp, 8 predicted proteins | sample OWC_Aug_M1_C1_D1_FD_207660 | JGI IMG/M metagenome (GOLD analysis project Ga0316616, IMG submission 207660) | Wetland soil microbial communities from Old Woman Creek delta, Ohio, United States - OWC_Aug_M1_C1_D1_B | ecosystem: Environmental > Terrestrial > Soil > Wetlands | place: USA: Ohio... | reverse complement strand
AACCTCGTGATAACTTCCCGGGTATATCTTTAGTTCCTTGTCCGCAAAAGCAATCTTCGCGAAAAATTCCCGACTTCCGGCGGCGGAAACGATGGGGTCGGCCCCGCCGTGGATAACCATGACGGGAATACGCACCTCGGCGGCATGCGCCTTTACCCATTCTATGGCCCGGAGGATTTCCGCCCCCCAGCGGACCGTGGCTTTCCCGTGGACCAGGGGATCGGTCTCATAGGCTTTGGTAACCTCCAAATCCCGGGAAATAGCCTTGGTGTTCAGCCCTAAGTTCAACGAGAAGCGCGGCCAAACCTTCGAAAAAGCCCTGGCGATCAAAGCCAAAAACGGGGTGCCGGCCCCAACCGGGGCAAGCGGGGCCCCGCTGATAATGGCGCCGCGAAGGTCGCCCGGATCGCGGAGAAGGTAATCCAGGGCGATCAGGGCGCCCATGCTGTGGCCCCACAGGAAGACCTGCCGAGACGGTTCCTGGCTGAAAATCAGCCGAAGGAATTTTTTCACATCTCCCCCGTATTCATCCCAGGAATCAATATGCCCCCTCTTCCCCGGAGACCGACCATGCCCGCGATGGTCAAAACCATACACGGCATAGCCCTCGGAGACAAAGTGGCTCACCACCTTTGGATATCGTCCGCTGTGCTCCCCGAACCCGTGAACAATGGCCAAAACGGCCCGGGGGGCTTTTTCCCCCCGCCAGGATTGCCAATAAAGCTCAAGCCCGTCAATTCCGGGGAAAGACCCTTCTTTGTGCTCCAAACGTTCCTCCCTTCAAGCAGTCCGATGCAGGATTGGCAATAACCTGATCTCCTGAGGAAAATCATCCGCCGCCGCTTCGCGCAAGACCTTGGAAAGGAATTGACAGACGATCTTCTGGAAATCACAGGCCGTAGCAAACGGTGCCGGTCAAATTTCGAAGCGCCTTGATCACCGTAAAAGGCACATCTTGGCTGGTTTTGGGATTGGTTTCCGAAGGCACCCCGTTCCACTCCACCCGCAGGTTGCCCACCCTGCTCCTGAATTCGATGACCGTGTGCATCTCCGAAGTGGTGGGGTCGGCAACGAGTTTCACCCGGGTGTTTTCCAGCCCCGCGGTGGCCAGCGCCAGCATGGCCGTGATGTTGCTGCTTTTGGGAAAGCGGCTCGCCGCCTCGCGGGCGGTTCCATCGAAAAAACAGGCCGGGTTCTTCAACCCGGCCAGGTCGACCATTTCCGCCGCCGGGGTCCCCAGCCACGACGCCGCCGGCTTCGCCTGGGTTATCGCCGCCGAGCACCCCCCCGATAGAGCCGCCGCTCCCATCCAGTCTGCCGCCGGAAGCGCCCCGGAAATCAAAAAAATCCGCGCCCCTGTTTTCCCGGAGCTTTCCACCAGCCGCCCAAAGAACGCATCCTCCGTCAGCGCCCCGATGCTCGTGATGAAAAGGTGGCGTCCCGAATCGAGAACGCGGCACCCGTGTTCGCGCAGAGCCTCCTGTCCAGCCGCCTCCACCGCTAAATCAAAAGGGGTTTGGTAAAAAACCTCCGGGTCATCCGTAAAATAACGGTTCGCAACAGGAGAAGAAGCATTGTTCTCCCGGTGTTTCTTCACATCCCGACAGAGGATCGATTTCAGGACGACGTTGCCGGCGTGTCCTTCGGCGATGGCCTTCGCAACCGCACGCCCGATCGCTCCATGTCCAATCATCCCCACCGCCATTGGCGGGCGGCTTTGGGTCGTCATATATATCTCACTTTTTCCTGTGGGCTATCCATTGCTTGCCTTTCGCCGGCTTTTGCATAGTTATTTTCAATATTCAAGTCTGACCCCAAGCTTAAAGGTCGCCGACCCGGTTGACCTTGAGGACGATGATTTCCGTGGCCGGAGGGAGAGTCTCCTTGCTGACCGTGATCGTGCTCGTGTCCAGAAATCTCGAACGATAGGTTCCGTCGATGAATTTTTCGAGGCGCCCCGTCTGGTACCAGAAGTGCATGGGGATCACGATCTTCGGCTTGAGCTGCTCGATGATCTTCAGCGCCCCTTCCGGCCCGATGGTGTAAATCCCGCCGATCACCTGGAGGATGATGTCCACGTGCCCGATGAGCTGGAGCTGGTCTTCGTTGTAGGGGTCGCTGATGTCCCCCGAGTGGAGGATGCAGAGCCCGTCCACCTCGAATACGAAGGCGGCCCCTTTCAGGCTGGTGACATACTCCGGCACGCCCCGCTGATGGACGGGGACATTGTAAATCAAGACATCCTTATATGTCAGGTTGACATCGTCCCATTCGTTCCCCCCTTCTTTAAGCCCGCGCAGGACAACCGGTTTTCCTTTAACCAGGTTTACATTGTTATGGTTCCCGTGCTCCCGCCCCACGGTCACCACATCGGCCCACACCTCGGGCATGGGAAACCCCATCGATCCGAAAGGGTCGGTGATGATCTTCGTGCCCATGCTCGAAGTGATCTGGAAAAAGGAATGGCCGAACCACTTGATCTCCACCGGGCCGGAAGCCGCAGCGTAGGTGATGTAAGGGCTGTCCCCGGCCACATTCGGGTTACGGCAGGCGGAATGGGCGATTGGAACAGGAGAGAAAAACAATGTCAGCGCGGCAAGAAGGAAAATCCGCGAATAAAGCTTTGCCTTCATAACCACTTCTCCTTCCATGAAAAGAAGGTCAGACTTACCATTCGGCCTGACTTGGTCATACCCATATTACCCAAACCTTCCTTGGTCGCCTCTTTTTCAAAGGGGCGAATTCCAACATCTATGCTCTGTGCCCTCTGCGTTCTCCGCGGTGAAATTTTTGGGTATTTTTAAATCAACCCCCATCTTCTCCGCAGGTACCATTCCATCGTCAGGAACGCGAGGACCGTGGCCAGAAAATAGGGGTTCGCCCAGAACGGCCTGACCTTCTCTTCCACGAAACGGGTCTCTTTCCTTTTCCCGAGGTCCTCGATTTCCCGCAGGAGCTCATCCCGGTTGAAAACGAGTTTTCCGCCCGAAGCCGAAGCGACCTCTTTCAACCGGGCGTGGTCCGGCGCCCCGTCAAACTCTTCCGCCGGGTCGGGGATGAGCACGGTTTCCTCCGCGGCCCCCTGACGGCCCTCGACCCTGACCCGGTAGGTTCCCGAGCGGTCGGGGACAAAAGCCCCCAAATGCTCGTCGGTCTGCCCTCCCGGCCTGAGCTGCGAGGCGATCTTGAGCCCGGCGGGGTTGAAAACGGAAAGGGAGGGGGCTTCCTTCTGCCCGGCCCGGGGAGCCCCGGTCCCCGCCTTTACCCGGAACTCAACCTCTTCCCCGACGGTCCCCCTCGTTTCCGGCAGGGCGATCTGGACCGCGTCCAGGCCGGGGTCCTTCGTGAGCCAGCGGACCATCCTCTCCACGAGCCGAAGATAGGCGGAATGATCCTTCTCCCTGGCCACCATGCCCATGTACCACTTCCAGGAGTCATCCGTGGCCAGCACGAGCGTCCGCCCCTTGCCGTGGGCTCCGATCGTGAGGATCGGCCAGAATCCTCCCTCGGCCCCTTCCAGCAGCACCGTCCCGGTGTTCTTGGATTCGAGGGGGTTGAATCCCGAAAGCGGAGGCATCTCCTGCCAGAGATTTTTTTGAGCCGCCTCGTCGGCGGAAAAAAAAGTGATCGGATGACTCGCCCCCGCGCGGCTGGGTCTTACCGTGAGGGAGGCCGGGCGGCGGTAGCTCTCCCGCCCGATCCAGCGCGTCGGCAGAATCTCTTCCAGCGGCGTCCCCCCGTACCCCCCTTCCCCCAAAAAACCGGCCCCGCCGACGAAGGCAAAAGCCCCGCCCTCGCGGACGAAATCCCGGACGTTCCCAAGGTACTGGGCCCGAAAGAAGGGGTGGTACAGGAAATTATCGAAAATCAGGAGGTCGAAGTTTTTCAGGTCCTTGGTGAAAAGGGTCTCCACGGGAAACGGGATCAGGCTCTGCTCCTGGACGGGCACGTTCAGGATGTTGGCGGGCGTGCGCAGGATGACGAAGGAGAGAAGGTCGATGGCCGGATCGTTCTTGAGAGCCGCCCGCAGGAAGCGGTAGTTCATGCTGGGGGACCCCGAAACCATCAGGACGCGGATCTTGTCGCGCACCACCTTCAAGGAAAAATCCCGCCGGTTGTTTCCGGCCAGGGTTTCCCCCACCTGCGGCGGGACGGTGAGGGACAGGGTGTAGGAGCCGATTTCATCCGGGATGAACGAAATCCCGACGGCCGCTTCCCCTGAACCGCTCTGGAGGCGGACGCTCTTGGTGGCCAGGAGTTTTTCTCCCGACTTCAGGATCACCGGGACCTGCAGCCCATCGTACCCGTACCCCTTGACCGCGGCATCGACGACCACTTCTTTCCCGCGGAAGGCGACCGGGGGGGCTTTCACGCTTTTGATCAAGACATCCCGGTATTCGTCGCGGCTTCCCAGCGGGTAGACAAGAACCGGCGGGGCCCCGCCCTTTTTCTCCCCCCATTTCGAGCTCCCGTCGCTGAGCAACAGGGCGAATTGATTTTTCCCGGCCAGCGCCTCCAGGGCTTCATTGAGGTCGCCCCTCTGGGTCCCGGCTTTGAGTTGGGAAAGATCCCCGCTTGAAAAACCTTTCAAGGATTCCCCCAGCTCGAAAAACCGAACCTCATATTTTTCCTCCAGGATTTTCAAAACCGGGTCGGGACCGCCAAGAAGCGCTTCCTTGGCTTCCTCCAGCCTCGTGGACTTGCCGGGGTGCCCGGGAAGGCCCATGCTCGGCGAGGCGTCGAGCAAAATCGCCAGGGCGGGAGCAATTTTGATCTCTTTTCTTTCCGTCCAAAAAGGGTTCAAGGCAACGACCGCGAGGAGAGCGAACGCCCCCAGGCGAAGGAGGGAAATGAGCAGGGCCTTCCTCCAGAAAAGTCTCCTTTGCAGCCGGCGGAACTGGAAAACGCAGGCCCCGGCGCCCGCGGCAAAGAGGAGCAGGTTCAGCCAGAGAGGCAGGATCGGAGCGAAGCTGAGCTGGCCCGGGTTCATAAATTCTGCCGCCTCTTGATGAATGGGTGGTGGATGACGTCCTTCTTGTAATCCGAAGTCAGCGAGTAGACGATGATGTTGACCCCGGCTTTGAAGGCGGCGATCCGCTGGATTTCTCCGCCGGGCGCGCACTCGTTGACCCATTTCCCGAATTGGTCCTTGGCCCAGGCTCCCGCCAGGTCGTTCTGGCAGTAGACCACCGGCGTCCAGTTGTCGATGACGACCCCTTCCAAGTAAGGGTTCACCCGCTGCCGGCCCCCGATGGCGTCGAGGAGGTAAAAGCTCTGGTAGACCGAGTGATCCTGGGGCAGGCGGCGCAGGGGGTGGTTCGGAAAAATCTTCTCCATCTCCCGGCGGAAGGCCCGGTCGAACCCGAACCCCTTGGCCCCCATGGCGTCTTCGGCCAGCAGGAAACCGCCCAACGTCAGCAGCCGGCGCAGGATCTGCTGCTCTTCGGCCGAGAACGGGTCGAATTCGTACTTCCCGGAGAGGTACAGGAAGGGGTAATAAAAAATATCCGGGTCCCCGATCGTGGTGACCCGCCTTTCGGGAAAGGCTTTGATGCTGGTCCGAAGCTCCAGCTCCTCCACCATGGGTTTCACGAACCGGGGGTTCGGGTCCCATTCCCCGCCGCGGTATTGAATCTGGGCAAAGAAGAACTGGGGAACGGCTTTCGCCCACGACAAAACGGGCCGCAAGAGCCACGAGCCGGCCGCCGCCTTCAACCCCCAAGAAAGAAAATGTCGTCTGGAAATGTTCATCTGTCTATTCTAAGAATCGCCTGGCGCAGAGCGCCAAGCGCATAGCGTTGTTGTCACCCCGTGCTCCCCGCCCCATGCCCTTTGCTGTTTTGTTATCTTTGCTTTTACCCTATGCTCTCTGCCCTATGCGTCATTATATCCTCCCCGCAACCCCCATCTCCACGCCCAGGACGATGAGCAGGAAACCCAGGAGGTAGGGCCAAGCTTCCCTTCGCCCGCCCTTGAGATCTCCGGCCCCGCCCTCTTTGAATTGCGCCACCTTCACGGGGAGGGATCCGAATTTCCTGCCCAATTCCGCCTCCGTCATCTTCGCCAGGTTCGACTCCTCGAGGGGAAGGTTCACCCCCTGCCAGGACTCTCCCTCTTCCCCGAAGAATTTATAGACCCCCAGGCCCCCCGGGGCGCCTCTGACTTGAACGGGGAGAGATTTTTCTTCCGGATTGCTCCCGAAGCGGCTGCTGCGCGGGGAGGAATCCTTGCCCATGGACGCAGCTTCCTTAAGAAGCCCGTGGATCAGGGGAAGGTACCCCCCCTTCAAAGGGAGATCGGTCCAGTCGAGATCGGCGCTGGACGCAAAAAAATATATCTTGCCCTTGCCGATCTCCGCCTGGGAAAGAAGGGGGTCGCCGTTTTCCAGAAGCAGGAGATTTCTGGCGCTCCCCTCCAGGCGCAGGTAACGCCGGAAAAGGGCGCTGCGGAGGCTTTCTCCTCCGCCGATCGAGAAACCTTTTAAGGCTTCGTGACGGAAATCGATTTGGCCGATCCGCTGCGGCTTCGGCCCTTCCCTTTCCTGGATTTCCCGCAGGCGCCACGGGAAGAGAGGAATGCGGTTGTATTCCCCGGGGATGACCCGGTCCCCCGAAAAAATGAAAACCGGCTTCCCGCTTTCCAGGAACGAAGAGATCCGCGACCCCTGGGGTTTCCCGACATTCAGGAGAAAAAGGGCGTCAAAGGGACGAGGGTCCATGCCGTCCCACTCCTTCTCGGTGACGACGCGGGGGAGAAAAGGGGACTCTCCCCCCCTCCCCGGGCTCAAAGCGCTCAGGAGGTAGTAGCTCTCGCTTGCCTTCAGGGCCCTCTTGGGGTCGCCGTCCACGATCAGGACCCTCATTTTCTCCTTCACCTTCAGCCCGAAATAAAAGGAATCGTCGAGGGGCAGGGAATCCCCTCCGAGCCTCATTTCCCCGTCGACCCAGCCGGGCTTTTCAAGGAAGGCGTCAAAAGAGACCTTCCCCTCCTCCCCGGCCTTGAGCTCCACGCTTTTCTGGTCCTGCTTCGTCCCTCCGGCAAACAGGGAAACGCTTGCCGAAACCGGCCCGTCGGAATAGTTGACCAGCGTGGCTTCGAGGCGGGAAGAGGCTCCGGCCACGGCGTCTCCTTCGGCCAGCGCCACTTCTTTGACGGCCGCGTTCGGGTCGCTTTTTGGCCCGCCGATCCGGAGAAAGGCGACGCCGGTTGCGGCCGGGATCCGCTCTGCCCTGCTCAAATCCAGACCTTCCCAATCCCCGCGGGTCAGGTCCGTGAGAATCAAGATGTTCCCCGCCCCCCTGGATTCCTTCAAGGCGAGAAAAGCCCGGTTCAGGGCCGAAGAGGCATCGCCCCGGCCAAAGGAGAGGGGAAGTTCATCGATCCTGCGCATCGCCTCCGCCGAAGCCATCCAGGTTTTTTCCATTTTTTCCAAAACCCCGCCCCGATCCGAAACCAGCGGGATCACCAGAACTTGGCCGGAGAGGTTTCGGAGAATTTCCTTTCCGGCCTTCTTGGCCGCCTCGAATCTTTCCCCGCCTTCGTCCCGGTAAGCCATGCTGGCGGAGTTGTCGAGGAGAATGACGGTCGCCCCCTCCCCGCCCATGGCGAGGAGCCCGGGCTGGATCAGGATGGGTCTGACCACCAGAAAAACCAGGGTTACCACGGCCAGGATGCGAAGAGCAAGGAGCAGGAAGTGCTTCAGCCTCTGGGGCCGCGCAAGGTTCTGCTGGGACTGGATCAGCAGGCGCACTGCGGAGAATTTTTTGTTCAGAGCCTTGCGCCGGGTGAGGCGGTGAATCAGGATCGGGAGAACCGCCGCCCCCAGGGCGAGTAGAAACCACGGATTAATGAAGCTTATGCTCATAAAAAACCGTTTAGATATTCACCGCAGAGAACGCGGAGAGCACAGAGATAATAGATTTAAAAGAAAGATTCATTTATGCGGCAAACTTTGGATCCCGATCCAGGCCAAGGCCGGAATTTTGATATTTATGATTCTGGATTCCGGGTCGCGCTCCGCTTGCCCGGAATGACGTCTTTCCTTCCCAAAGGCCCGGCAAGCGTTTTCCTGTTTCTACCAATATTTCTCTCTGCGTTCTCTGCGCCCTCGGCGGTGAATATTTCTTCAGCTTCGGCGGAATTTATCCCGCCACGTCAGATACCTCACCAGCGCCCGGTCCAGCCCGGTGGTCGTCTCGAAGAGGGAGTAATCGATCCGGTAGGACGTGCAGGACTGGCGGTAGCCTGCGATCAGGTCCTGAACCGCCTTCTTGTAGGCCGGGCGAATGGTCGGAGGGTCGGTGAGAATCTTCAAGTCCTCCTCCAAATCTTCGAAAAGGGTGGAATCCTCGAAGGGAAACTCCAGCTCGTCCCGGTCGAGGAGCTGGAAGACGATCACGTCGCTCCCTTTCGAGCGCAGCTGCTTCAACCCGCGGAGCACTTCCTCCGCGCGGTCCAGGAGGTCGGAAATCAGGATGATGAACCCCCGCCGTTTGATGGACCCGGCCAGCTCCTGGAGAATGGCCCCGGCCGCCGTTTCCCCCCGCGGCGCCGCCCCTTCCAGCTCCTTGAGGATAGCGAAGAGGTGCCCCGGCGCGGCCAGGGGCGGGACCACCCGTTCGATCTTTTGCGCAAACGTCATGAGGCCCACCGCATCCTGCTGCTTCAGCATGAGGTAGGCCAGAGAGGCCGCGAGGGTCGCCCCGTAATCGAACTTGCTCCACCCGTCGGAGGCGTAGCTCATGGAAGAGCTGCAGTCCAGGAGGATGTGCCCCCGCAGGTTGGTGGCCTCCCGGTACTCCTTGATGAAGAACCGGTCGGATTTGCCATACGCCTTCCAGTCGATGTGGCGGATGTCGTCCCCCTGCGTGTACTCCCGGTGCTCCTCGAACTCGGAGCTGAACCCTTTCGACCGCGAGGGGTGAATCCCGATCATCAGGCCGTCCACGACGAACTTCGCCCGCAAATACAGGTTCTTCAGTTTCGCCAGAACCTTGGGGTCGAAGTAGTTCAAGGAACGACCTCCTGGAGGAGGCGGCCCACGATCTGCAGCGAGGTGATGCCGTCGGCCTGGGCCTTGAAGTTGATGAGAATCCGGTGGCGGAGGATCGAGGGGGCCACGGCGCGCACATCCTCCACCGAGGCCACGTACCTCCCCTGCAGGATCGCCCGGGCCTTGGCCGCCAGGATGATGTGCTGCGAGGCCCGCGGCCCCGCCCCCCACTCCACCCAGTCTTTCACGAAGGCCGGGGCCTCCGGCTCTTTCGGGCGCGTCGCCCGGAGGAGGTTCACCGCATACCCGATCACCGGCGAGGACGCCGGGACCCGGCGCACCAGGTCCTGCATCTCCAGGATCTTTTCTCCGTTGATCACCTTGTCGAGGACGGGTTTATAGGACGAGGTCGTGGTCGCCACGATCTCCAGCTCTTCGGTCAAGGGCGGATAGTCGATGCCGATGTTGAACATGAACCGGTCCAGCTGCGCCTCCGGCAGGGGATAGGTCCCTTCCTGTTCGATGGGGTTCTGCGTGGCCAGCACGAAGAAGGGGAGCGCCAGACCGTAGGTGACCCCGCCCGCCGTCACCTTGTACTCCTGCATGGCCTGGAGCAGGGCCGCCTGCGTCTTCGGCGGCGTGCGGTTGATCTCGTCCGCCAGGAGAATGTTCGTGAAGATGGGCCCTTGGATGAAGCGGAAAGTGCGCTTGCGGGTGGCCGGGTCTTCCTCGAGAATGTCGGTCCCCGTGATGTCGGAAGGCATCAAATCCGGCGTGAACTGCACCCGGTTGAAGTTGAGGTCCATGATCCCGGCCAGGGTGGAGATCAGGAGCGTCTTGGCCAGGCCCGGCACCCCCACCAGGAGGCAATGGCCCCGGCAGAAAAGGGCGATCAGGATCTCCTCGATGACCTTGTCCTGGCCGATGATGACCTTCTTGATCTCCCCGGTGATCTCGCTCTTCTTGCGGCCCATCTCCTCTGCCCGGGCCAGGTCGGCGTCGCTTATCGGATGCTCTTTTTCCGTCACTGCTGTTCCTTCCTATATTTATGAGTTGAAATATTGAAAGCAATTCCTCAAGAACGTCACCCCCACCTTATCCTCCCCCGTCACGGGGGGGGATTGTTATTTTGGATCATCCCTCCCCATCCGCAAGGCGGGGATCTTTGATTTAGGACACCCTCCCCCCTCTGCGGGGGAGGGGCGGGGGGAGAAATAATCTCCAAGGAGACATCACCTCTGCGTCAATTTTCGAAAAGCTTCCCTTTCCCTCCGCGCGGATTCTTTGTCGCCCAGGGCTTCATGAACCAGCGACAGGTCCCGGTGGACCTCCGGGTTGAAGGGGCTGACCTGAATGACCTCCCGAAAAGCCTCGTTGGCTTCCTTGAATTTGCCGAGTTTCAGATAGGTCTGGCCCAGCTGGGTGAAAACGGTGGGGTGGTCCGGGGCGAGTTCCTTCGCCCGCAGAAGCATCTCCAGGGCCTCCCCGTGCCGGTCCATGAGCATCAGCGCGGAGGTGAGGCGGTTGATGATGGGGATGGATCCCCGGTTTTCATCCAAAGCCCGGCGGTATTCCTTGACCGCCGCCCCGACCCTCCCTCGCTCCTTGAGGAGATCCCCCAGGTGCGCCCGGTTCCGCGCCACCAGGGATTTGATCTCCTCCATGTCCACGGTCTCCTCGTTTGCCTTTCCTTCCTTTATCTTGTACCGGCGCACGCCCGCCCCCCCGCCCTCTGTCAGACCCTTGGCGGCGAGAAACTCCTTCCACTCCTGTTCGAACCTCGTAAACCCCACTTTCAAAACTTCCCGCAGGGCTTCTCCGGCGCCCCGGGTCGGGGAGGCGGACATGCGGCTCATGACCTCCCGCAGCCCCTCGTAGCCCGCTTTGCCGATGATGAACTCGATGGCCGAGGCGGCCTGGGCATAGGCCAAATGGACATCCTCGGGGTTTTCGAGTTTTACGAGGGAAGGCTCCATCTTCTCGAAAGGGATGAGCCGGTTCGCCGTCTGCGCTTTGGCCAGAAGGTTTTGGTAGGTCGCCGAAAGATAAGAAGGCCCTTCCCGCCAGCGCGTCTCCTCGTACTTGGAAAGGCCCTCGTGGAACCAGATGGGCGCCTTGTTCGCCGTCTGCCTGACGATCAGGTAGTGCAGGTACTCATGGCTGATGGCGTCGAGCCAGCGGTAGCCGTAGACCAGGCTCCGGGGCGAAAGCAGCATAAGCTTGTTGAACTGGGTGAGCCCCACGGCCCCCGTCACCTCGATGTCCCGCGCCGAAAGCGTGGAGGCGTAATAGAACGCCTTGGTGTCGGGAAAGACCTCCACCCGCACCTTCTCGCTGGGCGCAAAGGAATACTGCCGGGCCATGGCCTCGTAGGTCTTCTCCAGGGCATCGACAAGGTAGTCCTTGAGGACCCCGTCCTGCTTCTCATCGAGGAGGATGGAGAAATGAGCGCTCTCGAATCTGGCGTAGGAACCCACGACGCCGATCGTTTCCTCGACGAAAAGGGCAAAGGCCCGCTTGCGCTCGTCTTCCTCCCCCGTCTCGATGGCCCCCCGCATGAGCCTCAAGGCCTCCGGGTAATCCCCGCGGTGGAAGGCGATCTGCGCGGCGAGCTCCAGGAGCTGGGGGTTTTTCGGCTCGCGGGAGAGGCAGGTTTTCGCCTCCGTCCAGGCCTCTTCGACTTCCCACTTTTCCAGCTTCGCCGCCAGATCTCGAAGATTCTCCGGAGAGACCGCCTGGGCGAATAAAAACAGGGGGAAAAGGAATAGGGGAAAAAGGGAAAAGATAAGAACCCGGCGGAAGCTTCGGCAAAGCCTTTGAAGACGCGAACGATTCGTCATTCCGGGCAAGCGAAGCGCGGCCCGGAATCCAGGATCAAAAATGAATTCCGGATTCCGGCTTCCGCCGGAATGACGGATGGGAAGCCCTTTGAAAAAACTTCCCAAAGAAGCGACTCTGGGTTTTTCTGGTTTTTGCTTTGCGTTTCTCCAAAGCCCTTTCATTCCGTCAACCCTCGAAAATATTTCTCCACTTTGCGTTTGTAGGGCGCAGGGACCTCCTCTTTCAGGCTCTCCATAACCTTCTCGCGGAAGATCTTGGGCACCTGGTAGGCGTCCTTCGAGGGCGTCTCGAACTCCTCGCGGTCGAGGCCCGTGTACCCTCTTTCGATGGGCCGGTTGATCTGCGGCTGGGGAAGGGTCGGCATAGGGATCCAGGGGCCATAGTACCATCCAGGCCGCGGATCATACCCGGGGTACCCGTAGCGCGTGGCCTGCATCTGCATGGCCATCTGCTGGGCCATCTGCTGCATGGCCTGCTGGGATTTCGCCAGCCCCCGGATCGCCGCCTGCTCCGGCGGGATCGCCCCCGGCGCGTCCTCCCCGGCGAGCCTCCCCGAGGCCTCGCCCATGGCCTTGCCCGCATCCTCCAGGTCCTTCAGGATTCCCGAATCCATCCCCGGGAAGAGCTGGGACAGCATTTCCAATTTCTCCCGCAGGCTCTGCGTCCGCTCCCGGAGCATTTTTTCGCGGGAGGCGAGGTCGGGGAAATCCTTCCTTTCCTTGGCCGAAAGAATTTTTTCCAGGTCGGGGAAGAGCCGATCCGCCATTTCCCGCAGTTCGCGCAGGCCTTTCTGCTCCGTCGGCCTCCCGCCCAATTCTTTTTCCATCTCCCCCGCCCGCTCCGAAAACATCCTGATCTTTTCGTCCTTCAAAAGGCGGGAAAGCTCCTGGGTCATCTCCCCCTGCTCGGGCGGAAGGGATCGCGCCAACTCCTCGAGCTTTTGACGCAAGTGCGGGAGCTCCTCTTCGAGCCGTTTGCGGATCTCCTCCTCCACCCGGCGCCGCACCTCGCGCTCGATCGCCTCGGTCTCCTTGAGAATCTCCTGCTGTTCCTCGAGAATCTTGCCGAGTTCCCCCGCCTGGCGGTTCATCTCTCCCTGCATCCGGTCCATGCCTCCCATGTTCGCCTGCGAGCCCGCCCTCCCCAGCGAGGCCATCATCTGCGACAGGGCCTGCATGAGCCGCTGGGCCGCCTCCAGGGCGCCGGCCAGGTCCCCGGCCATGAGCTTCTTGCGAATCTCCTCCAGGTCCTGGAACAGGTCCTGGAAATCCATTCCCTGGAGATCGGGGCTGTTGACGAACTCCTCCGGGAGCCGGTTCGCCATTTTGGTCATGGCTTCCATAACCTGGCGCAGCAGGTCTTCCAACTGCTTCAGCTCCTTCAGGGCCGCTTCCAACTCCTTCCGGTCGAAGCGGTCCTTGAGATCGTTCAGCGAATCCAGGAGCCTCCTCTGGCGGTTCCGGAGCTCCCTGGCCATGGCTTCCAGCTCGTTCATGCGGGCCTTCTTGGCGATGTCCTCCGCCAGGAGGGCCAGTCTCTCCATCTCCCGGGTCACATTCTCCTTGGGCTCTTCCGGGAGGCGCTCCTTAAGGGAGGTCAGGTTTTTCTTCAACGCTTCCAGGTCGAAGCGGTCCGGCCGGTTCTCCCGCCGGGCGAGCTTCTGCTCCAGGCGTTCGAGAATCTCTTCCATCTTCTGCCTGAAAAAATCCGGGTCTTGCAGCTCCTCGAGGTGGTCGGCCAGGAGGTCCAGGAGGGCGTCGGCGATCTGCTGCGCCTCTTCCCCTTCTTTGGCCGCGCGGCTGCGGTCGTCCCGGACGTGCAGATGCAGGGTGCGCGAGGAGCTGAACTTCGGGCCGGAGACCGAATCGTTGTCCCCCGCCTCAATCCGGTAGGAAACCCTCTCGCCCGGCGCCAGAGCCAGCCCGGCGAGGTCCCACTTGAAGGTCTCGGGGCCGATGGACCGCCGGTTAGCCGAGCTTTTCAGGGTCAGGGACTTTTCCCGCCCGCTCGTCTGAAAGTTCAGTTTCACGGTGGAGACCCCGAAATCGTCCCTGGCCGAATAGACGACCGGGATCGTCTCGTTTCCCGCGACTTCCAGGTCTTCGTCGGGGTTCAGGATCTCCGCCTCCGGGTATTTGTCCGGAATCAGGCGGATGGGGTAGCGCGCCGGGTTGGGGTTCTCAAAACCGAGTTCGTCCCGGACTTCGAGGAAATAGGTCCCGGGGTTGAAAATCAGCATGTTCCCTTTCAGCCGGTTTTCATGGGTTTCGAGGGGGATTTGGTTCTTTGGGTCCACCACGATTTTCCCTTCGCGAACGGCCTTGGAAACGCGGACCTCCAGGTTTACCAGGGTCCCCTTCAAGGCTTCGATGTGCCCGCCTTCCTTTTCCTCTTTGGCCAGCCCGGTGTAATCCGGCGGGATCAGAGTCAGCTTGATCTTTTCCAACTCGGGGGGATCGACCACCCGCACCTGGTATGCCGGGGAGGCGGCCAGGCCGTTGTAAACCCGGTAACGGAAGGAAAATTGGGACGAGGGGATGCGGTGGGAAAACTTCCCGTCGCCTTCCGCCTTCATCTCCGCTTTCACCGCCTCCCGCCCCTCGGGGCGGATCTCGAGCAGAAGCTTTTCCGGGACGTGCCCCTCGGCCTTCGCCCGGATCAGAAAGGGGCTGCCGCGCAGGACCGTCGCTTCCCCCGGCTCAACCGTCAGGGTGGTCTTCCTCTGGGGAAGAGTCGAAAAAGGGTTGGTGAGGATGGCTAAGGAGCGGTTGAGAAAATGAGGGTCGAGGCCCAGGACGATGAACGAAGCGGCGAGAAGAGGCAGGAGAATTTTCAGGGGGCGGAAGGCTTTCCGAAGGTTTACCACGCGTGAAGGCTCGAAGGCGCAGACCTCCTCGGCCGTT
>Ga0316616_100000292_pt1 | contig 14775 bp, 14 predicted proteins | sample OWC_Aug_M1_C1_D1_FD_207660 | JGI IMG/M metagenome (GOLD analysis project Ga0316616, IMG submission 207660) | Wetland soil microbial communities from Old Woman Creek delta, Ohio, United States - OWC_Aug_M1_C1_D1_B | ecosystem: Environmental > Terrestrial > Soil > Wetlands | place: USA: Ohio... | reverse complement strand
CGTAGTTCACCTAAGGATGCAACATCAGCACCGGCGCCCAGTGATCGGATGAATCCGAGAACACCCTGATTTGGATTCGCCTTGAAGGCATAATGGATTTCAAAACCCCTGGGGAGGCAATCCAGCAATTCATCGTACTTACTTTTGACAATCTTCTTAAAATAGATAAAGGCAGGAAGCTCTCTCTGCGTGACGAGCTTCTTGACTTCTTCTTTGGGGATGATTTTATAGAAATCTTCTTTCCTCATATCTTTCCTTAATCGTCGTGTACTTGATCTTTCCACTCTCCGTCATTGGCAAATATTCAACTACATTTATTTCACCGGGAACCATGTAATAGGGTAATCGCTCTTTTAAATAGACAATGAGGCTTTGCTTATTCAAGGCTCCATTGGAAACAACCTCTGCTATAATAACTTGTCCCTTCCGTTCGTCCTTGATTCCCACGACAGCTGCGTTTTTAACGTGCTCGTGCTCCAGAATGCAGCTTTCTATCTCTTTGGGATAGACTCTATGTCCTAAAGTTTTGATCATCCCATCTTCACGGCCCAGCACATAGAGATAGCCTTCTTCATCCATTCTCCCCCGGTCACCTGTAAAAACCCATTTCCCCTCTTTCATAGCTTTTGAACCCGGCTCTTTCATCTTCCGTAACTTTTCACTCGTTCCTTCTAAATCGTTCAAATAACCAAGCATTGTTCCTACGCCATAATGGACAATTTCCCCCTCCGTGTCCGGAGGAGCGATTTCACCCTTATCATTCAAAACAAAAACTTCTGTTCCTTTTAAAGGGCGGCCAACCGAGGTCATCTTCCTTTCAAAGTCGAAGGGCTTGAGCATGCTGCTTCTAAAAGTCTCGGTTTGCCCATAGGTTTTAAAAATCTTCACATTTCTAAAGTATTGTCTCAGCTGCAGTAACTGATTTTTGCTAAGATCCCCACCTGAAACAGTAATGTATCTTAAGGCTTGTGTGTTTTGCTCAAAATCAGGCCCTTTGGGATAAGCAAGCGCCTCCGTCCATATGGATGGGACGCCCGAAATTCCATTGATGTTTTGGGACCTTACAGCCGTCAGGATATCCCTTGGAAACCATGAATTCAAAATGACCAAATGGGCTCCCGAGAGGAAACATGAGAGAAGTTGATTTAAACCTACATCGAATGAAAAGGGAAGCAGGCTCAACAGACTGTCTTGATCTGTCAATTCATAATCTTCAATCTCGGTCACTGCTCTTCGCAGCAGATCTTCCCCGGATATTAAGACACCCTTAGGGGACCCTGTCGACCCAGATGTAAACAAGCACCACAAAGCCTTCTCAGAGCTGCTATCGACTTCTTGGAAGCCTCCACCACCATCGCTTTTTGCTGATGGATATTTAAAAACATAAATTGCTCTATTGTGACTCTGTATTGAACCTCCTGTGCCTCCTGCCTCAGGGTATCTCTCACAGGGTGGAAAGAGATGGGTTGGCTCAACTCTCTCCATCTGCCTCTTCACACTTCTTAATGTGTTTTCCTCGAGTAGAATGAATCTCGGGTTAGCCATTGAAAATAATTTTAGAGCATATTGCGGATTTTGTTTGGAGTAAAAACAACAACACGTCCCTCCATTCAGCACAATCGCCAAAATCGACACGACGAGGTCTACCGACTTCGTCATATAGCACATGACTAAATCACAGGGCTGCATCCCCTGTTTCGACAGATACTGGGCCAATTCTCTTACTCTTTCCTCGAGTTGACCATAAGTCAACGTGATTGAAGAATTAGGAGGAACATAATGCGAAACTGCAGCTCTTCCTTTATATCGAGAAAAGACTTGGGTTATTTCTTGGCTTAGGCCCATTGCTGATTCTCCATCAATTTCGACTGTATAAATTGACACATCCTGTTGACGGTATCAAAATTCTCCAATGAAAGCTCTGCAGGGAAAATAACTATGTCAAATTTTCGTATGCATTCTTCGATCAATGCAACGGCACCGAGGGACTCGATATACCCCCCGTCAATCAAGGAATCATCGTCCCCAAATTCGATTGGCTTTTCATCGGGCTCACCATTTGATGCTATGATGTCACCAATGATTTTTCTTAAAATTTCCTTAATGTCGTGTAGTTCCATGAATCCCTTCCTTATAGATTAAATTTTGAGGTGAAATTATCTTCATGTAGATTACAGGACTACCCCCTCGAAAACCGGATGAACCCCCACCATGTTTTGTATGAAGAAGCGCCTCCTCGTCTCTTTGAAAGCTTCGCGTCCCCAAAGGTAATGGAACCTGATGCCGAAAACCTCAACAAACCCAGCATGCCCGATTCGAGACGCCCCCTGAGTCTTAGGAACAACAGATCGAAGTATATTTCTATTATTGATCCTAGCCAAAGCCAATCCGTTACCTCTATCATAATTCACCGCGGCATCTCTCAAACAATATCTCACCAATACAGGAAATATCCCGCGTCCCCGGAATTCCGGGATGGTAAACGCCCTCAACCAAAAGGCCTCATTGGAAGCCATCTTAAATTCACGCATCAGCACAGGGTCCTGGAATCTATCCCTCATAATGAGTGTTTGAGAAGCCACAATTCTGCCTTGATACTTGCCAATATAGACATGATGTCCCTGTTTTAGTTTTCTTAAAGTGACTGATTTAGGTACCTTCCATTCATCTATCGCTGTCAATTCGTCAATTTCGTTATGATCACTGGCTGTAATTTCTTTGAATTCCAATCCGACTTCACCAATTGGCGGTAGCGCACCTGCGCTGTATTTACGGCCCAACACAATCCAATGACTTTGAAGGGGTTTCCGACGGAGGTGATCTAAAACCCGTTTCACAAACTCGACAAGAGCGTTTGTTCTCAAAATCTTCATTGGCGGCTTCACCAGATAGATAAAGGGATTGGAATTTTGACTATTGATCATCACTAAACCTCCTTCTTATATATTACATCATACTCTTTAGTGGATAGGGACAACACTGGTCAGGATCGAGCGGCTTGATGAGAGGATAACAGCATGAGTATTTGTGGATATCGAATTTGGATTATACATCGCCCAGTGAGGGCCTATGCTGAGAAGGGAGCTTATTTTTTGGAGTTCGAGTTATCTTTGCCTCAGCGTCTAAAATCATCGAGATTAATTGATCCCTGTTCTTCTTGAAAAATATTGGACTCCACGCCTCATCCTCTCCTTTTAGACAGCCCGGGGTTCCCTTTTCCTTGCTGATCTCCAATAGGAAATCTTCGTATTTTGATGTTTCGATTCCCCTTTGTTTTAGCTTCTGTATGCGTTTTACCAATTGGTACACAAGCTTATGATCATCTATCCCCTCCCGAATCGCTTCCCATTTGAGAGTAGCAATGGGCCCTTTGGGATCGGGGTACGCGAGATAGATATCGCTTCCATGAACATCAGCCTGTCCCGGTACGCCCCTTGCATTTTGAGTATTTTGGAACGTCCAGGAGGACATTCCATCCACATTATGCATCCAGGTGTAATAGCCATAAATGTATCTAGCATAAGCTGGATTGAGACATTTTGTAGTCACATCATTATTATATAACCAGTAAACAGAGCCGCCGTCATGTACCGCATCGAGATCTTCTTTCTTCATCTCACTAGAGCATAGATAATCAACAGGTTTGAATTGTTTATAGTCACGCGTGGTAAGCATATTTTTGGCGCCTAAGTCCTTTATTGTTTTTAACAAAAGAGGAGTAATGCTGTGACGTTTATTTTGAAAATCTTGATACGAATCCCCCGGTTCATCTATTGGTAAAAAGATAACGTCAGGGCAACCATGCTCCCTAGCGTACTTAGATACCGTTTCCACGATATATTTCAGTCGCGGCAAATCAATCCCCTTATCAAAACTCATTATACTCCCCGGATGTCTTGGCTTAGATGTTTGAATAAGATTTCCCATATACCAGATTATCGGTCTCCTAGAACCCAAGTCTCGCGCTGCCCTCAAGGCAGCAAAAATGTCCTCAAGATTCGGCGTGCCGTCCTCGTTCGCGATGAGTACAAAAGGTGAATGCAAACAGAGAGTAGTCATCCCGTGTTCTTTGTAATCCCTGAGAATGTTACAAGCTGATTTATAGATTTTCTCTTTCTCTTCTTTGGTCCAAGGCATGGTTAATTCCGTAAACTCATAGGTCATCATCATGAAATAGTCTACGCTCGGAATATCCTCCAGAGATATGGGTACCACTGTTACATCGAGAGGGATTAATGTTTTTGATCCATTTTGAGGTAATATGGTTATTTTGCCCTTATAGGCTCCGGGGGAAACGTGATCGTCTATTCTGATTGTCAGCCAAAATCTCCGGCATTTACCTGCCTCAATATTGATTTGATCGCCTGGTTTGATGAGTGTTGGTAAATTTAAGAATTTTCCTTCTGGCAATCCGATGCTCTCCTGAACCACTTCAACATAGGCAACCCGTATTTTGTCCTTGGAGATGGACCCGCTGTCACCCTTTAAATCGGTTATGGATATCTTCACCGCCCCTAAATTTCGAAGAGAATAAAGGGAGAAGGTAATTGGTTCAAATTCATTCCGTGTCACTTGAATGGCAAGATGGTTAATGACCTCAGATTTTTTGGGTCTACTTTCGGGAAAAACATACTCAAGGGTAGATCTGGAGAAGAGGATATAACCAATCGATTTATCCCGACTCGTTGCCTTTACTTCTTCAAGCTCCGGGTGGGCAGGAATTTCCTCAAAGGGAACCACTGAATTCTTACTTTTAGGATAAAAATAATTCCTCAGATCAGCTTTTTCAACAGTCGTAAAACCTGTTGCTACTAAGTCTCCCTTCTCAATAAAAGCATCAATCTTGATTTTATACTGCCCTTCCGGGATTTGGTACGAGAGATCAAAAACGAGGTTCCCGCTGTTTTCGCTAAGAGCCTTAAGCGAGGTTTCGCAGACGACTTTATCACCGTTTAGAAGAAATCCATGAACATTTACATTTTTATATTCTTTTATACTCTTTGTGAATGAAAAGGAGACATAGAGAGCTTTTTTCATTACCACCCGATCCAATACGACGACCCTGTTACGAAGGATATAAGACTGTATCTTTACCGTATTCTTAGTACAGGAGGCGCTGCAAATGATGATTGCACATAGCAATATCTGCTGGAGGTTTTTTAATACTTCTCTATTCCTTTGGATGGCTGCTAATCGCAAAGTCAACTATTTAGAAGCACAATTCCGTGAAAGGCATCATCGTATGCTTCTCAAGAAAGAGGGGAGCATCCGATGGGTTATCCTCATTTTTCAAGTGGTGATCCATAGTGTTTGTCTTTTCTGCCTTCTCCAGATCAAGAGCAGAAAGCCCTCCTCGCGCCAAAACAACCCCGCATTTTATTTTCTGCAAATTGCATCGGTATGTTGAGAGGAAGTCGCTATTTTGCTTCTCGCACCCGATCCTTAATTCTTTTCACATGGCCGCGGCCTAATCCCTTGACTTCGCATCCAAGCTGGAAGTATCTTTTTATTTTTTCATCATCTAAAATGCCAAAACAGTCAATCACCGCTATCGGGCCATTAGCATATTTTACGATTTCATCAGGATCAAGAGATAAGTAATGTTTATGCCTGACAGCAAAAATGACGGCATCTGCGCCATGCAACGCCTTTTTCAAATCCTGCTCCACGCGAAGATCCTTCAGTTTTTCCTGGCCGCGGAAAAACCTTTTCAAACTGTGGGAAGACGCCGGATACTCGTCCTGCTTTTCAAATTCCCACCAGTGAAGCACGTAAGGGTCGTGCACCCTTAACTCAGCCCCCATTTCTGTTAGCCGACGGACGATCAATTCAGAGCCACTATATCGGGTATCTCCTACATCCTCCCGATACGAAGCTCCAAGAACCAGAATCTCTGCAGAGGCAATGGGTCGCCCCATATTCCGGAGGGCATCCCGGGTAAGCTGTGCCACATGAAGAGACCTCGTATCATTTATATCGACTGCAAGGGGAGTGATCTTAAAGATATCATCTTCAAATCCATGGATGTGACGATAGGCCCAGAGACCTAATCCCCCATCTTTGGGAAGGCAGTAGCCCCCAATTCCAGGTCCAGGGAAGATCATGTTGCTGTGCGTCGGGCGAACTTTGATTGCATTGATTACTTTTATTAAATCCACGCCATTTTGTTCTGAAAAATGACTCCACTCGTCAAGAAAGGCAAGGATGGTTGCCCGGAAACTATTCTCAACAATTTTTGCTGTCTCGGACTCAATAGGCCGATCAAGTACCGTCAATGGAAACTTTTCTGTGTTCAACACTTCGTTCAAGAACTTGACTACTTTTTGTGTGGACTCGTCATTCACACCGCTACAAACTCTCCAGAAGTCCCTGATGCTCGCTACGTAATTCCTTCCTGGCATGACCCGCTCGTAGCTGTGTGCTAGCAACGGTTCACTTTCAATACCCCTTTTTCTGAGCATCTTTTTAATGATCGGGTAGGCAACCTGCTCGGTTGTCCCCGGAGCGACAGTGGTCTCAATTAGGACTAAGGTCCGAGGACTTATGTTTTGGCCAATGATCTCTAGGGATTCTTCCAGAGCTTCCATGTCTGCATGACCATTTCGCACATTCCCAAGTGACTCTTTCAAATAGTCACATTGAACATCTACCACCACCACATCCGCGAGTTTAAGCGCATCGTATATAAAGGTCGCTGTGAGAGTCCTTTTCTCGTTGACACAGCGGTCAATCAATAAGGGGACTTTCGGATCTTCTGAGCTGACCGGGGAAATTCCACGATTGAGGAGCGGGATTTTCCAGAAACTTCGGGTGCTCGGCCTCTGCATCCCGATAACGAATTTCGTAGGATTGCCTTTTTCATCAGTAGCGTCAGCAACCACTGCCGCCATGACAGCACCGACAAAGCCCAAGCCCATCACCAAAACAATCTCCCGTCCGGAGGCACGCTGGTTCTTGACGACCTCTTCCAAACGTTTGAACTCTCTTGAATAGTCCTCCTGCTCTGGCAATGGAAATTTTTCTCCGGTTGGACTGATGGAATATTTGGACATAGCCACTCCCCCCTATCGTATAGAGCATAGCGCGTGGGGCATAGCCCCAGATCTATCAAATTGCGCGCTCAGCGTCGGTGTGTTTCGATGCTGCAGTGATGCTGTGGTGCTACTGTAGAAAATACCTTGTTACTCCCGGGAACACATATGCGTGAAAGCGGAAGAGGGGCGATCCTGTCGGGAGGAGTCTTCTTTCAAAAACTTTTCGAGAGCCTTTACAAGGACACACCTGGAGTATCGAGACCAACAGTTTTCCCTCCGGCAGTGACTCGTCTCTTCTTTTCCGTCCTGTTTTATCTCATGAAATTCACAGACCAAACAAGATTTGATAATCATTGATCACCCACCTCCTAAATAACATCAAAATTTAAGCGGATTCATTGGCTTACTTTAGTTAACTGAGTCTGCTGGGTTGATTATGTTTTTTGAATTCATTGAGTTCTCTGGATCTATGGTGTTGTTCAGTAATATTATATTCGAGAGATCACCCAACAGACCCTGGAGACTCTTTAAACTCAATGGACTGAATGTAGGCTACCGCCGGTTCAAATTAGGGTGGATTCTGCTGGAATCGCCTTAATTGGGTAGGTGTTTGCCACATCAATCTCAATGTGGTTTAAAGACTCGATTTCTGCTCTCTTGCGGTCCTGCCGCCCAATACCCGGTTACTGCACCGATGTTTTAGCCGAAGTATGGCAGCACTTCGTTAAGCCACTTTTTCTATCATCGAATAATGCATCTCTACGACCGGTTGATAGCCCACCATGTTTAAAAGGATTCTTACCCGCTCGCCATCCGAAACCCATCTTTCAAAGATTCCTAAAAGATCTTTTAATGGGCCTGTCTTAATCCGAATCAGGTCATTGGTTTGAAAATGACATTTTAATCTCACAATCCCGTGAGTATCGGTCCTTTCTTTAATGATCTCCACCACTTCTTCAGGGATGGGGGTGGGATATTCCCCAAAACCCAAAACTGTTTTCACTCCTTTTGCCCACCTGACCAGAGGATAATTTTGGTCGAGGTCGAACTTTCCGAACATGTAATTAGGGAAAAGGGGCTTTAATTCCCTATTCATCCTTCCGTTTCTCAACAGAAACGTCTCCAGAAGGGGATTAAAGATCTCTACTCCTTTTGTCGAGAGGTAAGACTTCGCCTCCTCTTCTTTCTTGGGTTTTGTTTGAATGACATACCAGAGATTCATATAAAATCACCTATATAATGTGTATGAGTTGATAAGTTAATGATGTGCTGCAGTACGGATCTTATTATTCTTGAGTTTAAAACAAGACCTCCGGTTTTGGATTAATGGGTCCATTACTCTGACTCCCACTTTCCTAAATCATGCTCTTCCAATACGGTTGAACTTCATTTCCTATAGTATTGATAGTAGCGATAATACTCTGAGAAATAAGCTGATGGTTTAACATCGATTTGATTAAAAATCACTCCGATAATCTTCTGGCGATCGATGGACTTGATTGCGTTTTGGACGGATTCTCTGGTTGTATACCCGGCTCTTACCACCAGGATGATCCCATCTACCATTTTGGAGAGTAAACTTGGATCGGCTGTTGCCATAATAGGCGGAGAATCGATAACAATATAGGTGTTATCACTAGATTCCTTTAGGGATTCCAGAAGCTCTCCCATTTTTTTTGATCTGATCAGCTCTGAGGATTTACGAGTCGAAGAACCTGCCAGAATGAGTCGAAGTTTTTCTATCTGAGAATTTATCAATATCTCTGACAACGGAATTCCATCTGAAAGATAATTTGAGAGGCCATTGGCGCTCTGACTTTTCTCAAGATGAATACCTGGCCTTCGGAGATCTCCATCGACGAGTATGGCATTGTTATGAATTTCCTTTGAAATGGCCACCGCTAAATTAACAGCCACCAGAGTTTTCCCCTCCTGCGGGGCTGCACTCGTTACGAGAATCGAATGGGGAGATTTTCCTGGATGAAGGAAAATCTGGGTTTTCAGCTTCCGGAATGCCTCCGCACCAAAAGAATGTGGTGGAACAATTAAAACAGGAGCCACTTCTTTTGAGGGCAGCCCCAACCTCTCTATTTTTTCTCCGGGAGACTGTAAAGGAGGTACTTCCTCCTTCGGAACAGTCCTCTCTTCAAATACTTTAAGAAAGGGCTCTTCTACCTTCTGCTTTCTTTCTTCTTCTACTTTTTCAAGGGCACGATAGACTCGACTCATTTCCTTATCCTTTCTTTTAAACCTTCACGCCTTGAGCGCAAGGTGTAGAAAAGTTCGGCTGTATCGCCGCGTTTCAGTTCAATATCATGCTGCCTGCCATCCTCCCGAATGTGTAACCCATAAAGTTGTTGCTTAAAACCGCCGGGAAAATGCTGATCCTCCTTCACTTAGCCTTTCTTTAATGTATTGAAAGCCTCTGAGAATATCCTTATCAGGGGCAACAGATGACCACTTTTCTGAAAATAAATGAATAATAGAATACCTGCGGCAATGGAAAGAGAGAGCAAGACCAAAACCCAAATTCGCCGAGACTTCTTCTTTAGGTATAAATCCTTGGCCACCTCTTTGACTGACTTTTCACCCACCATTTTCTGGTCCAGGGCATATCCATTCAATAGTGCGTTGTCGCACAGAATGTTTATTAATCGTGGGGTCCCTCCCGATTTTAAGTAAATCTCCTTAATCGCCTTCTCCGTAAAAATGGGCTCCTTGGCGCCCGCAATTCTCAACCTCTTCACGATATATTCCTTTGTCTCTTTTTCGGAGAGAGGTAGCAAATGGTACCGTAAATTAATTCGCTGCCTTAGCTGACGAAACCCCGGTTGGGAAAGGGTCTTATCCAACTCGGGTTGCCCGAGCAAGACAATTTGGAGCAACTTCGATCTTGATGTCTCGAGGTTTGAGAGAAGCCTAATCTCTTCAAGCAGCTCCGGTTTCAACCCTTGGGCTTCATCGACTATTAAAATCACTCTTTCATCCCTCTGGTATGCGTGGAGCAAATATCGATGCAGGTTATGAAGATATTCACCCTTCGTTTTCCCCTGAACCCTCACCCCCAGATCTTTCAGTATGTATTGAATGAAATCGTCAACAGTCAATTTCGGGTTAAAGAGGAGGGCCGTCTTTGTGTGATTACCATTCATTTTATCAAGAAGATAGTGGATCAGGGTTGTCTTCCCCGTGCCCACTTCCCCGGTAATCACTATAAACCCTTTTCTCTCCCTCACCCCGTAAAGTAATTGCGCCAGGGCTTCCCGATGGTTTTCCCCCAGATAGATATATTCGGGGTTGGGTGTCACATTAAAAGGATTTTCTCTTAAGCCGTAAAAAGATTCGTACATGTCTTTACCAAAAGCCCGCATAGCGCAAAGCGCAGAGCGATCTAAACTAAAGTACTTTGAATATTAGTAATTTGCCTGCCAGGATGATCAAGCCCATCCAATAATTTATCTAAAGAGTTTTCTGTTAGCAGATCTCTCCTCTTTAAAAGAATTACAATATTTGCGTTCTCGAATGTGGATCTGCGAGCAATATTCAAGAGCTGTTTGAAATCCTTTTTTGAAGATGATCCGGAACCTTCTGCAACGTTGTTTGACATTGACATTGCGGCACCTCTCAGCTGATCTGCGAATCGATATAGTCTTTTTTTCTCAAGATCCTCTGCCACGTCAAAAGGTTCACCAGCCATTTGGATTGATAAGTGCCAAATCTTCAAGTCTTGAAATCTGAATTTGATCATATTTTATGTAATTACCAAAAAACGCTATGCGCTATGCGCTCCGCGTTTTTAAGCTGCTTTCTTTTCTTCTTCGTTCAGATTTAGTAAAGTGGCCACGACCGGCAGTTTTAAATAAGTTTCCACATCTGACACTTCGTAAAAGGATCGATCCATGGATTCCCTAAACCAGGTCAAGCCCAACCCTATCCCAAGTCCGCACAAAGCCCCCACGGCCAAAATAATGATAAGTTGTGGCTTAAACGGTTTTTCAGGAAGACGGGCCGGATCTAAGACCATGAATTGTTCACTCTGCTCCTTCCGTTCAAGATTTTCAGCCATTTGAGATGAATATTTCTTATCCGTGAGGGATTGAAACTGACCTTTTAGGAGGTCGTAATCTCTGGTAAGGTTGACCATTTCTTGTTCTCTCTTAGGCGTGTCTTCAATTCTTTTGTGATATTTTGCTATTTCCTCCTTTAAGCTTTCTACTTCTCCTCTGAATCGCCTTACATCTGCCTGCGTATCTGTATACTGCGCTCTATACTGGAAGATAAGCCGTTCGTTGGCATGATCTGCCTCAGCTGAAAGTACATCTAAGCTACTATCTGCAGCCATTTCCCCCGGGGGCTCTTTGAGGTCCTCGAGACGTCTTTCTCTCTCCTCTTCCTGTTTCTTCATTTTGGATAAAAGCTCTGCTATTTTTCTTCTCAGATCAGCCACGTCAGGATGGTTTCTTGTATACTTGGCTTCGGCAACTGCCAGGTCCCTTTTCAGGGCATTTAACTGTTGTGTCATTAATGGATCTCCAAGGCCCACCTCTCTTTGAGCAAGGCTTCTCTTTGCGGATGGGGTTGCCGAAGACCGCTTTCTTCCGGACCGCTCCTCTACTTTTTGTTCTATCTGATTCTGGAGGAACACCAATCTATCTTCTGCAGCCCTAAGATTCTCGCTTGTTGTTCTATATTGTTGCTGTAATCGGTCGAGGAGTCTTAGGTTTGCGTCAAGTTGCTGTGGCAATTGTCCCATATTTTTTTCTTTATATCGTCGGAGCATCTCGTCTTTCTTTTTTAGGGATGACTCTACGGCCTGTAGCTCCCTGCTAATAAACTGGGAAGTTCCTTCCACTCGTGTCTCCCTAAATTTCAGATTTTCTTCGATGAACATCGAGGCCAATTTATTTGTTACGTTCATCACAGTTTCGGGTTCTGTTCCCTCAAAGGAGATTGAAAATGCATCTGGCTTCCGGACCTTAACATCGATCTTTCCCTTAATTATCTCTACAATCTCTTCCATGGTTAATTTGTTTACCTTGTCCGGATAGAGATTGAATTCTTTAATAATTCTTTCCAACCTGGTACGGCTAAGAATTTCCTGGCTAATCGTGTTTAACCGGGAGGCTGCAGGTTCGACTATGGTTGACCGAACATAGTTTTCTGCGACCTTTTGAACTCGAACCAGGATGACGGTTTTCGCTCTATATTCCTTGGGTAGAAATTTATACACGCCAAAAGAAATAATCATACATAGCGTAAATGCAATGATGAAATACCATTTCCTCCTCAGACCGATTTTCAAATACTTCTCAATATTAAAAACTTTTTCAGTATTGATCATTTTGGTTTTTACTCCTCTCTAAATATTTAGGGATTTAAGAGCCTTTGCGCCGAAGTGGCAGCGCGTAGCATTTCTTTTCCTCAATTCACTACAGATTACGAGAAGTCGGCTGACCCATCATACCCCGCTGATAACCCGGCCTGGCCACTGTTATTCTAAACAATCCACTAAATTCGGTGTAATCTCCGGTTGAAATGTTCGAATTAGCGCCTCTGTAAGAGCCCTCCAATGTAACAGTCAGCCACTGGAAGAGCTCATAGGAGGCACCTACCCGCGTATCCCAGATCCAGTCTTTCCGATTGTCAGCCTCAGCGGAGTACCACACTCTCTCCATGGACCCGGTCAGCTGGCCACTCAACCTCCCCGTGAACTGATGGTTGATCGTCCCATAGCCCCTGTAGTGCTTGGTAAACCCCAAATTCTGGGCCGTGATGTAGTCCTCCTCATAACCTCCTTGAAAGGCGAGTGTGTATAGAGTCCTCGCTGCTCTCTGTGTAAGGCTTAAATCGAAGAAGGGACCTTCTGACTTCGACCCTCCCTTAGGAATATTCCACCAATAACCCCCTTGGGCTAGGCCAGTCAGCGTCGGACTAAATTTATACTCGATACCAAGGCTTGGGTTGTAGACATAGTAATCCACACCAGGGGATTTAAAATCCTCGTATTCAAAGTGGAATTCTGCAAAGATCGAGGTCTTCGGATTGAAACGGTATGTGTAACGGGGAGTTACCCCATTCACTAATTGATCCGGAGAATGCTGGTATGTGTTCCAAGTGAGATAATAATCCAAGGATACGCCGTTATTAATATCGAACCAGTAGGTGAGTTTGGGGTTAAGAGTATTTTCCATACTGTCCTCGAAGAGAGGGTTTTCATTCCTATAGATGTTGTTTCGATAGAGGAGGGAAAACAGGTTTTCTTTTCCAAAGCGATATTCCATGGATGGTTCAACAACGTTTCGCAGATAGATCGCCTGGACCCCACTTACCGTGGAAAGAAGATATTGACCTGGTTGGGTATTGCCAATGTACTGACCGTCGGCATTGTACTGATTGTTGTACACATTCTCTCTTGCTGCATCCGACCGGATCAAATAATCCCTGAGCCGAAAAGTCAGGCTTGGGGTCACTGCATACCAACTGTCGAGCCTCCCTGAGGCGCTCCAATAGCTGAAATCGTTATTTTTTGCGTAATAATTGTATCCCCCGTTAACATCCAGATCAATCCCAACACGGCCTGCCTCTAGGTGGGAAAATTGCAAGCCTGGGGTAACAGTGGTAATCCAGTCGTCTAGTTTGTTCCTATTGGTGCTTAGCAAAATATTGGTGCTGTATTCTTCTTGGGCCGTGATATAGGGGTAGAATTTTAACAGAATATCACTGATATCCGCATGGACAAAGGAGGGAATCCCGATAAAAAATAGTGTAAGAAGGATCCGGTTCACCCAGCCTATTTTTCTTGGTTTGGTAATTTCCCCGCTTCCCATAGTCTCTCTCCTTTCATCCACCGATATCTCGTTCCAGCCCTTACTCTAAATCGTCTCCTATGGTTTTATGGAACAATGATTGTATCGCCTGCTTTCAGAATAATGTTTGAATCTAGGTCTTTACCGGCCATAATCCTTTTATAATTAACCTTGATTCGCTTCTCCCTTCCTTCTTCTTTCCGGACGATCAAGATTTTTTTTGAGTTTGCCCAATCCGTGAACCCACCCGCCAAGGATATCATTTGGACCACATTGGTTTCGCTCCGAAGACGGTAAACACCCGGACTTCTCACCAGACCCGTGACATACACCTTGAAGCTGTTTGCCTCCACAACGGTTACAGAAACGATCGGGTTCTCAACAAATTCCTTAAACTTCCTCATCAGAACTTCCTTTAATTGGAGAGGAGTGAGTCCGGCGGCCGTGACCTCTTGAATAAGCGGAAGGGAGATCTTTCCGTCCATCCTTACCGGAACGGTTCTCGTCAAGGTTTCTTCTTTCCAAACATGGATATAAAGGACATCTTCGGCTCCAATCGTATACCGGTTGCCATCCACAGCCGCTTCTGCTTGGGCTTCTTTTTTCGAAAGAATCTCCTTATCCGCCTGAGGATAGCCCATGTTGGTCACCATCAATAATATGAATGTCCCGATGCTTCCGATACTCAGTAATCTTTTCATCCTCTCTCTCCTCCCATTCATAAACTTATTAAGGGGTTAGAATATGTTGTACGACTCAAGACTTTTTCCTTTAACATTTCTCTTAGATTCAGGATGCGCCATCCCGCAAGGCCCTTTGAATAAGATCCGTTGTATCTGCCCCATTGGTAGGAAAACAGATTTGGTCGATCATGATTTCAACGCCCTTGCTTTTAAAGTCATAATATTTCAGAACATCCTCAAAACGGGATTTAA
>Ga0316616_100000291_pt1 | contig 14784 bp, 16 predicted proteins | sample OWC_Aug_M1_C1_D1_FD_207660 | JGI IMG/M metagenome (GOLD analysis project Ga0316616, IMG submission 207660) | Wetland soil microbial communities from Old Woman Creek delta, Ohio, United States - OWC_Aug_M1_C1_D1_B | ecosystem: Environmental > Terrestrial > Soil > Wetlands | place: USA: Ohio... | reverse complement strand
TCAAGCATTTCTTCATACGAAATCTTTTCGAGCTTCCGCGCTTCAGGAACAATATTCGGGTCAGTAGTGTAGACGCCGTCCACATCAGTATAAATCTCGCAGAGGTCCGCATTGACAGCAGCCGCGACAGCAACTGCCGAGAGGTCCGAACCGCCCCTCCCGAGGGTGGTTACATCCGACTCACCTTCGGTCACGCCCTGAAAACCTGCGATCACAACCGCGTAGCCGTCAGCGATTGCTTTCTTTATCCTCTCGCCAGTGATCTTCGCGATCCTCGCCTTTGTATGGACCGTGTCGGTGATGATCCCGGCCTGCCTGCCGCTGAAGGCGCGGGCTTTGTGGCCCAGGGCCTCGATCGCCATCGCAGTCAGGGCACTGGTCACCCTCTCGCCCGAGGAAAGGAGCAGGTCCATTTCCCTTTCACTGGGGTTCGGGGATATCTGATGCGCAAGTCCGATCAATTTGTCTGTTTCGCCTGACATGGCTGAAACAACAACGATAACGCTGTTGCCTTCCCTGATCGTTCTTGAAACACGTCCTGCAACCGCCTTTATCCTTTCAACATTTGCAACTGATGTGCCGCCGTATTTTTGAACAATCAGTGACAATTCAACCTCCTCATGCCTTTATCATAAAATGGCAGTTTAACCACAGAGTTTTTTTATCTCACCCTTTTTGGTCATTACTCTGCGCCCTCTGTGCTCTCGCTTAAAGCGCCTACTTTTGGCTGTGGTAAATGCTTTTCTTTAATTTATAGTTCCTTAATAAAATAATCCATCAGTTTGTGGCCTTCTTCGAAAACCAGTATGTCGCTTCTTTCGTTGATCGATTCATCATATGCAACGTCTTTGTCTTCCTGTGTGAAGCGGCTGTCGAAGAGGACAAAAGGGACCGGTTCATCAGTATGGGTCCTCATGGCGAGCGGCGTGGGATGGTCCGGCAAGAGCAATATACGGTATTCAGCAAAGGCTTTCATCCCTTCGATCACATTGCCTACAACCAGTTTATCGAAGTCCTCTATGGCCTTAAGTTTATGCTCGTAATTGCCGGAATGCCCGGCCTCGTCAGGAGACTCGACGTGCAGATAGACAAAATCTTCTTTTTTCAACGCCTCTATCGTTGCCTCGGCCTTTCCCTTATAATTCGTATCGATCCATCCGGTGCATCCCGGGACTTCCAAAATCCTGAAGCCTGCATATATCCCCAGCCCTTTTGTCAGATCTACTGCTGATACAAGAGCGCCTCTGATCGCATATTTTTCATAAAACTTAGGCATCTCCGGTCTTCGGCCCTGGCCCCAGAACCAGACACTGTTTCCCGGGTTTTTCCCGTCTTTTGTCCTTTCCAGATTCACCGGGTGCCTGTCAAGTATACCAACAGACTTCTGCATGACCGCCCGGATGACCTGTTCTCCGGTCCCGACAGGAAGGTAATCCATAATATCCTTGCCAAGGATATCATGTGGGGGCACACATTCAATGTCAACGCTGCCGTCAGCCCATACCATGAGATGCCTGTAGCTTGTGCCCGGGTAGAACCTGATCTTCTCAGAACCAAGCTTCCTGTCGATCTCCATAATCAGTTCTCTCGCCTCTTGAGTAGTGATATGGCCGCTGCTGTAATCCTCCATGATGGCCCTGGTTTTGTCTTTGTTAAACTTCAGTGTTACAAGGTTGCACCTGAAGGCAACGTCAGCGGCATCAAGCTCAATGCCGATACTCGCGGCCTCGAGAGGCGCCCTGCCTGAATAATACTCACTGGGGTCATATCCCAGGATGCTGAGGTTCGCAACATCAGAGCCCGGGTGCATTCCTTTCGGGACTGTCCTGACCCTTCCGATCCGGCCTTCCCTGGCAAGTTTATCCATGTTGGGAGTATGGGCCTTCTGAAGAGGGGTCTTACCACCCAGTTCAGGTATAGGCATGTCAGCCATGCCGTCACCTACGATCACAACATATTTCATATAATTTCCTTAATTCCTTCTCGCTTTTGTATTGAAAAAATTAACCAGAGAGGACACTGAGTACAGCATTAAATAAAAAAGTCACGAGAAAGTCGCATTCCTCCTTTGCTCTGTGTCCTCTGAGTGAATTTCTGTGATTTAATCCTAATTCCCGGATTTCCTCCATTACCTCTGTGGTTAACTACTTTTTTTGCTCAGAACTACTCTATGACATCGCCTTCAGCAAGCTCAATACCAATACCTTTTTCCCTGAGCCACTGGACACCTTTATCAATATCTTCCCCTGACCCCTCGATTTCGAGGACCATTTCTCCAACCGTTTCTGTGACCCGGGCCCTCCTGATATTCGGCACAACATTAAACTGTTTTGCCATAGTGAAAATGACCGGCTCCTTGATCAGATTTTGCGGAAACGTCAGCCTGACTCTCCTTTTCATAAACCCTCCTGCCTGCTGCCGCCTGCAATTGCAGGCACGATGGAAACTTCGTCCCCGTCTTTCACCACTGTCTCCTCTGTATTAAGGAAGCGTATGTCCTCGTCATTGAGATATATATTCACGAATCTTCTTATCTTCCCGTTCTCCGATATCCTCTCGGCTATCCCGGGATATTTCTTGTCGAGTTCATTCACAAGAGAAATGATCGAACCAGGGGCGCCTTCGACTTCTTCCTGTCCCTGAGTAAGCCTCTGCAACGGTGTAGGGATCCTCACCTTGACTGCCATATATGCCTCCTTCCACTTCTCATTTTTGTATCTTTCCCAGGACCTCTTCAAACGAGGCCAGGCTCGGTTTAATATAATGCGGAGAAACCACATGCCCATGCAAGGCCTCCTGGGTCTTCAGGCCGTTGCCGGTTATACAGATCACCGTGGTCCCATCCCTACTGAGCTTCCCTGTCCCGATAAGCTTCCGTGTGCTCGCCAGCGTAACACCCCCTGCGGTCTCTGCAAAAATGCCTTCTGTCCTGGCCAGCAGCTTGATCGCGTCAATGATCTCCTGGTCGCTGACGTCCTCTGCATAGCCTCCGGTGTCCCTGACAACCTGGGTCGCATAAAAGCCGTCCGCCGGGTTGCCGATCGCAAGAGACTTCGCTATTGTATTCGGTTTCACCGGTCTGATAACATCAGTGCCTGATTTTATAGCAAGAGTAATCGGGGAGCAGCCTGTTGCCTGGGCCGCAAAGACCTTTGTATTGAGGTCCTTCAGGATGCCGATCTCCCTGAACTCCCTGAAGCTCTTCCATACCTTGGTAAGCAAAGAGCCGCTGGCGCAGGGGACCACAACATTGTCAGGCGCCTTCCAGCCAAGTTGTTCCACAATCTCATAGCCAAGGGTCTTGGACCCCTCAGCATAAAAAGGCCGGATATTTATATTTACAAAGGCCCACCGGTACTTGTTCGCAACCTCGCTGCATAGCCTGTTGACCTCGTCATAGTTGCCGTCAACAGCGATCAGGTTAGGTTCATATACGAGCGAAGCAACGATCTTACTCGCCTCAAGTGAGGCAGGGATAAAGATAAACCTCTTTAAGCCTGCTTTGGCGCCGTGAGCGGAAACAGAATGGGCGAGGTTACCCGTTGACGCACAGGCGACCGTATCAAAACCGAATTCCTTTGCCTTGGTCAGTGCAATCGCAACGACCCTGTCTTTGAACGAGAGTGTCGGGTGCACAACCGTATCGTCTTTTATGTAGAGTTCGTCAATGCCCAGCGCCTTCGCGAGGTTATCAGCCTTCACTAGAGGTGTATAGCCTGAAGTCAGCCCTACTTGCGGGTCACCGTCGATCGGGAGGAGTTCCCTGTAACGCCAAAGGTCCCGCGGCCGTTTCTCTATGATTTTCCTGTTTATGGCCTTTGCTATACTCTTATAGTCATAAGCCACTTCGAGGGGCCCGAAACAGAATTCGCATACATATATAGGCTCAATAGGGTATTCCCTTCCGCACTCCCTGCATTTCAGACCTTTTATATGTGCCATACTATCTACCTCCCGGGTAAGTGTTTATTTTACTTTAAACAGCGGATAAATTAAAGATATAGATGGAAATAGGGTGGGGAAAATAAGAGATTTCCGACAAATAACGGGGCCTACTGGCTGTAATGTATATTATATTCTTTCTGAAGGTCAGGTCTGTTGGCCAGGTTTACGACCTCTCCGGTACTGATATCAAAATCAAAATAAAATCCTTTGGCGACAGCGCCGTCCATGGCGATATAGCTTACCAGGTATTTTTCGTCATCCATCTTTTTGGCCTTCCAGCCGATAACCTGCAATTTTCCGGCATTGTCTTCAGTCCACTTTTTTATTATGGACTCGGTGGAAGTGTTGCGGAAGAGCACATTAGACTTCTTTACCTTCTCGATGGCCATTTCTTCAGTCATATCTGCGCCTGTAGCAGATAAATTATTAGAGGCCGACTGCATAGGTTGTTCAGGGCCTTCATTTGCGGGGGCGGTGGTTGACTGTCCTGCATTTTCTTTTTCTGCCGGAAGGGCAGGTAAATTTGTTGCTTCATTTCCTTGTGACGGTCCAACGATGTCCTTCTCGGACTTAAACACACCCGTATAGAACGCCAGTATACCCAGAAGCATTATTGCGCCTGCGCCAACAGACAGTGACATCTTCAGAGAACTGCTCTTTTTCTCTTCAGGAGGAGCTCCGGGCAGGTTTTCTTTTAATATCTCGTAGGCCAGGTTTATTTTCTTGAGCCTCTCTTCAGCCTTTTTCCTGGATGCAGCATCATGGGCGGAACGGTCTGTCTGCCATACTGTCAGCAGATATTTATGAGCCTGCCTCGCCTCTACAGCGGAAGCGCCTGGTTTGATCCCGAGTATCTTATACACCGAGTAGCCGCATGAACAAGCCGAAGAAATATCGTCGTGCTGGTTGCCGCATTCAGGACACTTCCATCCCATAATTCACCTCATAAATTAGTGCCTGTCAATAAAATGCCCGTTAACGTGAATGTCATGCCCCGAACCTGGTTCGCAGTCATGCCGTCGCCAGCTATCCATTTCGAAATATCATACGCCACGGCAGTACAAAAGGGCAACTGGTTTATTGATTGTGAAGAATGACAAGGGTAAAGCGACTTTTAGGCAGTCAGCAGGCACATTTACCCTTTAACTTTCACCGAACATCACCCGCGAGAAGCAAGGCGTGATACTCTGCGGATTATGCCCCGCTCGTTTAGATACCCCATTATGATTTCGACGCAACCCTCCACCGATAGTTCGGATGTGTCAATGGTCAACTCCGGGTTCAGAGGTTCCTCATATGGGGCTGAGATTCCGGTGAAGTCCTTTATCAAGCCCTGGAGGGCTTTTTTATAGAGGCCCTTGGGATCGCGGGACTCCAGTTCGCTCAGCGGACATCTTAAGTAGACCTCCACAAAATCGCCATCCTTCATGTTTGCCCTTACCCTGTCACGATCTGACCGGTATGGCGATATGAAGGCGGTCATCGTGATAACTCCGCTCTCGGCAAAGAGTTTGGCCACTTCCCCTATGCGCCGGATGTTTTCCATCCTGTCCTCTGGAGAAAACCCCAGGTCGTTGTTCAAGCCGTGCCTGACATTGTCACCGTCCAGAACTCTGGTCAGACAGTCGCACTGAAAAAGTTCATCTTCAAGAGCGTGGGCCAGGGTTGATTTACCAACAGCAGACAAGCCTGTAAACCAGAGGAGAACACCCTTTTGATTAAGTAGCCTCTCCTTGTCCTGCCGGGTTATACTCGGCTCATGCCATTTAATATTTGTTGCCTTCCCAATTCCTTCCAGTCCGTTCATAGCTTCCACCTCACATTTTGCAATCTAGATTATTAGTTAATTTAATAGGCTTATTAAATATGCTTGTAATTATACCTCAACTAAATCGCTTATTCAAGCATTTATATAAGTTCCATACAAATGCGGCATACCCCCTTTTTTGATGAGATAGTCAACGGTGTCATCTTATCGAGAGACATCTACTTCTGGCTTCGCGAGAATGATGACCAAGAACAAAAATGGCAGTTTATGCGCACAGACACTATTTATTCTATACCGCATGCCCTTCCCCTCAAATTGAAGAAGAACTTGAGCGTTTTCTTCACCTTCGCCGAAAAGATCTTGCCCGAAAAATAATTGCCCACAACCCGCTTATTGATCTCAGCCAGGGTAGGATAAGGATGCACTGCTCCTGCAAGAGCTGAGAGCTTTACACCGCCGTTCAGTGCTGCTACCCATTCACTGATAAGCTCCCCTGCGTGCAGACCGAGGATCTGAACGCCAAGCGGTTTTTCCCTTTTATCCAGAATAAGCTTGATCCTTCCAAGCCCTTCTCCTTCAGTCAGGCCCCTGTCGTTCATCCTGAACTCTTCACTCCATACAGTGTGCTTAAGACCGGCCTCCCTGGCAGCGTTCTCGTTCATCCCTATATTAGCAAGCTCAGGGTCTGTATAGGTGCACCATGGGAAGAATTTGTAATCAGCCTTCCGGGGCAGATGCAAAATGGCGTTCGTCAGCACAACTCCCCCTTCATACCCTGCCGCGTGTGTGAACTGATATGTCCCGGTAACGTCCCCTGCTCCGAAGATATGCTTCTGCGTTGTCCTTAGCCTGCTGTCAAGCCTGAGCCCCTTGCCGTCAAATTCTACCCCGGCATTTTCGAGCCCCAGCCCTTTCAGATTCGGCTCTCTGCCCAGAGCAACAAGGATTATCTCTGCTTTAAGATACCCTGTTTTTCCATCTTCGAACTTCACAGTGATCTCCTTTTCTGCGCCAAGGTCTTTGACAGAAAGGACGGAAGTATTGAGATAATACTTTACTCCTTCAGCAGAAAGGTTTTGCATCACGGCATCAGCCATGTCCCTGTCTTCTTTGCCGAGGATCTGGCCGCTCCGCTGAATGACTGTGACTTTAGTGCCGAGCCTGCAGAAGGCCTGCGCCATCTCAGTTGAGATCGGCCCGGCGCCAAGCACAACCATCGATTCAGGCAGGCGGTCGAGATAGAAGATGTCCCTGTTTGTTACGAACAGCGTCTTCTCAAGACCTTCCAACTTCGGTATTGCGGGTGATGAACCTGTAGCAATGACCCAGTTATTCGCTGAGACGTCCTTTCCATTGAGGCTGATTGTATGCTCGTCCCTGAATACAGGATTGCCGAATTCGACTTTTGCACCAAGGCTGCAGAACCTCTCAACAGAGTCATGCTTCTGAATAGTGGAGATGACCGATTTTATCCGGTTCGAGACATCCCTGAAATCCACAGGTTTTATCTCATGCCGGGGGAGACCAAATTGAGATGCGTTCTTCATAAGATGAAAAACATGGGCAGTTTTGATCAATGTTTTGCTCGGAACGCAGCCGTAATGGAGACAGTCGCCGCCGAGTCTGTCTTCCTTGTCAATTAACAGTGTCTTTGCGCCGAACTGCGCCGCACCCGCCGCAATAGTAAGGCCGGCGGACCCCCCACCGAGAATGCCTATATCGTAGTCATGTTTACTCATATTTGGCCCCTTTTATGTTTATTTGATTCTTTATCATTTTGTGCGGATAATTCTTCCCCTCCCTTGAGGGGAGGGGATTGAGGGGAGGGTGTCCTACAAAAGCCTCTCCCTTATGGAGTTAAGAACTCCGCTTGTATTAGTCAAAACCTCATTATCCCAAAAACGCACAACAGTGTAGCCCTTTTTTTCAAGCCAGGCATCTCTTTGTCTGTCTTTCAGGATTTCGTCCGGCAAAACATGCTGACCGCCATCCAATTCAATAATTAGCTTTCTTTCAAGGCAAACAAAGTCAGCAATATACTGTCCAATAGGGTGCTGACGTCTAAATTTCATGCCTTCAAATCGGCCTGCACGTAGACGACTCCATAATAGCTGCTCCACATCAGTTGATCTTTTTCTGAGGCCTTTTGCAAGGTGCGTTAATCCTTTTGCCATTGTTTTAATCACCCTCTCCCTCCCCTCTCCCCTCAAGTGAGAGGAACTTTATCCATCTCACTGTGAGAAAGAACCTTTTATCTATCCTGATCTTAGCTTCTTTTTCTTGTATAGCGAAAGTATCTTGTTTGCGGCAATAGGAAAGATGCCGAGGACCACAAAAGAGATGATCAGTCGCGGGGAAAGAATCCCGGAGAGCGATTCAATCTTTGCCAGTTCCTTGCCTGCGTTCACATATACAATTGTCCCCGGCAGCATCCCCACCTGTGATACCCAGAAGAATCTCCGCAGAGGCATCTTCGTAAGTCCCATCACCAGATTTATCAGCCAGAAGGGGAATATTGGGACAAGCCTCAGGGTGAAAAGATAAAAGGCCCCCTCCTTTTCGATTCCATCATTGACTGCCTTAATCTTCTCGCCGAACCTTGTCTGAACCCAGTCACGCAGAATGAATCTGGAGACAGCGCAGGCAAGGGTCGCGCCGATCGTGCTGGCAAAAGAAACCGCGAGGACACCGGTACAAAGACCAAAGAGGGCCCCTCCTGCAAGGGTCAGGATGGCCGCACCCGGCAGGGACAAGGAGGTCGCCAGCACATAGATCACCCCATATCCCAGGATTACCATCATTCCATGTTCGGCATAGAGAAGGGCAAACCTTTCCTGTGATGTCCTCATGTACGAGAGCGTAAGATACTGTCCGAGGTCTAATACCATATAGACAACGACCGTTGACAGAATAATGCCACTAGCTATTACCTTAAGGAAAAGCCTTCTCTTTTTGTCATTATTGTGGTTCAACACTCCTGCCCCACACGATCTCCCATTCACCAATGAACCTAAAAGCGACAGTTAGCCGCAGACGGTCGTTGCAGACAATCCATCCTTCACCTTTAGGGTGAAAGATGCGATACCCATAAGTAGTTGTTTTGTCCGCATTTGTCTGCGTTTGTCTGCGGTCAAATACTTTCCAGCATAAATATTCCCATCTGGACTCCGAAACATTATATCACGCTAAATAGTGCGGTGTTCAGGAAGTACATATCGGTTCACCCGAAAAATGCATTTAAAGAAAAAAGTTGCGCGGATGTGTGAAAAAAGATCTTTATCTGCGCCACCTTTGTAAGACATACGTGATTCAAACAGGCGGACATCTTCATGACCGGCTTATGGAAATTATCAGCAGCGAATTTGCGACATTATAAAGATTTTTTCACATGTCTCAGCAATTATTGCACTTTTTGGGTTCATGTTTCCCCAGACAATATCTTTCGTGATATATTACTTATACACAACACCTTTGATAAAGGAGATGTCAGATGAAAAATGAAAGAGATTTAAAAGAAATAGTGGCACGGAGGATTGAGTTCTTTAAAAGAAAACCCGAGGCTGCCATTTACAAACCGAAGGTCACCTCAATGCACATAAAAAATCTCTATACCGAGTCAAAGGCGCGTGAGCATCTGGTGATAGCAGATTATCCCGAGGCAGCAGGCGGCGACAACCAGGCGCCGAACCCGATCGAACTCCTCCTCGCGGCCTTTGCTGCCTGCATCGAGGCGGCCTTTTATGAGTTTGCCATGCATGAAGGTTTTACCATCAATAGCCTCACCGTTAATGTCGAAGGCACACTCGACCTGAGGGGGCTCTTCATGATAGACGACGTGTCTGCCGGGTTCAAGGACCTGCGGTATGACTTCCGCATTGAATCTCCTGACGATGTGGAAAAGTTGCGCGAACTCGCAGAAAAGGTTGTCGCGCATTGCCCTGTTGTGGACAGCCTCATAAAATCGACCCCGGTCTCCGGAGAAATAACGATCAGTAAACCGCAGTCGTGAATGGTGAAACGTGAATCGTGAAAAGTAAATAGTGAGTAGTAAGAAGTGAACAGTAAATAATCGTCAACTCACGTTTCACCATTCACCATTCACTATTCACTGCATTTCGCTGTGACCCTTGTGATTAATTGCGGAAAGACAATCAATAAGGCGGCGCGCATTAAGTGACGCGCCGCCTTATTGTGCTCACTACATGCTGCCCCGTACCTGCCAGGAACGCCACGTCATCATTCCGGATTTGTTGCAGTGATTCAGATGGCCCCAGCTTGTCGGAGGACCGAAAACGATGCAAAGGGTATTACTATTGTTTGATTGAGAGGTTGTCGAGCTGTAATATGAATCCCACATCCCGGAACCAACATTTATAAACCCACTGCTGTTAAGCCATGCAGCCGTGTTTTCTTCATAGTTGGCAAGGCTTTCGAGTTCAATAACGTTTGACAGACGCCAATCTCTGAATCCACAAAGAGACGATGAATTCGCAGAAGTTAAGGCTTCCTGCCAGGTTGTTGGTCCTGTTATGTTTCCGTCTCTTGACCAGATTAACCCTGTCAGCCTGTCCATTATGACATCAGTGGAAGCATCTGCGTCACAGTCAGCAGTCTGGTCTGCACACGGCCCTGAGGCGTTGCAGTAGGTTATTGCAAACCGGGGATTAGGCCAGGCAACGCCCTTCTTCAGTTCTCCATCCTGGCCGGTGCCTGCACAGGCCTTCACATCTCCAGTGGTGTTGTAACAGGTGGTCTGGCCGGTTTTAGGGAGCTTTATTATACCCCCGCTACTGCTCCCGCGAACAGGGAATACGCTCCAGTTCGTGTCCTTGGCATAGTCCCAGATAGATCCTCCATGAAATATACTTACTGTCATGGCCTTTAGAGGATTGTCTGATGATGTGTTTGATGTCCAGTGAATAGTATTCAGGACATTGACAAAAGGATGCCCTGGTTGAAGAGCCGGATCGTTGGCAGAAAAATCGACAAGGCTGAAAAGCTCATTTTTATTAGGAAGCCGCCAGTCTGAATACCCGCAGAGAGAAAGTGCGTTGGCATAAGTCAAAGCCTCCTGCCACTCCATATCTGCGGCTGGTTTATCGGCATCTCTCGTCCAGACGAGGCCGGTGAGATTGTCAGTAACAATATCGGTCGAAGCATCTGCATCGCAGTCAGCACTCTGGTCTGCACATGTACCTGATGCGTTGCAGTAAGTTGTGGTAAACCTCGGATTTGGCCAGGGCACACCTTTCTTCAGTTCTCCGTCCTGACCTGTGCCTGCGCAGGCTATCACAGCTCCTTTGCTGTTATAGCACTTCTTCTGGCCGGTTTTCGGGAGTGATACAGCCGGCGTATTAGCGCTTGAACAGTTGCTATAACCGGAAAATCCAGTTGCAACAGGCGCGGCTGACTGGGCCTTCGCCCTGACGCGGTATGAATAAGTTTTTCCGCCTGTGACCGTCGAATCAGCTGCAGCCTCTGTGCCTGCGGACGCCGACTTGATCTGCGCCCAGGCGCCTGCAGTTGCACACGTCCCTGCCTTCCTCTCGATAAGAAACGCCGTCTCATTTGAGCTTTTGTCTATCCACTTCAGGTCCACTCTTGTTGCGGATGAAACTGTGGCTTTCAAGGCCGACGGCTTAAACGGCACAACTGCCGTTTCCGTTGCAGGGGAGCATCCGGAGGCATTGCAAGCCTTGATGTTGTATGAATAGACTTTGGTAGTTGTATTGTTCGTTGCTTTGGTGTCACTGTAGCTCTTTACGTTTTCACCTGTATCATGTAAAAGAGTCCAGGCGCCTCCTCCTGTCTTTCTGTAGATTTTGAATCCGGTCTCATTTGCTGATTTGTCCTTCCATGTGAGGTCCACAGTGCCGGCATTTATAGATTCCGCCTGAAGTCCTGCAGGCGCTGCAGGCGCTGCCGCGCCTGCCACAGATACAAACATCAAACATAGTATTGCCATCAAAAAAACCGTCGTTTTCATAACTCATCCCCCCTCAATATTTGTTGTTGTATTATCGGTATGTGAACTTACGCCTGAAGAAACAGAAACAAAGGTTCTGCATTGATGGAATGACTTACTGCTGAGGGGTTGGTATGTCCTGAACTGACGGGCTGCTGCTTTGATGTTCTGCGGAACTAATATGCCATTGCGCTGCTGCTCTATAAGACTTGAAATCTGTCTCCCGCAAATTCCGTTCTGCATGTTCCCCTCAAGAGGTCTTTAATCCTGCTTGATACTATTATACAGGCTTCCATATATGAGTCAATGGGATCTGTCGTGTACAGCCTCAAGCGCCCTACCCCGGTCTCAGGCGAAATAACGATCAGCAAACCACATCGTGTATGGGTAATAATTCCCCACCTGCATGGGGCATTTTCCCACACTATACACTTCTCCTATAGTCTCCTCGACCAACAAATCCCTCTAATCCAAGGACCATCCTTGATGGCACTGGAATTGCTGATAAAATGAAGCCATGGAAGAAATCCTTTTATGCACACACGACCCTATCCTGGTCAAAAGCCTTTATGGCGTCTTGCGTGACAATGGTCATGATGTAGAAATAGCCGACCACCTTGCCCTTGCTGTACAGTTGATATTGAAAAATCATTATTACGCCACAATCATAGACGGCAAACCTTTCGGGCTTTCCGTGGAAGATGCGGTACAGATCATGAAGACAGTTTCGCCTGAGATGCCGATCATTGTTGTTGGAGGATCTGAACGCGAGGCAGACGCCTTGAGCATCAGAATGCCGGTGGATCTTGAAGAACTGAGGGAGTTATTAAATAGCATAAATCAGCGCAACAAAATCACACAGCACTAAGGAGGAGAGAAAATGGCATTGACACCAAGAGAAACAGTCCTTAAGGCCTTTGCGATGGAAAAGACCGAAAGGGTCCCGGTCACCCTGTTTGGAGGCGGCATGTGGTCCATAAAGGACTATGGGACGTCCTTTGAAGAGCTTGCGACCAATGTAGACAAGAATGTAGATATGTGCGTTGCAGAGGCTGAAAAGATCAGATCAGACGTTGTGTATGTAGGCTCCGGGTTTAATAACTTCCATGCTATCGCGCTCGGCAGGAAGCTGGGCGTAGGCGTCAAATACCGGGAGATAGGCGCTCCTGACATGACCACCCATATCGTGAATTCTGAAGAGGACCTGGCGAAACTCGATATGGAAGACATTTTCAAGGACCCTGTTGTCCTTAACGTAATGGAAGCAACGAGAAAGGTCAAACAGAAAATCGGGGACAAGTACCTCGTGACAATGACCTGCTGGGGACCATTCACACTCGCGGCCCGGTTTGTTGGTGAAGAGGCCTTCATGAAATATACCTTCAAGAAACCCGCCTTTGTCGAAAAGATGGTCGACTTTTGCGCTGATCTGCTCATCAAACTTTATGAACCTCTTGTCAAGGACGGCATTGAGGCCCTCAGCATTGCCGATCCTACTGCCTCAGGCGACCTTATTAATCCCAAGCAGATGGCAAAATTCGCTGTGCCGCCGCTTAAGAAGATGAGTGACTGGGCAAAGTCAAAGGGCGTCCATACGATACTCCACATCTGTGGCAATACGAGCGACCGTCTTGACCTTTTCCCGCAGACCGGCTGCAGCACTATATTTTTTGATCAGAAGGTCGATATAGCCAAGGCTAAAGAGGCGCTGTCCGGTAAGATGTCTTTTGGCGGCAATGTTGCGCCGGTACACGTGCTTCTTAACAAGACAGCGGCTGAGGTCGAAGCTGCCTGCAAAGAGGTGATCGAGACTGTGGGCAAGGACGCGAAAGGGTTCATCCTTGTGCCTGGCTGCGATATACCACCGACTATTCCGTATGAGAATATCGTGAAGTTCCACGACGTGGCGCTGAACTGGAAGTATTGAAATTATTGACCCTGACGGGAGGTGAAAAAAAGGTAAAAAGGGCGTAACGAAGTCCATAGCACGGGGAGGTGCGAATGGGAATTTGGGATTTTTGGAAGCAATTGACGGCCTCAGGGCCGGAAACAAAGCAGAAGGAGGAAAAGAATATGGCAGATGAGAAAAAAATGACAGTAGAAGAAGTTAATGAGTACATGAAAAAACAGTGCGGGTTTGTTCCCAGGATGTTCCAGATCATCAATACCGTCACCCCTGAACCCGGCAGGACCTTTGCTGACTTCTATGCCAGCATCTTCGGGGACGGCGCCCTTTCCAGGAAGGTGAAGGAACTGATGTTCATGTCAGGCGGCGTTGCATACTGTTCGCCCCGCTGCATCATCCATGTAATCCCGGCAATCAACGCAGGCGCAACTACAGGCGAGATATTCGAAGCAGCGTCCGTCGGCATGATACTGGGCGGCTTTGTTCCCGGCGGCCCGGGCATCCCTTATGCCTTTGAGTACGCCCTGAAATGTCTCGATATCGAGGCGAAATACCGGAAAGGCGAGAAATGGGAGTACCTCCCGCCTCCGAAGTTCGATCACGGCGTATTCTAGAAGAAGTTCAAGGCTGAGGTTAAGGTAGAGGAAAAGAAAGGCAAGGAATTTTTCCTAGTTTTTCCCTCAACCTTAGCCTTAACCTGAACCTGTTGAAAAAAAGGAAGGCAGCGACCTTCACGTGAAGGTAAGCTGCCCTGAGTAAAACGCATAATATATATTATCATAATCCCCGAAAAAAGGAGATGGAATGTTCAGATTTGAAAAAGAGCAGAAGGTTTTCAGCCTCAATGGCATAAAGATAGGGGGACAACCGGGAGAGAACCCGCCGCTGATGATATCTTCCATGTTCCATAACAAGGACAAGATAGTCCAGGACAGGAAGGGCAATTTTGACCGTCAGCGGGCAGTCGAAATTATAAGGAAACAGGAAGAAATGGCAGCGTTGACAGGCATCCCGGGGATGGTGGCCATGGTTGCAAATTCCCCTGAGGAAGCAAAAATTTATATAGATTTTTACCTCGAGACAACTGACATGCCCTTTGGTATAGACATGTGGGTTGCCGAACAGAGGGCAAAGGCAACGGAATACGTCGCAAAACTCGGGGTCCAGGACAAGTTTCTGTACAACAGCATAACCCCGTGG
>Ga0316616_100000290_pt1 | contig 14790 bp, 12 predicted proteins | sample OWC_Aug_M1_C1_D1_FD_207660 | JGI IMG/M metagenome (GOLD analysis project Ga0316616, IMG submission 207660) | Wetland soil microbial communities from Old Woman Creek delta, Ohio, United States - OWC_Aug_M1_C1_D1_B | ecosystem: Environmental > Terrestrial > Soil > Wetlands | place: USA: Ohio... | reverse complement strand
CGCCCAGCGCCTAGCACCAAGCCCCTACTCGTATGTCGGGATGAACGTAATCGGCCGTCCCGCGCTGAAGGCGGGGGCGAAGATGTCCGTGCGGGCGAACCCGTCCATGTCCCGGCCGACGGGCAGGCCGAAGAAGTACAGGATGGTCGGCACCAGGTCCACGACCGATCCGCGCGTCAGGCGGCCGGGCCTGACGTCGGTGCCGAAGGCGAACAGGAACCCGTCGGGGGCCGGCTCGTGGGTGCCGCTCGGCTCCGGGTTCCCGACGGTCCGCTCCAGCAGGCGCTTGCCGACGCTCATCGGCTGCATGCCGAACCCCGACACGACCAGCAGCAGGTCTCCCGGCCGCAGCGATGCCATCACGCGCCCGAGCATCCGGTCGGTCTCGGCGTAGTGTGCCGTCAGGACGCCGCCATATCGCTGCAATTCGTCGTCGGAAACGTCACCGAAGGCCCCGGGTACGGCGTACCGGAGAAAGTAGTGGCCCACGGCGTCCAGGCACTCGTAGCGCACGGCTTGAAAGCGGCTTGGACTGCGCGCGTCCAGGGCGGCGGCAATCTCCTCGTGGGCCTGGTCCGCCGCGCACGGGTGGGCGACGAGCCGCGAGGCGCCGTCCGGCGGCTCCGGCACCGGGCCGCGCCGACGTGCCTCGGTCGCCGCCGCCACCGCCGCCGGGGCGGCGTCCCTGGGCCAGATCACCCCGATGTTCTCGACGTCAACCACCGACGCGTACCTGCGTTCGAACTGGTCCGAGACGAGGTACCCCCGCACGTCGCGCGCGGGCTGGGTCACCGACCAGTTCACGATGCCGACCGGCACCCCTTGCGCGCCGAGCAGGTTCCAGACCGGGCGAGCCGCCAGGTCATCGCTCGTGTGGACGCGTTCGCGGAGGAACCCGTACTCGACCAGTGCGTGGGAGTAGCAGTAGTCCGGAAGTACCTCGATGGCGTCGGCACTGGCCAGCGGCGTGTACGTGGCGGCCGACCGGATGCCGTTCTTGGACGGCAGCTTCCCGGTCGCGGCGGCGGCCCAGACGGGACCCGGTTGTGTCGGACGCATCGTGGCCAGGTGCAGCGAGGCGCCCCGCTCGATCAGCCGCCCGAAATTCGGCAGGCGCCCCTCGACGGCGGCCGGAGCTATCAGGTCGAGCGACGCGCCCTCGAGCAGGACCATCACCACGCGGGCGTCGCCGGCCGGGCCCGCAATGTCCGGCACGGTGGCCGCCCAGCGGACCCTGTCCGGTGCATCGGACCCCGGCCCGCGGAGCATGAGCGGGACCGCAAGCGACGCCATCAGGGCCGAAGCCAGCACGGCCGCCCCGGGCCTAGAGCTGTGGCGTCCGGTCCAGCGATGGCCGAGCGCCAGCGCCGTCATGACGCCGGCGCACGCGGTGAGGACGACTGCGCCCCCGGTCATGCGGGTCACGGACTCCGGGTCCATGAAGGGCGCGAGCCCCCTCAGGTTCACCCACGTCAGGAGCGAAGCGATGCCGGCTGCGGCCGTGCAAAGCCAGACGAGGAAGCGGAAACTGATCCAGCCGGGCGAAATCACCTCGGTGGCCAGGAGCTGCCGCAGGACGATCAGGGCGTAGAAGACCGCAGCCGCGTGGAAACCGTAGGACAGGACCAGCGTGGCCGCCAGCCCCGGCATGCCCTTCAGGGGATAGCCCGGGTTGATCTGCAGCACGAGGATGGCGAGGTAGAGGGCGAACGCCAGGCCCCCAATCGCCGAATTCGTGAGCATCCGCAGGTATCTCATCCGCTCCTCGCCGCCCCGCGACTCATGCTACTCCCGAATCTCGAATCCCGAATCCCGAATCCCGAATCCCGAAAATGTATACTTTCCCCATGCCACCGCTGGATGTGCCAGCCCTTGTCCTGGGCAATACGCACCTCTCTGCTGACTACAACGTGCTTCGCCTCGAGGCGCCGGCCATCGCCGCCGACTGCCTGCCGGGGCAGTTCGTGATGATCCGCACGGCCCCTGGCACCGACCCGCTGCTGCGGCGGCCGTTTTCCGTGTTCGAGATCCTGCGCGATGCCGAGGGAACGCCAGCTGGCCTCTCCGTGTTGTGCAAGCGCATCGGCCCGGGAACGACGCGCCTGTACGACGCAGCCGCCGGCGACAGGCTCGCGGTGCTGGGGCCTCTCGGCAAGCCATTCTCCGTGGTGTCGCCGCCGGTTGAGGCCTGGATGGTGGCGGGCGGCGTCGGCCTGGCTCCCTTCGCGACGCTGACGGAGGCGCTGCGGGCCGCCGGCGCGCCGGCGCGACTGTTCTACGGCGGGCGCTCGCGCGCGGATCTCTTTTACCTGGACTGGTTCGGGTCGCGCGGCGTGACGCTGGACCTGGCCACGGAGGACGGCTCGCTCGGCGCCCGCGGCCGCGTCACCGCGCCGCTCGAAGAGGCGCTCCGCGCCCGGGCGGCCGGCTCCCGGGTGATGCTCTATGCCTGCGGGCCCGAGCTGATGCTGAAGGCGGTGGCCGACCTCGCCCGGTCGTACGGATGCCCGTCGGAGATCTCGACCGAGCGGATCATGGGCTGCGGCCTCGGCGGATGCTACAGCTGCGTCGTGCGCGTACGCGACAGCGAGGGCACGCCGCATTTCGTGCGCTCGTGCCTGAACGGCCCGGTATTCAACGGCGACGACCTCGTCTGGGAGTGACGGTGGATCTCAGCGTCCGCATCGGCTCGCTCGTCCTGAAGAACCCGCTCATGTCCGCGAGCGGGTGCTTCGGTTACGGCCTGGAGTACGCCGGCATCGTCGACCTGTCGTCGCTCGGCGCCGTCGTGGTGAAGGGGCTCTTCCTGAAGGAGCGCGAGGGGCACCCGCCGCCGAGGATCGTTGAGACTCCCTCCGGCATGCTCAACGCGATCGGGCTGCAGGGCATCGGCGTGCACCGGTTCGTCCGCGAGAAGATGCCGGAACTGCGGCGCCTCGGCGCGGTGGTCATCGTCAATGTCTGCGGCAGCTCGATCGAGGAGTACGTCGAGGTCTCGCGGATCCTCTCCGACGTGGAAGGCGTTGCGGCCCTCGAGTTGAACATTTCGTGCCCGAACATCAAGGAAGGCGGCATCCAGTTCGGCTGCAACCTGGCAAGCACCGCCGAGGTGGTGGCGGCGGTCCGGAAGGCGACGGCTCTGCCGCTCATCCCCAAGCTCACGCCGAACGTCACCAGCGTGTCGTCCTTCGCGCGCGCGGCAGAGGAGAACGGCGCAGACGCCGTGTCGCTGGTGAACACGTTCCTCGCCATGGTCGTCGACGTCGAGACGCGACGGCCGGCGATTTCGAACGGGATGGGCGGCCTCAGCGGCCCGGCGATCCGCCCGATTGCCGTGCGCATGGTGTACGAGTGCGCGAACGCGGTCCGCATCCCGGTCGTCGGCATGGGCGGCATCGGCAGCGCGAGAGACGTCCTGGAGTTCATGATCGCCGGGGCGACGGCCGTGCAGGTGGGCACGGCCAACTTCGTCGATCCCTTCATCTGGCCCAGGCTCCAGGCGGGGATCGAAGACTACATGACGCGCCACGGGGTCGCCCGCGCGGCCGACCTGGTGGGCACGCTGGATTTCGGCCGCTGACCAACGCGGCCGGAGAAGAGGGTCGACCGATGTCTTCCGTCAATCCCGTGATCGTCGCGCTGGACGTCGACAGCCCGGCGAAGGCCCTGGCGCTCGCCGACACGCTGCGCGGAGCGGTGGGCGCCGTGAAGGTCGGCAGCCAGTTGTTCACCGCGGCAGGGCCCGACATCGTCAGGCGGCTCACCGAGGCCGGCCACCGCGTGTTCCTCGACCTCAAGTACCACGACATCCCCAACACCGTGGCGAGCGCGGCGGCCGAGGCGGCCAAGCTCGGCGCCTGGATCATCGACGTCCACGCCAGCGGCGGCGTGGCCATGATGAAGGCGGCGCGCGAAGCCGCCCACGCCAGCGCCGCCAAGGCCGGTGTGGCGCCCCCGCTCATCATCGCCATCACCGTGCTGACCAGCTTCGACCAGGACACGCTGGGCACGATCGGCGTCCCGCGCCCGGTGATCGAACAAGTCGACGCGCTGGCATGGCTCGCCCAGGAAGCCGGCGCCGACGGCGTCGTGGCCTCGCCCCAGGAAGTCGGACGGCTCCGCTCGGCGCGGGGCGACCGGTTCGTGCTCATCACCCCGGGCATCCGCCCTGTCGACCCGCCCGGCGCAGCCCGCCGGCCCAAGGACGACCAGGCCCGGACCATGACGCCAGGGGAGGCTGTCGCGGCGGGCGCGAATTACATCGTGGTGGGAAGGCCGATCATCGCGGCGCCCGACCCGCGCGCCGCCGCGGAGAAGATCGCGGCGGACGCGGGCGCGTAGACCCTACTTCGCGGAGAGGATGAAGTGCCCTCTCCGGTTCTGGGTGTAACAACTCTCGGATTCCTCCAGGCAGAACGGCGACTCCTCGCCCTTGGTCACCACCTGGATCCGATCGGCGGCGATGCCGAGGCCGGTCAGATACATCTGCACCGCGGCGGCGCGCTTCTCGCCGAGCGCGAGATTGTATTCGTTCGTGCCTCGAGCATCGCAATGCCCCTCGACGAGAATCTTCGTCGACGGCCACCGCTTCAGCCACTCCGCGTTCTTCGAGAGTGACATGCGGGCCTCGGCTCTGAGGTCGGCCTTGTCGTAGTCGAAGTACACGTCCTCGAGCGGCTTCTCCGTGTTCAACTCCGCCAGGGTCTTCTGGGCGAACACCTCTTCCTCGGTCAGCGCCTTCGGCGATGGAGCCGGAGGAGGAGGCGGCGGCGGAGGCGGCGGCGGAGGCGGCGGGGTGGTCGGCGCGGCCACCGGGGGCGGCTGCGGCGCCGCCACGGGCGCCTTCTTGGAGCAGGAGGCCGATACGGCGACGGCGCAAACGATGGCGGGAATAAGAGCCTTCGACAATCGCATCATTGGCGAATCTCCTTGCGATGGGGCTGGACCGGATTTGTTTCGAAGAAAACGCTCGAACGGGCGCCTTCGTGTTCATTTTCGCACGGCATGCGATGTGAGGCCAGCGGAATACAATACGGCTGTGGATCGACTGCTTGAGGCCACCGCGCGCGCCGAGCGCGACCACTTCTGGTTCCGCGGCTTCCGCCGCTTCGTGTCGCCGATGCTCGACGCTGCGGCCGCAGGCCGGCGCGATCTGCGCCTGCTCGACTGCGGATGCGGCACGGGCACGAACGTGCGCCTCCTGCTCGAACGGCATGGCACGGCGTGGGGATTCGACCTGACATGGACGGGCCTGCAGTTCGCCCGGCGGTCAGGACTCACGCGGGTGGCTCAGGCCAGCGTCGCGGCCGTCCCGTTTCCCCCGGCGGCCTTCGACATCGTCACCTCGTTCGACGTGCTCTACTGCCTGCCCGATCAGATCGAGCGGGAGGCTGTCGGGGAGATGTGGCGGGTCCTCCGGCCCGGCGGCGCGGCAATCATCAACGTCGCCGCGCTCGAGGTCTTGCGCGGCAATCACTCCGTGCTGTCGGCGGAGTTGCGCCGCTACAACCGGGCCGGCCTGCGCGCGCTCCTCGAGCCGGCGGGATTCCGGATCGAGCGGATGACCTACACGAATGCCGCCCTCTTCCCCGTCATGCTCACCGTGCGCGGGGTGCAGCGGCTGATGGGACTGGCGGCGGAAAGCGAGGCCGGGAGGGAGATTACGGTCCCGGCCGCTCCCGTCAATGCGGCGCTCGGCGCGCTGCTTGCCGTCGAGGCGGGCATCGTGCGGGCCGTCCCGATGCCGTTCGGAAGCTCGCTGCTCTGCCTGGCTAGGAAACCGGCTTGAGCTTCACGAGGTAGATGCGGAGGCCGAGCGCCCTCTTGTCGGCGCCCTGGCCGCGGTCGGCCGGCCGGAAGAACTGGTCCGTCTCGATGGTGATGGCGCCGCCGGACGCCTGGAGTGCCGCCGCCGGCACCCTGAACACCCAGGCGAAATCGCTGCCTGCGTCGAGGTTTCCGATGAGGGTGCTGCCTGCCGTGGCGACAACGCGCGAGGGCCGGTCGAAATAACGCCGCGGCGACTCACCGACAATCCGCATCTCGACGTCGCGGTCGGACGGCGAAACCTGCAGTACCGCCTTCCCGCTCGCCCATCGCCACGAGATTCCCCTGGCCGGCTCGTATTCAGGCTCCTGCCATCCCTCGGCAAAGCCCAGCAGCGGCACGCCGGCCGCCTGCAGATCGAACTGATCAATGGCGACGATGCCGGCGTTCGCGCCGTCGGGAACCGCAGCGTGAATCTCCAGTTCGCACCAGGGCGCCGCGCCGGTGAGCGTGCCGGGCGGCAGCGGGATGAACCGCAGGAACGACGGGGCGTCAGGCGCGACCGTCCAGCGTTCGATCTCCCGGCCGTCGATGCGAACGTTCACCAGGGCCTCGGGACCCGAGCCGCTTCCGAGGTGGCGCCCGCCGACCATCAACATTGCCGCGCCGTCGCGGGGCCGGATCCAGGCGCGGATCGGCCCCTTGCCCAGGCCCGCGCCGTCGGCGCGGGCCACGCCGGCGGTCTCGGGGGTCAGGTGCCATCCTTCCCCGGCGAACCACCCTGGTTCCTCGATGACGACCCAGCGCAGAGCGTCCGGGCGGACGCCGCCGAGGTAGATGCGACTCGAGAACGGCCATGCGTACTCGCCTCGCACCATCTGCGCCTGTGGATCCACGAGCGCGAGGTCGGTGCGCCGCGGGTCCGCAAGGAACCATGTCGGGCCGCGCGCGCCGGACTGCCAGGCCTTCACGACTTCGAGCCATTCGTGTTTCGGCGGTGCGGCGAGCGCCGTCGCGCGGCCGATCCCGTCGGCCTCCACCGGCCGCGCAAACGCGTGATGCATGCCGACGAGCACGCCGCCGTCGGTCTCGGCAACCTTCCTGATCTCGGCCAGGGCCCGCGAGACAGGCCCGCCCGTGCGGGCGTAGCTTGCCGTGACCGGCGCTGTCGTCACCCCGAAGATGACCGCGAGCACCGCGGCGAGCGTCAACCCACCCAGCGGTGACGGCGCGTAGAGGCCCCGGACCGCCAGGTACGCTACGGCAGGCACGAGCGGCAGCGCGTAGCGCGTCGTCACGGTCTCCTGGAACAGCAGGTGGAAGATCGCGTAGGGCACGAAAGCGATGAGGACGGCAACGAGCGCCCGCCGGCCCCGCCAGAGCAGCGCCGCGGCACCGATCGCGGCAATCAGCACGATGAACCACCCGGCGCCGGCCCAGTGGCGGATGAACGTCTCGTAGAGCGCGAACGCCAGTTCGCGAACCGTGAAGCCGTTGGCCAGCAGGTCGACGCCCGTCCAGTCTTCCCCGGCCTGGACACTGAAGGCGGCGTAGTAGGCACCCGGACCGCCGCTGGCGATGACGAGCGGGACAAACCACAGCAGCGTGCCTGCCGTCAGCCAGACCATGCCGCCGATGAGCGCCCCGGCGGCGCCGCGCCCCGCGCGGTCGAGAATCGCCAGCGCCAGCACCGGCAGTGTCAGCCACGCGGCCTGCGACCGGAACCCGATGGCCACAGCCGACATGAAGGCGCCGAGCAGGATGAGCCGCCCCGACTGGGTCGCCGATGCGGACGACGGCGATTCGCCCGCCGTCGAGGCCGCACGCTGCCGGACGATGGCTGTCAGGAGGATCGCCTGCGCCGTCAGCGAGATTGCGAGGCCCGCGGTGTCGCTCATCGGCCGCGACGCCGTCATCCAGAAGAGCGGCGCCATCATCGTGAGGGCCGTCGCCACCACGGGCCGGCCAAGCCATTCCCCGACGCGCGCCTGGCGCAGACGCTCGGGGGGCTTGGCCAGTCCGCCGTCGAGCGCGTCGAGCGCCGCGAACAGCCGCAGCAGGGCGAACGCCGACAGTCCCCCGAAGAGCGCTCCCCAGAACGCAAGAGCCCGGGGCTCGCTCAAGACGAGGTCCGCGGCCTTCCCGAGGGCCATGTAGATCGGATAGCCCGGCGGATGCGGCCGGTGGCGGCCGGGGTCGAAGTCCCGAAGGCCGAGGGCGAAGTTCACCGAATCGACGTCTTCGAGCGAGGACGCGAGAAACGGCAGGTGGCCCGCCAGGAAGATGAGCGCCAGGACAGCCGCGGCCCACCACGCGCGGGAGCCCCGCCTGACCGGCTCGAACTGGTCCGTCACGGCGGGCCTCACACCGGCTGCAGGCGGACACCCTCGTTGAGGCTGCCCATTCTGTAACCCTGCAGGTCGAGGGTGATGTAGCGGTAGCCGGCCGCCTTGAGGTCGCGCACGATCGCGTCCCGTGTCGCAGGCTCGAGGGCTCTGGCCATTTCGTCCGGCCCGAGTTCGACGCGGGCGACATCGCCGTGATGGCGGACGCGGCACACCCGGAAACCGAGGGCGATGAGCGCGTCTTCGGCGCGCTCGATCATGGCGAGCTTCTCGGCTGTCACTTCCGAATGGTAGGGAATGCGCGACGACAGGCAGGCCGATGCCGGTTCGTCCCACGTGGGCAGACCGGCCCGCCGCGAGAGCTCACGGATCTCCGCCTTCGAGAGGTCGGCCTCATCGAGCGGGCTGCGCACGCCCAGTTCCCGCGCCGCCTTGCGGCCGGGCCGGTAGTCGCCGCGGTCGTCCGCGTTCGCACCGTCGAGGACCGCCGCGATGCCCCGTTCCCGGGCGAGGGCGGTCAGATGCGTGAACAGTTCCTGCTTGCAGTAATAGCAGCGGTCCGGCTCATTCGCGCGGTACTCGGGGTTGTCCATCTCGCCGGTGACGATGAACTCGTGGTGGAGGGAGAAGTCGCGGGCGAGGCGTTCGGCGACCGCGCGGTGGCGGGACGGGTAGCTGGGGCTGTCGGCGGTGATGCACTGCGCCGCGCCGCCAAGCACCGACGTCGCCATCCACGCGAGGTAGGCGCTATCGGTGCCGCCGCTGAACGCCACGATGACCGATCCGAGCTCGACCAGCGACTGGCGCAGGCGGGCGTCCTTCTCCATCAGCCGGGCGTCGTCGGCCGGCGGCATCGCGGGGGGGACCGGCGTGGTCACTCGTCTTCTTCCTCGTCTGTCTCGTCCTCGGGCTCATCGAGATCGTCGTCTTCCTCGTCCTCGTCCTCCTCGTCGTCGGAGGCGACTTCGAATTCGATGGGATTGAGGCCGATGATCTCGAGCGTGACACCGCAGTTGTCGCAATCCAGGGTGTCGCCCCGTTCGACGTCGTACTCGTCGACATCAATCTCGAACTCGCACTCAGGGCAGATAGCCATACCGCCTCCTCGACGGGCCGCGCGCGCCGGCGTCCGCGTAACTGCTGACACGCCACCGGTTGGCGCGACGGGAGCCTGGATTATAGCGACAAGCCGTTCCGGGCCGCAACGAATCAGCCTAAGGTTCCGGTGCGCCCAATCCGATACACTTGCACAGAATGACAGTGGCGGGCGCCGTGCACAAGACCGTTGTGATTGCCGATGATACTCCGTTCGTGCGGGACCGGTTCAAGGCCGCCATCGAGCATGCCGGCCACCGGGCTTTCACGGTCCGGAGCGCGGCCGAACTGCTGGCCCGGCTCCGGGCGGACCTGCCGGACATCGACCTGGTGGTGGTGGACCTCCGGCTGCCTCACGCCGGCGGAGTCGAGATGGTGCGGTCCATCCGCAAGCTGGACGGCGGGCGGCTGCCGATTCTGGTCTTCAGCGGCACGATCGGCGGCGCATCCGAGGTCCGCGACCTGGCCACCCTCGGGATCGCCGGCTACGTGAACGAGTACAGCGCCTCGCAGCAGATCCTGCCGTCGCTTGCGCCGCACCTCTTCCCCGACAATTTCAACCGGCGGGACAGCCCGCGCGTCGCCCTCGGAATCCCGGTCGCCTACCGGTTCGGCAACACCATCGCCGCGGCCGTCACGCTGAACCTTGGCCGGGGCGGCCTGGCCATCCGCACGATGAGCCCGCTCGAGTCGTCCACCCGCGCCAGGATCCGTTTCCGCCTGCCCAACTCGAGGCGGGACGTCGACGCCGATGCCCGAGTGGCGTGGAGCGACAGGCGCGTCGGCATGGGCATGCAGTTCGAGCGCATCGATGCCGCCGACCAGTCGGCCGTCGAGGAGTTCGTCGACGCGCAGTACGTCCAGCACGCGAACTGAAAGACCGGGATTCGGGATCCGGGATTCGTGTGTCCAGCTGAGGGTCGCTGCCGCTTCCCGAACCCCGAGTCTCGATCACTTTGCCGAGAGCGCGATCCGCCTCGTCACGGTCCCTCCTGCTTTCGACGTCACGGTGAATTCGACCCAGCCGTCGGCGCCCTTCATCCGCACGAGCGCGCTGAACCGCTTCGTCGAACGCGCGCCGAGCCTGAATTCGCGCGGCGCGCGTGCCACCACGTCCACCGTCGCCGCAGGGTTGAGCGGGTCCGCGACCGTTGGCGCGGACGGCACGTCGAGCACCACGATGTTGTCGGAGGCGGCGACACTGACGCGATCCATCACGGCCCGCCCGATGGCCACGGCGCGATCTGACGAGGTGGGATAGGCCCGATCGTTCGCCACGACGGCGTCGATCCAGTAGAGGTCGCCCGTGGCCGGCCGGACCCGGATGTCCGACACTTCCACCCTCGGGAACTGGCTGGCGCAGTAGAGCACGAAGTTCGCGTTACGCAGCGCCTCCGTCTCGATGTACCGCGCCGGCGGCGTCCGGCCGATGTGTTTCTTCGCCGAACCGCCCAACCAGATCGGGCCGAGATCCGGATGCGCGAACGGCCGCGGCGCAATCCAGCCCTCTCCCATCAATTCGAGATCGATCCACTTCAGGAACTCCTCGTCATCGACCCGGCCGTCGTTGTCCAGGTCGGCCTCGCCGGGCTGCGATCCCCAGAGTTCGATGAGGTAACTGTACGCGCCGAGCATGAAGTAGGCCGCGGGCGCAGCCTGTCCGGAAAGCCCGCTCGGTGTCGGCCTGTAGTCCTTCAGCAATCGCGCGCCCGTCGTCACGATGTCCTGCTGGACGTCGAGATCGCCCTGGTACTCGGGCGCGACGCGGCGATCGAGGAGGAAGGCGTACTTGTTCGTCTTGCGAAGCTCGGCCAGGCGCTGGTCGAACTGTGCCGCCGCCTGCTGCCGTGATTCCGTCGTCTCGCCCGGCGACGGAGGGGCGGCCAGGGGCGCCTGGAACATGATCAGCCGCCCGGTGTTGTGGAAGTTGAACGCCGCGAAGATGTTCGGGTGCGCGAGCTGGAACTCGAAGACGTTGCGCGTCTCCGGTTCGGAGAGCGGGTACGGCCATCCCGCTTCGAGGCCCCAGCCGAACGGGAAGTTCCGGTTCGGATCCGGCCCGCCGATGTCGTCCTCGTTGATGCGGCCGTCGCCGTCGTTGTCGAACCCCTCGCCGCCGATGCGGCGGAAACGCTGCCCGGGTTCCCGCGGATCGCCGACGGGCACGAAACGCCGCCGATCGGGCGACAACTTGAAGTCGCCCGCCGGGTCCTCGATCCACATGACCGAGAGTTCGCCGTCGCCGTCCACGTCTTCCGTCTGGTCCTCGTCGTACAAGCCGTCGCCATCGTCGTCGGCCGGGCGATAGGGCTCGCGCGGGTTGTTCTCGGTGTTGGGAAAGCGTACGTACGAGTCGTTCGCGTCGACGTTGAAGCCGGGCAGGATGTAGAAGGTGGTCCGGTCGACCAGATCATGGACGAACGGGTCGTAGTCGTACCGCGTGAGCAGGAACCAGGCGGTGTAGAGCGCGCACGTGATGCCATTCACTTCGTTGCCGTGGATGGCGCCGTCGATCCACATCGCCGGCTTGCTCTCGGCCGATCCTGTCGCCTTGTTCGTGATCGTGAGGACGAACTGATCACGGCCCATGCGGCTCTTGCCGATGCTCTGGATGTCGGCGAAGGCCGTGTACTTCTTCTGGAGATCCGCCATGAGGGCGGTCCATTCCGCGTAGCTGTAGTAGCGCTTCCACGAGATCGGGAAATCGAGTTCGCCGTGGTAGCTGCCTGGGTTCGTCGCCGCCTTGGCCTGCGCGAAGGCCGGGCCGGCGGCGATGATGCCGAGCAGCAGCGCGAGCGCGGCCGCGATGACAGGCGACGTGCGTCGTGTGGGTGTCATGGCCGCCTCCCTACTGGACCTTGACCGTGGCTGCCTGGGTGCCGCCCTTCTGCGACGACACCACGACCCGGAGCGGCGCGTTGCCCGTCACGGCCACCAGCCAGGTGACCGTGCGGCGCGGTCCCGCCTGGCGCACCTGCGTCGGCCCGCCGCCGCCACCTCGTCCTCCGCCGCGTCCCTGGGGCGGCGCCGCCCCGCGCCCGCCGGGTGAGGCCGCGAAGCCCGGCACCGGCATCGCGCCGTCGATGACGCCCAGTTGCTGCCACGGCGTGCCCTGCAGGAACGTGATCGCGCCGCGATCGCCGATGAGCCACGCCACGTCCTGCCGGTTGCCGCGCAACTCGGCGCCGCGGGCCGTATGCGTGGCGAGCGGGCCCGTGTTCTCGACGACGGCCTGCACTTCGAGCACGCGGTATCCGCCGAGCTTCGCGCCCTTCGTCACGGCCACCGTGCCGCCCTTCGCGTCGGCCGCCGCCCGTGTCGCGTTCGGCTCGTCGTAGACGACGCGCGCCGACGCCTCGGTGATCGCGAGTTCCGGCATCAGCCCCGCCCGGAACAATTCGAACTGGACGTGCCGGTCGCAGACGCCCTTGAGGATCTCGCCGGGCCAGGCATTGCTCGCGTACTTCGGGTTCCAGCCGCCGATCTCCCCCTCGCCCAGTTCGGGATGTTTGAAGGGTCTCCACGCGACGAAGGCCTTGCCGCCGTACTGCTTGTCGTTGAACTGGAGCAGGGCGCGCTGCCGCGCCGCGGCGGCGTCCTCGCCCGTCGCGATCTTCGGGAACCCGGGGACATCGATCTCGGGGTTCCACAGCTCGGTCGTGAGCGAGTAGATGCCGAGCTGCAGGTAGTCCCAGTCGGTGGAGAGCCCGTTGCCGTACGACCGGTCGGCCAGCTCGTCGTAGCTGACTTTCCACGCGCGCGGGAACTCGTAGCCGCGTTCGATCGCGTACTTGTTCGTCGATGTCCTGCGCAGCTCCTCGCGGAGGGCCGGGATGGCCTCGGGCTTCGTCCAGGCCGCCGGCACCTCCTCGCCAATGATCTCGAGGTACTTCTTCCCCATGATGAAGTCGAAGATGGCGCGGTCCTTCGGCGCGACCTGCGTCTGCGGCGCCGATCCGAGCGGGCGGTAGGTGAATCCGCCGGAGGTGTGGAAGAACTGCGCCATCAGGATGTTCGGGTGCGTGTGGAAGAACTCGGCCACGGCCCGCACCTCCGGAGACGAGGCGGGATACGCGCCCGTGCCGCCCGGCGTGCTGTCGTCGCGCCACCACCGCTCCGGGAAGTTGCGGTTGATGTCGATGCCCGCCTCGGGGTCCTCGCCGCGCTTCTTGTCGCCGTCGTTGTCCCTGTCTTCGGTGATGACCGAGTAGCGCGGCTTCGCCGTCTGCTGGCCCTGCTGCAGGCGGATCATGAGGCGCGGGTCCGCTTCGTCCATGACGAATGGCCCCTGCGGATCCCGGTAGCGGAACTGGGCGATGACGCCGTCGCCGTCGAGGTCGTCGGGGCCGTCCTCGTTCACCTTCCCGTCGCCGTCGTTGTCTCTCAGCTCGGAGTTCTGCCGCTGCGAAATGCCCTTCTCCAGGCTGTTGAAGTGGCCGTCGGGATTGATGATCGGGCAGATGTAGAACGTCTTCGCATCGACGAGCTTCGTGATCGCGGGATCGGACCCGTAGCCGGTCACGAGTCGGTCGATCATCGCGAGCGCCACCTCGGTGCCGGTGTACTCGTTGCCGTGGGTGCTGCCGCCGATCCAGTGCCCCGGCTTCCCCATGTAGGGTTTCATGGGCGTGACGTTCTTCACGCCCTCCGCGCGCGGGTTCCTGAGCGGCACCAGCGCGTCGAGCGTCGTGCCCGTCTTCATGTTCGAGACGACCAGCACGTAGATCGGCCGCCCCATCGTGCTCGTGCCGATTTCACGCAACTCGGTGATGGCCGGGTAGGCGGACGCCACCTCCTTCAGGTACTTGAAGACGGCGGTCGTCGTGTGGAACTGGTCGAACGTGATCGGGACCGCGGGCGGGGCGGATGCCCCGAGCACCGCGGCGAGGAGCAGGCCGATGGCCGCCACGGCCGCGGCCAGCCGGGCGGGGTGTCTCGCAGGGCGCACGTGAGAGCTCCTGACCGGGGGCAGGGGGCGGGCTGAGGATACAGCAGGCGAGAGGCGGGAGGCGAGAGGGCCTCTCGCCTCTCGCCTGCCGTAGTACAGTTCCCCCGGAGGCAGGTCATGGACCATTCGCTGTTCGGCCCGGGCGAGATTGCGTGGCGCCTGGCGGCCGTCATGGCGCTGGTATTCGCCAACGGGTTCTTCGTGGCGGCGGAGTTCGCCCTGGTCACCGTGCGCAAGACACGCATCGACCAGCTCATCGCCGAGGGCAGCAGCCTGGCGAGGCCCGTCCGCCGCGCGATCACCGACCCGGACAGCTACATCGCCGCCACCCAGCTCGCGATTACGATGACCAGCCTCGGCCTCGGATGGATCGGCGAGCCGGCCGTCTCCTCGATGATCGAGCCCGCGCTGGGACTGCTGCCGGTGTCGCTCCGCGCCGCCACGTCGCACACCATCGCCGTCACGCTCGGCTTCGCCTTCATCACGGCGCTGCACATCGTGCTGGGCGAGCTGGCGCCCAAGACCGTGGCCCTCCAGCACGCCGAGCGCACGGCGCTCATCGTCGGGCGGCCGACCGAGATCTTCATGCGGGTGTTCTGGCCGTTCATCACGGTCCTGAACCGCACGGGCCGCGGG
>Ga0316616_100000287_pt1 | contig 14847 bp, 11 predicted proteins | sample OWC_Aug_M1_C1_D1_FD_207660 | JGI IMG/M metagenome (GOLD analysis project Ga0316616, IMG submission 207660) | Wetland soil microbial communities from Old Woman Creek delta, Ohio, United States - OWC_Aug_M1_C1_D1_B | ecosystem: Environmental > Terrestrial > Soil > Wetlands | place: USA: Ohio... | reverse complement strand
GTGAGCCGTCAATCCCTGTCCACTTCGTCCGGCTTGACCGGCGGGATCCCCTTGCCGCCCTCTTCGAGCAGCGCCCGCACCTTCAGCGGAAGGCCGAAGAGGTGGATGAAGCCCGCGGCGTCGCTGTGATCGTACACCAGCGAATGGCCGAACGTGGCGAAATCCTCGCGGTACAGGCTGAACGGGCTCGACCGCTTCTGTACGGTCAGGTTGCCTTTGTAGAGTTTGAACGTGACGGCTCCGGTCACGTGTTCCTGCGTCCGATCGATGAACGCCTGAAGGTCCTCGCGCAACGGGGTGAACCACTGCCCGAAATACACGAGTTCCGCGTAGCGCTGGGCGATGGCTTCCTTATAATGCTGCGTTTCCCGGTCGAGGGTGATGCTCTCCAGCTCGCGGTGAGCCGTGACGAGAATCGTCCCGCCGGGCGTCTCGTACACCCCGCGGGATTTCATCCCCACCAGCCGGTTTTCCACCAGATCGACCCGGCCGACGGCGTTCAATCCGCCGAGGGCGTTCAGCGATTCGATGAGTTTGGCTCCCGGCATTTTCTTCCCGTCCAGCGAGACGGGATTGCCGCGCTCGAATCCGATCTCGACGAACGACGGCTTGTCGGGGGCTTTCTCGGGCGAAACGGTCAGCTGAAAGAGATCCTCTTCCGGCGCGTTGGCGAGGTTTTCCAGCGGCCCGCCCTCGTGCGAAAGGTGCCAGAGGTTGCGGTCCCGGCTGTAGAGCGATTTTCCGGTCGTGTCGGGGAGGGTGATGTTGCGGGCCTTGGCGTAGGCCACCGCGTCCTCCCGCGAGCGGATGTCCCACTCGCGCCAGGGGGCGATGACCTTCAGCCGCGGGTTCAGCGCGGTGTAGGTAAGCTCGAAGCGGACCTGGTCGTTGCCCTTGCCGGTGCATCCGTGGGCGACGGCGTCGGCGCCGACCTGCTCGGCCGTCTCGACCTGGTGTTTGGCGATCAGCGGCCGGGCGATCGAGGTGCCCAGCAGGTACTTTCCCTCGTACACGGCTCCCGAGCGGATCAGCGGGAAGATGTAGTCGCGGGCGAACTCCTCGCGCAGGTCCACGGCGACCAGCTTGCTGGCGCCGGATTCCCTGGCGCGCCGGGCCAGCGACGCGGTCTCGCCGGCGCCCTGGCCGATGTCGGCGGTGAAACACACCACCTCGCAGCCGTACGCTTCCTTCAGCCAGGTGACGATGATCGAGGTATCCAGCCCGCCCGAATAGGCGAGCACCACCTTCTTGGCCCTGTCCTTTGGCATGCCGTTTTCCTCCATCCCTTCCCCGCCCCCGGAAAATTTTCCCGGGGGTGCCTCCGTTCCGACGCGCAAAAAAGCCCTCCGGGGATCGGAGGGCTTGTGTGTTCAGTCCATCATGCTTGTCCGCGCTCGGCCCAAGCCAAATCAGCCCACCTTCCCGGTTTCCGGGTGGATGATCGGACGACGAGCGCGCGGCTTGAGCAGAATGGCGTCCATATCTACGATGATGAATTCTACCGGAGGTTCCGGCCGATGTCAAGCCATGGGAAGGATATAATACGCACCGTTCCGCGAACGAAGGAAAGGAAGCCACCATGCGTATCGCACTCGATGCTATGGGCTCCGATAAGTTCCCCCGCCCGGATGTGGAAGGCGCGGTCCTGGCGGCCCGCGAGTACGGCGATGAAATTCTGCTCATCGGCGACGAAAAAGCCGTCCGGCCGGTGTTGGACGAATTCCGGGCCGGCGGGCTTCCGATCCGGCTCATCCATGCGCCCGAGATGCTCACCATGGAGGAAAAGGGGCTGGCGCTCGCCCTGAAGGCCAAGCAGAAGGATCCCAAAACGTCGATGGCCGTCGGGGTGGATCTGGTCAAGCAGGGCAAGGCCGACGCATTCGTGACGATGGGCAACACCGGCGCCGCCGCCGCGGTCGCCTTCTTCCGGCTGGGCATGCTGCCGGGGATCGAACGCCCCGCCCTCGCGCCGGTCTTCCCGACCCGCAAGGGATTCTGCATCGTGCTCGACATCGGGATCAACCCCGACCTCCAGCCGAAGAACCTCCTGGAGTTCGCGCTCATGGGCAGCTTGTACGCCGAGGCGGTGCGCGGCGTGAAGCGCCCGCGGGTGGCGCTGCTGTCGAACGGCGAGGAGACGGGCAAGGGCAACTTCCTGGTCCGGGAAGCCACGCCGTTGCTCAAAGACAGCCCCCTGAACTTCATCGGCAACGTCGAGGCGAAGGAGATATACGCCGGCAACGTCGACGTCGCGGTCACCGACGGATTCACCGGCAACGTGTTCCTGAAGTCGTCGGAAGCCGTCGCCAAGATGATCGTCGACACGATCAAGGAGAAAATCCAAGGCGCATCGCTGCCGGTCAAGATCGGCGGTCTGCTGGTCAAGCCGGCGCTGTCGGAAATCAAGAAGCTGCTCGACCCGAGCGAGGAGGGCGCGGCGCCGCTGCTCGGGGTGAACGGGCTTGTCTTCATCGGACACGGCCGGTCCGACGCCCTGGCGGTGAAGAACGCCGTGCGCGTGGCCGCCGGCGCGGCCCGCTCCGGGATGCTCGATTCGATCCGCCGTGAAATCCAAAAACTCGGCTCCGGAAAGCCGGAGACGCAATCCTAAGGAGATCGGAATGACCCAACCGCGACCCCGCGTAGTGATCACCGGGCTCGGTGCGATCACCCCGCTCGGCCTGACCGTGCCCGAACTGTGGGCCGGCCTCCTGGCCGGGAAATCCGGCATCACCCGGATCACGCAGTTCGATCCCGGCGACCTTCCCTGTCAAATCGCCGGCGAAGTGAAGGGGTTCGATCCCAACCGGTACATTAATGTAAAGGAAGCCCGCCGGATGGCGCGCTGTTCGCAAATGGTGCTGGCCACCGCCCAGGAGGCCGTCCGCGACTCCGGGTTGGACGGCGGATTACCGGATCCCGAACGCTCGGCCGTTATCTTGGGAACGGCGGTCGCGGGCTGGGATAAGACCCGGGAAGCGCTGCAAACCCTGTGGGCTCACGGGTATTCCAAAATCAATCCGTTCCTGCCGCCGTCGTGCATCCCGAACATGCCGGCCCACCACCTCTCGCGCCAATACCGCGCGCTCGGACCGCTCAACACCACACCCACCGCCTGCGCGGCGGGCACCCAAGCGATCGGGGAAGCCGCCGAACTGATCCGCCGGGGCGCCGTCGACCTCGTCCTCACCGGGGGCGTGGAGGCGGTGGTGACGGATTTCATGATCGCGGCGTTTTCCGCGATGCGGGCGCTGCCGGTGAACTACAACGACGCTCCGGAACGGGCTTCGCGCCCCTTCACCAAGAACCGCGAGGGGTTCGTGTTCTCCGAAGGCTGCGCAATCCTGGTCCTCGAATCGCTCGACGGCGCGAAACGGCGCGGCGCGCGGATCCTGGCCGAGGTCCTCGGCCAGTCGTCCTCCTCCGACGCCTACCACGTCGCCGTGCCGGATCCCACCGGGTCGGGTGCGGTGCGCGCCATCTCCTGGGCGCTGCGCGACGCGGGGATCGCGCCGGAGCGCGTGGACTACATCAACGCCCACGGCACCTCCACCCCGGCCAACGACCTGATGGAGACCAACGCGATCAAGCAGGTGTTCGGCGAGCGCGCCAAGAAGATCCCGGTCTCCTCGACCAAGTCGATGATCGGCCATCCGATGGGCGCCGCCGGCGCGATCGAGGCGGTCATCTGCGTGCAGACCCTGCGCCACGGAAAAATCGCCCCGACCATCAACTACGACGCCCCCGACCCGGAGTGCGACCTCGATTACGTTCCGAACGCGGCGCGCGAAGCGGGCGTGCGCGTCACCCTGTCGAATTCCTTCGGCCTGGGCGGGCAGAACGCCTGCCTGGTGCTCGGCAAATGGGAGGACCGGTGAAAAAGATATCCAACCCCGGCATGCTCAAACGCAACAAGCAGATCGGAAACATCGGGCAGATCGGCGGAATGATCGTGCTGGCCGGCGGGCTGGCCGCGACGTGGTTTCTCCCCGACCGGCTCGACCTCTCCTACCTGGCGTTGATCCTGGGATTCGTCCTGGTCAACATCGGCGCCTCGTTCACCAACCGCTGGGGGCGGAACCCGCCTCCCGACCAGGCGGTGGACGATGTGCTCAAGGGATTGGACGACCATTACACCGTCGTCCATTACCGGCTGGGCGCCGAACACGCGCTGTTCGCGCCGAACGGCATCCTGGCCGTCCTGGGGAAGTACGAGCGCGGTACGGTCTCGTACGACGGAAAAAAATGGCGGCAAAGCGGCGTGTCCGGATTCATGAAATTCTTCGGAACGGAGGCGCTGGGGAATCCCTCCGCCGACGCGGAATGGGAGGCCGAAAACCTGGCCCGCAAACTCCGCAAGATCCTCAAGACCGACGATGTCCCCCCCGTCCGGCCGATCATCGCCTTCGTCGACGACAAAACCCGAGTCGAAGCCGACACCTCCCCGGTGCCGGCGTTGCACGCCTCGAAAGTCAAGGAATACATCCGCCAAATGCCCAAAGTTCCGACTCTCCGGGCGGAACAATTCCAGCAGGTGTTAGAATATATCGGCGGGAAGAAATAATATCCGGGCGGCCGTTGCGGGCCGTCCGGCGGATATAAAAATCTTTTTGAAGGAGACTGTCGCCGTGGCGTACAAAATTTCCGACGAGTGCCTGAGCTGCGGGGCGTGCGAGGCGGAGTGCCCCAACCAGGCCATCAGCATGGGGGACGCGCATTTCGTGATCGATCCGGACCGCTGCACCGAATGCGTGGGTTTCTTCGACACGCAGCAATGCCGCTCGGTGTGCCCGAACGAGGCTCCGATGCCGGATCCGGATCGCGTAGAAACCAAAGAACAGCTGCTGGCGAAGAAGAACCGGTTGCATCCATAACGGCCGAACCGGTTGCGTCTTACGAAACGGGATCGGGTGGCCGCAGGCCACCCTTTCTTTTTCGCGGGACGGCGGGCGAAGGAGGAGCATGAAGGTCGAAACGGTTGCGATCGGCAGCGAGCTGCTGCTGGGGGAAATCCTCGACAGCAACACGCAATTCATCGCCCGCGCCTTGCGCGACGGCGGATTCGAACTGACGCGCGCTACGGTCGTCGGCGATCATCCCGACCGGATCGTCGCTGCGCTGCGCGAGGCGGCGGGCCGGGCCGACGCCGTGATCACCTGCGGAGGGCTGGGACCGACCGTGGACGATCCGACCCGCGAGGCGGCGGCCGCGGCGGCGGGAGTCGGGCTGGTCTTTCATCCCGAGCTGTGGGATGCGATCCAAGCCCGGTTCCAGCGCATCGGACGGTTCATCACCGACAACAATAAAAAGCAGGCGCAGCTTCCCGCCTCCGCGACCGCCCTGCCCAATCCGTTCGGGACCGCGCCGGGATTCTCCATGCCGCTCGGGCGCTCGATCCTGTTCGCGGTGCCCGGAGTCCCCAGCGAGATGGAGGCGATGATCGCCGGCCAGGTCGTTCCCGAGCTCACCCGCCGTGCGGGAAGCCCGGAGATTCTCCGCCAGCGGACGTTGCACGTCGCCGGGCCGGGGGAATCGCAAATCGACGAGCAGGTCGGCCGATGGGAGAGCGGGGACAATCCGACGGTCGGGCTGATGGCGCACGCCGGCACAACCGACATCCGCATCGTCGGGCGCGGAGAGTCCGAGCAGGACGCCCTGCGGAAAATCGCGGAAGCGGAGGACGACATCCGCGCGCGCCTGACGGAGCACATCTACGGCGCGGATTCGGACACCCTGGCCGGCGCCGTGCTCCGGCTGCTGCCCGAAAACGCCTCCCTGGTGACCGCCGAATTCGGAACCGGCGGATCGCTGGCCGGCCTGATCGCCGCGGAGGATTCGGCGAAATACCTCGGCGGCCTGGTATTCGGCCGGACGCCGCCCGGCGATCCGGATGGGAGCGCATCCCTGCGCGCCCGCGCGTCGGAACTTCGCGCGACGCATGCCGCGGGGCTGACGCTCTCGCCCGTGGACGGCGGATACCGATCGGAATATCTTCTGCTGGCCGCGGGAAACGAGCGGCGGGGAATCCGGACCCATCAGGTTCCGTACGCTATGGCATCCCGCTGGGCCGCGAGCGTCGCGCTCACCGCCTTCTGGAACCTCCTTCGGAATCCCAAGGCGGAATGAACCACCGCGCCGCAAGAGACATGGTCTCCCGGCTCCACCCCGGCCCCCGCTTCCCCCGGGAACAGCACCCGAGGTCATGCGCGAGGGCGGGCTGCGGAGTATGCATCGTCCCGCGAACGCGGGATAGGCGCGGAAATCCGGCCCTTGCCGCTCGTATGTTATATTTATCCCGCGTTTATCATTGCCGCCGGGACACCGAAGTTATGATGGGGTGTACTCCGGCGTCGTGGATATCGTTCTCGATCCCCGCAACCTGAAGTCCGCAACGCCGGGAAGGAACAGGTGGCGCCCATGCAGGACAGCTTTCTCGAAATCCATCCTCCGATCGCTTCCGAACTCGACCTGCCGCGGAAAATCTCGCGGCTGCCGGAGCTCGCCTACAACCTGTGGTGGACCTGGCACCCGCAGGCGCAAAACCTGTTCAGCCGGATCGATTTTTCGTTGTGGGAGGCGTGCCGGCACAACCCGGTGCAGTTTCTGCGCAGCGCGAAGCGCCCCCAGCTGAACGCGGCGCTGTCGAACGTCAACTACATGGATACGTACGACAAGGTGATGGAGGCCTTCGACCGTTACCTGGGCGCGACCGACACCTGGTACCGCCGCGAAAATCCCGACCTGCTCAACCGACCGATTGCCTACATCTCCACCGAATACGGATTGCACGAAACGATCCAGGGATACGCGGGCGGGCTGGGCGTGCTGGCCGGGGACCTGATCAAGGAGGCCAGCGACCTGGGCATCCCCGTGGTCGGCCTGGGATTCCTTTACACCCTGGGATATTTCGAACAAAGCATCACCGAGGACGGCTGGCAGGAGGCGCTGTACGAACCGCTCGATTTCGCCAACCTGCCCGTCTGGCCGGTGAACGGGCGCGACGGAAAACCGCTGACCATCAGCGTGACGCTTCCCGAACGCGACCTCGCCGCCCGGCTGTGGCAGGTCCGCGTCGGCCGGATTCCGTTGTACCTGCTCGACAGCAACGTCGAATCCAACTCGCCCGCCGACCGCGAACTGACCGCCCGCCTGTACACCAGCGAAGCGGAACAGCGCATCTCGCAGGAAATCATCCTCGGGATCGGCGGGGTGCGCGCCCTGCGTGAGCTGGGCTACAACCCCACCGCCTGGCACCTCAACGAAGGGCACTCGGGATTCGCGCTCCTGGAGCGGGCCCGCGAATACGTCGCCGCCGGCCGCACGTTTGACGAAGCCCGGGGCATTATCCGCCAGACGACCATCTTCACCACCCACACGCCCGTGCCGGCGGGCGCCGACGAGTTTCCGCTCTGGCTGATGGACAAATTCTTTTCATCGTACTGGCCGCAGTTGGGGCTGGACCGGGAGAAATTCCTCGACATCGCCCGCCACAAACAGTCGTGGGGCGAAACCTTCAGCATGCCGGTCCTGGCGCTGCGGATGTCGGACCACGCCAACGGCGTCTCGGAACTGCACGGCCGGGTCGCCCGGAAAATGTACCACCACCTCTGGCCGGACATCCCGGAAGACAAGGTCCCGATCCGGCACATCACCAACGGGATCCACACCGAAACCTGGCTGGCGCGCCAGATGAGCTTTCTGTACGACAAACACCTGGGCGCGGATTGGCGCGACCAGATCGACGACCAGTCGGTCTGGGACAAGGTCGGCACCATCCCCGACAAGGAACTGTGGGAGGTGCGGATCCACCTCAAGCGCCGGCTGGCCGCCCACATCCGCGACCGCGCGCGGGCGCAATGGCTCTCGGGAACGCGGCACCCCAGCCAGGTGGTCAACGCCGGCGTGTTGATGGATCCGAACATGCTGGTCATCGGCTTCGCGCGGCGGTTCACGATGTACAAGCGGGCCGGATTGCTGCTGCGCCAGCCGGACCGGCTGTTGCAGCTGATCAACCGGCCGAACCTTCCGGTCCAGTTCATTTTCGCCGGCAAGGCCCACCCGGCCGACGACCCGGCCAAGCGGCTGATGCAGGAAGTCTACCGGTTCGCCAAGCGCTATGAAACCGGCGGGCGGTTCATCTTCCTGGAGGATTACGACATCAACCTGGCCCGCTACCTGGTGCAGGGCGTCGACGTATGGCTGAACACCCCCCTGCGGCCGCTCGAAGCCTCCGGGACCTCCGGCCAGAAAGCCGCGCTCAACGGCGTGTTGAACCTGTCGGTGCTCGACGGCTGGTGGCGCGAAGGCTACAACGGAAGGAACGGATGGGCGATCGGCGAAGACAGGGAAAACCAGACCGCCGACGAGCAGAACACGCAGGACACCGAATCGCTGTTTGCCCTGCTGGAGCGCGAGATCGTCCCCCTGTATTACGAGAACCGCACGCCGGACGGGGTTCCGTCGGAGTGGATCGACATGGTCCGAGAATCGATCCGGACCATTTCGCCGACGTTCAACACCCGGCGGATGCTCAAGGAATACGCTCGCGACCTGTATCTGCCCGCCATCCGCAATCCCTTCCCGCCGCTGGAAGAAGGCTCGATGGAGATACCGACCTAATCGAATCTGGAAGATAAAAAAAAAGGGCGCGGCCTGCCGCGCCCTTTTTATCATGGTGATTCGTGAGGGCACGGCAAGCCGAGCCCTCGACGGCTTATCGGTTGGCCCGCTTTCGCGGGATGTGCATACTCCGGGGCTTGCCCCGCTCTCTTCATTTTTTACCGATGTGGAAAGCGGGGCTTGCCGCGCGATGGTTCATTCCCCGACCCCGGTCTTGCCGAACTCGATCTTCCACGTGCCGCCGTCCTGAACTTCCGTCGACGTATCCTCGACGATCCCGATCCAGGTGACACCGGGCTTGAGCAAAAACGGTCCGTCCTGTCCGAAGAATTGCAGCGGATGATCGATCTTCGGCAGGCGCCAGAATCCGGATTCCGCCTGCCCGTCGCGGAAGAACATCGCCTTGCCGCCGCCGAACAATTCCAGCTCGTAGATCTCCCGGGCCTGGCGGCGGACGTAATTCGCGTACACCACGATCACGTTCGACACCGACAGTTGTTCCTGGGTCAGCCGGTCCGTCTGGGGAGCCATGTCGGCGTTCGCTTTGCCGGTCTCCGACCACCGGTAATACTTCCCGTCCTCCGGGTTGTACCGCCATTCGGCGATCGCGTTGTCGGAAACAAACCGCACCCGGACGGTCGTCCCCGCACCGCCGTTCATCGCCGGCGGCTCCTGCCGAAAGGACATTCCCGCCAAGTCCGGAACGGGGTTGGGCATTTGATAATATTCCGCCGCCTTGCGGAGCTCCACCGTGTTCGCGTAAATGCCGTTGATCGGAATCTGCGACTCGTCGCGGCACAATCCCGGGCATTCCGGGTGGCCGACGTAGAGCAGCCGGTCGTCGACGCCCGCGAATTGCATGAAATCCCAGGTCGCGGAATACTCCGCGCAGAACACCAGGAGTGATTGGTACGCGTTCATTAAGGGCACGTCGATCTTCCGGCCGGAGCGGATCGGGCCGATTTTCTCCACGTCCCGGCTGAGGAAGACGGCGTGCCAGCGGGTCATCCCGGCTTCCTGATAAAACTCGATCAGCAGATCGGCGAACGACAAACCGGCCTGGGGCCGCGCGGTCCGGGGGTAACTCGAGACTTTCATCGCCAGCGGCCAGCGTTGTATCGACGAAATGTCGGACACCGGCAGGCCGGTGAGCGGATTGATGATCGCCGGCGTCGCGGCGGGCGAAGGCGTCGCGGAAGGTTCGATATCCACGGTCGGACCCGGCGTGGACGTCCGCGGCGCCGTTGCCGGCGGCGTGTCGGCCGGGGGAAAAACCGTCGGCGTCGAATCCGTCGTTCCGGCGGCGGGGATATTGCAGGCGGCGGCCAGCAACAATCCAAAGACCAGCCATCGGCAAGGCCGGTTTCGGCGGAATGCGGGTTTGGGAGATGCGAGTTCCAACGGCGGACGCCCGCGGAACCCATCCGGTTTCATCATGTCTATTTTTTACTATGAATTGCGGACCCGGGAAAGGGAGAGTCGTCCTACCGGCAGTGACCGCCCCGCATTTTCGGATGCGGGGCGGTCATTTTAATTTCCGCTTAATGGGAGGGAATTCCGATCCGGGGGTCGGATTATCAGGGCACGTAGAAATGCCACTCCGTCGATGTGGTGGGAGCCCCGATGAAGCGTTTCGAGACGATGGCGAAATAGGTCGTGCCGGGGCGCAGTTGATAGTTCTGCCCCTGGGCATCCAGGAGCTGCAGCGGAACCGTCCATCCGTTGCTCTTCCAGGTCCCCTGGACGATGACCCCGTCGCGGAAGAAGAACGCCTTGCCGGATCCGGTCAGATCCATGTCGAGCTGCTCGCCGGTCCCGGTCTGGCCCTCGTACTTGAATACATCCACATTCAAGACGACAAGATTGTCGACGGCCAGCTGGGCTCCGGTCGTCCGGTCGTTCAGCGGGATCATCGCGCCGGTATCGCTTTCGGAGAGCCGCACGTAGCGCTTCAGCGTGTTGTCGTATTTCCATTCCGCCGTGGCCGAGGACGAGAAGAATATTTTCGCTCCGAGCGCGGCCTTGGCTCCCGCGGGCGAATCCGGGTTGAACACCATGCCGTCGAGGTTGGGACGTTCACCGGTGACCATGCCGATCCGCTTGGCGTATTTCGTCAGCTCGGCGGTGTTGCCGAAGGCGCTGTTCTCGACGAACTCCTCCGTTGAATCCCGGCAGATCGCCGGGCAGGAGGCCGGAAACTCGTTGATCGTATCGATCCCGGATTTGCTGATTTCCTGCCAGACGGTTTCGAACGCCTGGACGTGGACGAGGATCGCGTCGTAATGCGGGACGAGCCGCGTATCCAGGACTCTCGCCGACCGGATCGGACCGACCTTCTCGGCGTCTTGGCCGTAAAACATCGCCACCCAACGGGTGTTCCCGAACTCGGTGTAGAACTCCCACAACAGATCCGCGCGCGAAAGCCCGGCCTGCGGACGCGCCGTGCGCGGGTAATTCGAGACCTTGATCGCCAGCGGCCTGCGCAGCAGAAGCTGCATGTTGCTTACTTTCAAGCCGGTCAGGGGATCCACGTTGGTGGGAAAGCCCGACGGGCCGACGGGATAGACCAGCGGGATCGGAGTCTCGGTCGGAGTGGGCGTGACGGTGGGGGTGACGGGAGTGGATGTCGCCGCGGGTTCCGTCGTCGAAACCACGGCGGTGTCTCCGGGTGCGCCCTCCGCGGGCGTTCCGTTCGAAACGCCGCCGGCTCCCGGAACATTCACATTCATGTTGCACGCCTGCGTCAGCGCCAGCAGGATCAACGGGATTCCCCTGAGCCAGAGAACCGCTCGGTTGTCGCGCATGTCGCACCTCCGTATCGCCAAGCGGCGGGATTCTACCGCCCGCACATGGACCGGTCAATGCGCCCGCATCCGTGTTGACTTGCACCCTTTTTCCCCTATAATTCAACCCTGTGACGCGCGTTTCGAACCTCTTCCGGGTGCAGACCATCGACAGTCAGATCGACTCGCATACATCCCGGCTGGCCGAGATCGACCGCCGCCTGCGGGAACATCCGGAACTGGACAGCGCGCGCGTCGAGGAAGCAGAGGCGCGCCGTCTTCTGGAAGAGTCGCGGCAAGCCCTCCGTCACGCGGAGGAGGAAGCCCGCCGCCAGCAGCAGCGGATCGCGGACACCGACAAAACCCTGTACGGCGGCGGAGTCCGCAATCCGAAGGAATTGCAGGATTTGCAGGAGGAGGCTGCCTCATTGCGGCGGTACCTCTCCGTGCTCGAAGAACGGCAGCTGCAGGCGATGTTGCAGCACGAAGAACACGAAAAGGCCGTATCCGACGCGCAAGGGCGGCGCGAGCAATGCGAGCGGGAGCGCACGGAGGCGGACCGGAAGCTGTCCGCCGAGCAGGTTCAGCAGCAATCCGTCCTCGCCACGCTGGATGTCCAGCGGGAAGCCGCGGTCTCGGCCCTCCCCGCGGAGGATTTGGCTAAATACAACGCCGTGCGGCAGGCCAAACGCGGCTTGGCGATCGCGAGGCTGGAGGGCGGATCCTGCGCCGCATGCGGAGTCGCGCCGTCCGCGGCGCGGATCGACTCCGCCCGCTCCGGCCAGGAAATCGTCCTGTGCGGCAATTGCGGCCGGATTCTTTATCTGGGATAGGTATGTCCTTCCTTCGAAACTGGCAGTTCGATTGGATTTCATTCGTGCTCGGGTTTGGCCTTACCGCCTTCCTGGCGTTCATCCTGTTCCGGCTCCGCCACCGGATCAGCAGCTTAAGGGAGGCGATGGCGGAATCCTACCGGACCGCGCTGGAAGCGCTGACGACCACCTCCGCGCAGGGTTACCGGGACGACCTGCTGCGGTGGGCGCAATCTTCGCACATCGCCTCGCATCTGTTCGCGCTGGAAGAAATTCTGCTCCCGCCGCGCGTGCTCGTGCATCCCGCGCCGCTGGACCCCGACCAGCTGCCGGAATACGATTCGCCGGCGCTGTTCCCGTTTTCCCCCGATTGGCCCCAGCTGGCGGAGGCGTACGGCGCAAAAGACATCCCCGCCCACCAGCTGCTTTCGCTGAAGACGCACACGCTGCTGACCGGACTGCCGGGCAGCGGAAAGACCACCGTCCTGGCCGCGCTCACGCTCGAGTGGCTGAAGCGTTCGGCCGAAGCCGGGACGCCGCCGCCCGGATTGCCCAAGGCGCTGTTCTATGCCAATGCCCACGATTTGGCGCTGCCGAATCCCGGCCGCGACGCCATCCCGCCGCTGGCCGCGGCCGTCCAGCAATACGCGTCGACGCTCAATCCGTCGCAAATCCCCTCCCATATTAAAGGAAACCTGCGCAACGAAGGCACCGTCGTCCTGCTGGACGCCGTGGACGAACTGACCTACGCCGCCCAGGATCTGGTCCGTCAATGGACGGCGGCGTTTCTCGGGCAGTATCCCAAGGCGCGGATGATCGTCGCCATCCCCCCCGAAGAAACCGCCCACTGGCGGCCGATGGGATTCGCCGTCGCCTCCCCGGCTCCGTGGCTCCCGGCGGATCACCGCCAGTTCATGGAACAATGGGGAATCCGCTGGCAGGAGCTGATCGTCGCGAGCCGCAAGACGGCTGAGAAACCGGACCCGGCGCTGCTGATCGGTTGGATTTCAAGGCAAATCCTCGGGCTATCGCCGCTCGACATCACGCTGCGCATCTGGTCGGCCTTCAGCGGAGACCTGCAGGGAACGACCGCCGCGTCCGACCAGCAGGCTTACATCCACCGGCACCTTCCGCCGGCCGCCGAGGAGGCCATGGCCCAGGTCGCGCGGGCGATGATCGCCGAGAACATTTCCGCCCCGACCCGCAAACAGGTCGAGACGGCGATGGCGCTGGCCTGGCCGCATTCCGAAAAATCCCTCCCGCCGGTCGAGGATTTCTTCGACGAGATGCTCTCGCGCGGCGTCTTGCGAAGAAGGCCGGCGGGGAGAGTCACCTTCGGACATCCGCAGATCGCCGCGCGGTTGGCGGCCCGCGCCCTGGCGGGCGAATCGAACCTCTCCGCGTTTTTCAACGAATCGAAAAGCCCCTTGGGAGACCTCGCGGCGCAGGCCGTGGCCGCGCAGACCGACATCGCCACCCTCGTTTCCGCCTGGCTGAAGCCGGCCGGGAAACAGGATGCCCCTGACGAGCCGGCGGGCAGAGCGCAGATGCCTCCGGTCGTCGAGGAAGGCTGGAGACTGCTCAAGGTCGCCGCCTGGCTCAAGGATGCCCCTCCCACCGCGTCGTGGCGGGTGGAGGTCTTCCGCCGGCTGATGAAGACCGTGCGGACGGCAGGCCAGCCCTTCCCGCTGCGCGCCCGGGCGTTGTGCGCGTTCCTCAGCAGCCGCGATGCGTCGTCCACCCAATTGTTCCGCCAGATCCTCGGCACGCAGGATTCGGACCGCGAATCGCAGATTCTCGCCGCGCTCGGTCTGGGCGCGATGGGCGATCAGAGCTCGGTGGAATTGCTCTCCAAGCAGCTGGAATCCGATTCGCGGGAGCTGCGCTGGGCCGGCGCGTTGGCCCTCGGCCATATCGCCACCCACGCCGCGATCGACACGCTCGGCCAGGTCCTGCTGCAGGGCGAGGACGATCTGCGGCGGGCCGTCGCCGAGGGGCTCTCGCTGGATCCGATTGAAGGGCACGGCATTCTGAAGGAAGCGATCCAGGACGCCGAACTGCTCGTCCGCCGGGCGGCGGTGTTCGGATTGGCGCGCACCGGCCAGCCCTGGGCGCTGGAGATCCTCGAGAAGGTGCAGGTGGAAGACGGCCAATGGGCGGTCAAATCCGCGGCGGCCCAGGCGGTGGAAAAACTGCACGGCGAGGCGGAAACGCCGCTGACCGTCATCCCCGCCCCCCACAACCTGCCCTGGCTGGTATCCTATGCCGCCAAGCAAAAAACCGGCCTGGCTCCCGGCGCGCCGGCGCTGACCATGCTGGCGCGGGTCATCCGCGAGGGCGAACCGCGGCAGCGGTCCGCCGCCGTGGAAGTTCTCGGAAGCCTCGGCAATCCGGATTATCTCCCGGACATCTGCCTGGGGCTCAACGACAACGATAGTTCGGTCCGCGGCGCGGCCTTCGAAGCCTTGTGGGCTCTGCGGACGATGCACACGGAAATCCCGCGGGAATAGCGTCGATACCGCCGCTCCGGAATGGGAATGCCGTTCATGCCTTTGTCGATGCGCAGTTTCGAAGAATTTCTTCTGGGCGGTCCGGGGGTCCTTCTGTACCACGGATGGATCCTGCTGATCGCG
>Ga0316616_100000286_pt1 | contig 14861 bp, 15 predicted proteins | sample OWC_Aug_M1_C1_D1_FD_207660 | JGI IMG/M metagenome (GOLD analysis project Ga0316616, IMG submission 207660) | Wetland soil microbial communities from Old Woman Creek delta, Ohio, United States - OWC_Aug_M1_C1_D1_B | ecosystem: Environmental > Terrestrial > Soil > Wetlands | place: USA: Ohio... | reverse complement strand
GGCGACTATGGTGATTTTGTAATGGCCGCCTTCCTTGGCACCGGCATGACCGGCATGGCGGTGCGATTCGTCCTCGATGGCGATGGATGACGGCTCCAGGGTGGCCAGACGCTGGCGCAGCAATTCAACAGTATCGCCGCTCATGCCGGCAGCACCTTCTTGAACGGCTTGACGGTAACCGTGCCGTAAACGCCGGCTGCGACGTAGGGGTCGGCATCGGCCCAGGCCCGGGCGGCAGCGAGCGAATCGAATTCGGCGACGATGACGCTGCCCGAGAAGCCGGCCGGGCCGGGGTCGGGCGAGTCGATCGCCGGGCAGGGGCCGGCGAGGATCAGGCGGCCGGCAGCTTGCAGAGATTGCAGGCGCTCGACGTGGGCGGGACGGGCGGCCAGTCGCAGATCCAGCGTGCTGGGGCGATCTTCACCGATGATGACGTATAGCATTTATGGTTTTTCCTCGACGTATTTCGACAACATGAGGCCCTGTCCGAGCACGAACAGGAGCAGCAGGCCCATGCCGCCGAAGAGTTTGAAATCGACCCAGATGTCGGTCGAAAAGTTGAAGGCGACGACCAGGTTCAGCGCGCCCATGAACAGGAAGAAGGCGATCCACGACAGGTTGACCTTGCCCCACACCGGTTCGGGCAGCGTCATCTGCTCGCCGAGCATGGCCTTGATCGGATTTTTTTTGAGCACCAGCGCCGAGAAGGCCATGGTGCCGGCGAACACCCAGTAGAGGATGGTCGGCTTCCACTTGATGAAGGTTTCGTCCTGAAAGATCAGCGTCATGCCACCGAACACCGTCACCAGAACAAGGCTGACCCACAGCATTTTGTCGACCTTGCCGTGGCGGAAATGCACCCAGGCGATCTGCGCCATGGTGGCGACGATGACGACGATGGTTGCGAGCAGAATGGGCGCCTGCCTGACATCGACCACGGCGCTGCCGAGCAGGCTGCTGACGAGATCGGCAGCGCCTTCCGGATTGCTGCCGTAATACTTGAAGGTCACGAAAAACAGGATGACGGGGAAAAGGTCGAATAGCAGTTTCATGGCGCGGAATTATAACCGTTGCTGATTTTGCGGGCGGAGGTCGTCAGATGCCCGATGGCAGTTCGATAAAGGACGCGGCGACGGCTGGATCGCTGCCGGCAATGCGCGGAACGGCGCCGAGCAGCGGCGTACTGAGCCTCTCGCGTAGCGCGGCGATGTTGTCGTCGGCGCGGGGCATGTCGGAATCGATCCGGTTGGCGACCCAGCCGGCCAGCCTCAGTCCGCGCGCGGCGATGGCCTCGGCGGTGAGCAGGGCGTGATTGATGCAGCCGAGGCGCAGGCCGACGACGAGAATGACCGGCATGGCGAGTGTCACTGCGAGGTCAGCGCTGTCACGGTCGACACCGAGCGGCACGCGAAATCCGCCGACGCCTTCGACGATGAGCAGGTCGGCCTGCTGCAGGGCGCTGGCGCAGGCCGCCCGAATCGGGGCGAAGTCGATGGTGACGCCTTGCTCGGCGGCAGCGAGGTGCGGGGCGATGGCGGTGCTGAAGCAATAGGGGTTGATGACTTCCCGGGGAAGGGCGACGCCGCTGGCGGCGCGGATGTTCTCGACATCCTCGTTGCGGCCGGCCGCGTCGGTGCCGGCAGCCACCGGCTTGATCCCGACTCCCTTCAGGCCGCGCTGGCGGGCGCGGTGAAGCAGGGCGCAAGTGATGAAGGTCTTGCCGATTTCGGTATCGGTGCCGGTCAGGAAAAAGGCTTGGCTCATTTGCGGGCGTGGAGGGTTATGACGTCATAGGTCAGCGGCAGGCCGTCCGCGGTACGCAAGAATTCGGCGGCCTGTTCCGCGCGCTGGAAGGCATCGCGGCTCAACAGGCTGCTGCGGCGGCCGTCGCCGAGTTGGTTGGCGCCGATCGCCTTGACCGCGCGCAGCAGGGATTTGAAGTCGGCATAGTGCTCGATTTCCGTGTGTTTTTGGACGTCGACCGCGACAAACCCGGCGGCGGTCGCCAGGCGGCGGAATTCTTCCGGTGTGTGGAAGGAAAGGGTATGGCGATGCGCGTCGATGCCGGCGAACGAGGTGCGCAGTTCATGGAAAGTGGCCGGGCCGAGGCTGGCGAGAGCGAGGGCGCCGCCGTTCGTCAGCACGCGCCACACTTCAGCCAGCGCACCGGGCAGGTCGCACCACTGGACTGCGAGGCTGGACCAGTAGAGGTCGATGCTGGCGGCGGCCAGCGGCAGATGTTCGAGATCGCCGGCCAGACGGCCGCAGGGCGTGCCGACGCGCTGCAACATGGCGGGCGCGAAGTCGAGCGCGATGGCATGAGCCGCCGGGAAGCGTTGCTGTAGAAGGGGTAGCGCGAAGCCGGTGCCGCAACCACTGTCGAGCATACGGCTCGCCGCAAGGTCGGCGGGCAGCCCGGTGGCGAGCAGGGCGCAGACGCGGCGCTGGACCACGGCGGCGGCGGCGTAGGTCGGTGCGGCGCGCTCGAAGGAATGCCGGATGCGCGCCTTCGATGGCCTATTCATGCAGGAAGGCGTGCACCAGGGTGAGGAAATCCTCGGGGCGCGAAATGAACGGGGCGTGGGCACATTCGGCCATGGCGGCCAGTCGGGCACCGGGAATGAGCGCGGCCAGCGCTTCGGCGGCGGCGAGCGGCATCAGCGGGTCGGCGGCGCCGTGGATCAGCAGGGTCGGCGCCTTGATCTGCGGGGCAAGCGGACGCAGGTCGACATCGCCCAGCCAGGTGAGCCCGGCGGCCAGTGTCGTGGCCGGCGGGCGCGGGCCGGCCAGTTCGAGCAAACGGCGGGTCACGTCCTTGCTGCGGGCGTCGCCGCGATTAAAGCCGCCGACGAAGCGCGGCAGCATGGCCTCGACATCGGCAGCGACGTTGGCGGCGAACTCGGTCAGCATTTCCGGCGGCATGGCGTGCGGCCAACCGTCGCGCTGGACGAAGGAGGCGGTGCCGGCGACCAGCAACAGCTTGCCGACCTTTTCCGGGTGGCGGGCGGCAACGACCATTGCGAGTTGGGCGCCGAGCGACCAGCCGCAGAGTGTCGCGCCGGGTTGCAGGCGGGCGGAGATGTCGTCGGCGGCCGCTGCGAAATCGACAATCAGCGGCGCATCGCCGTAGCCCGGCAGGTCGAAAATCTGCCCTTGCAGCGCGTTGACCGCAGCATTCAACGGGCCGCGGCCGAGGCACCAGCCGGGCAGGAAAACCAGCGGTGCGATCATGCGAGTTCCTTGAGAGCCCCGACCAGGCGTTCGATGTCGCCTTCGGTATGGGCCGCGGAAACGGAGATGCGCAGCCGCGCCGTGCCTTTCGGGACGGTCGGCGGGCGGATTGCCGGTACCCACAGGCCGTATTCCCACAGCGCTCCGGAAAGGGCGACGGCGGCTTCGTTGTCGCCGACGATCAGCGGCTGGATGGCGGTCAGCGAAGGCAGCAAAGCCCACGGCAGGCCGGCCAGCGCGTCGCGCAACTGCGCGATACGGCCCATCAGGCTGGCACGCAGGGAGTCGCCGTTGCGGATCAGTTCCAGGCTTTTCGACAGCGCGCAGGCCATCGCCGGTGGCGCGGCGGTGGTGAAGATGTAGCTGCGGGCACGCTGCAGCAGGTATTCGATGGCGGTTGCCGATCCGGCGACGAACGCGCCGCCGACCCCGGCCGCCTTGCCCAGCGTGCCCATCAGCAGGATGCGCGGGTGACACGGCAGGTTGAAGTGGGCGAGGCTGCCCTTGCCGTGCGGTCCGAGCACGCCGAAGCCGTGTGCATCGTCGATCACCAGCCAGGCGTCGTAACGCTCGGCCAGCGCGTAGAGCGCGGGCAGCGGCGCGAGGTCGCCGTCCATGCTGAACACGGCATCGCTGACGATCAACTTCGGTTCCACGTCGCTCGCGGTGAGCAGCCGCTCCAGCGCCGCCATGTCGCAGTGCGCGTAGCGCTGGGTCTCGGCGCCATGCGCCTTGGCCAGTTGCATGGCGTCAATCAGCGACGCGTGATTCAGTTTGTCCGAGAAGATCACGCTGCCGCGGGGCGCCAGCGTCGGGATGATGGCGAGGTTGGCGAGATAGCCGCTGGAGAAGGTCAGGGCGCGCGGGAAGCCGGTGAAGGCTGCGATTTCGTTTTCCAGTGCCTCGTGCGGCGCCAGATGGCCGCTGACCAGATGCGAAGCGCCGCTGCCGGCGCCCCATTGCAGCGCGCCATCGGCCATCGCCTGGGCGATCTCGGCATTGCCGGCGAGTCCGAGGTAATCGTTGCTGGCGAAATTGAGCAATTCCCGGCCGTCGACCGCGGCGATTCGGCCGCAGTGGGATTCCAGCACGCGGCGGCGGCGAGTCAGACCGGCAGCGGCGAGTTCTTGCAACTGCGTGGCAAGTTCGGCGGTCAGGCGGTTTTCAATCACCGTTGCTCACCCAGTTTTCGACCTGCAAACTCGGCACCCGGATGAACTCCCGCTCGCTGTTGGTCACCAAAATCCATCCTTCGGCACGGGCGTGGGCGGCGAGCCACAGGTCGTTGTTCCCGATGGGATGCCCGAGGCTGTTCAGGCCGGCGCGAATCTGACCGTAGTGTTCGCCGGCGGCTTCCGGCAAGGCATGTACCGGAATCAGTTGTTCCAGGCGGGCGACGCCGGCCAGCGAGCGTTCGCGCGACTGGCTTTTCTCGGCGCTGAAGCGCAGTTCGCCCAGCGTGATCACCGACATCGCCAACTCGCGCCTGCCATGACGGGCAAACCGTTCGCGGACGGCCGGCGGGTTGTGCTTTGCGATGTAGATGCAGATGTTGGTGTCGAGCAGATAACGGGCACTCATCAGAGCGCTTCCAGTTCCTGCAGCGGCGCATCGTCGCGGCCATCGGCCATGAAGTCGGCGGGCAGGCTGGCCAGCGCATCGAAGATGGCGGTGGCATCAACCGGCGCTTCGCGCAACACGATTTCATCCCCGCGCCGGAAAATCTCGACCTGTTCGACATTCAGACGGAATTCCTTGGGAAGACGAACGGCCTGGCTGTTGCCGGACTGAAAGATGCGAGCGAAGGTCATGGGAGTTCCTTTTGTGTATACGCGAAGTGTATACATTGTGGCTGGGTCAATCAAGTGGCGTGGTTCATCTATCGGAGATAGTATCTTCACAGGTTGCGCAGCCAATTGGGGCTCTGGGTTTTCGCCACACTTCTCCAGTTTCTCCAGTGTCTTGATATCGTCGTATCTCCCCGGTTGTCGGAAAATCTGAATACATGCGAGAAATTGCCACCGGAACAGACCATGCGATGGCCAGCGCCAATGCTGCGCCAGCGGACCAGGCGTTTCCGGCGAGCGATGCGTTGCCGAACATTCTGGACAACATGCTCAATGGCGTCGCCTATTGCCGGATGCTGTTCGCGGATGGCGTGCCGCAGGACTTCATCTATCTCTACACCAACCCGGCCTTCCACGAACAGACGGGGCTGGGGCCGGTGTGCGGCAAGCGCGTCAGCGAAGTCATTCCCGGCATCCGTACTGCCGACCCGCGGCTTTTCGAAATCTACGGGCGTGTCGCGGCAGGCGGCCAACCGGAGAAATTCGAGACGTTCGTCGACTCGCTACAGGCCTGGTTTGCCGTCCACGCGTATTCTCCCTGCCCCGATCACTTCGTCGCGGTCTTCGACGTGATTTCACAGCGCAAGCAACTCGACAGCGAAGTGCGCCTGCAGGCGCTGGTGCTCGACCAGATCCAGGAGCAGGTGACGGTCACCGACCTGGCCGGTACCGTGACGTATGTCAACAGGGCGGAAGCCGAGGCGCTCGCTTCCCCGAAAGAGAACCGCCTCGGCCGGCATGTCTCAGTTTACGGCGACGGTCCGCAAGCCGACGCGACGCAGGACGAGATTGTCGAGGCGACCCGCCGGTTCGGCGCCTGGCGCGGCAAGGTCGTCAATTATCGGGCGGATGGTTCGCCCATGCTCATCGAGTTGAGTACTACTCTGGTTCGCGACGAGTCCGGCAAGCCGGTCGCCATGGTCGGCGTCAGTACCGACATCACGGAACGGCAGATTGCCGAGGAGAGACTGCGGACGAGCGAAGAGCGCTATCGCCGCTTGCATGAAAGCCTGCTCGATGCCTTCGTGCTGGTCGATATGGCTGGCCACATCAACGAATGCAACCTGGCGTACCAGGAGATGGTCGGCTATTCCGCCGAGGAACTGCAGGATCTGAGCTACGTCGACCTGACGCCAGCCAAGTGGCATGATATGGAGGCGCGGATCGTCGCCGAGCAAATCATTCCCAATGGACATTCCGAGGTATATGCCAAGGAATATATCCGCAAGGACGGCACCGTGTTTCCGGTGGAACTGAGGACTTTCCTCATTCGCGACAAGAACGGGCAGCCGGAAGCGATGTGGGCCATCGTTCGGGATATCACCGAACGGGAGAAGGTGCTCAGGCAACTGGCGCAGGCGCGAGATGACGCGGAAAAGGCCAATCGCGCCAAATCCCGCTTTCTCGCTGCCGCCAGCCACGATCTGCGGCAGCCAATCCTGGCCATCGACCTGTTCCAGGCTGCCTTGGGCAAGACCGAACTGAGCCACGAGCAAAAGCAGATTGCCGACTTTCTTTCCCAATCAGCTGATAGCCTGTCGGGGATTCTCACGGAACTGCTCAAGATTTCACGGTTCGATGCCGGCGCCGTCCAGGCTTGTCCAGAGCCGCTCCCGGCCGAGGAAATATTTCGCCAGATCGATACGGAATTTTCCCCGCTGGCCGGGATAAAGGGGCTGCGTTTCAAATTCTTCTTCCCGCAAAAGGGGCTCGTGCTGTTCACGGATCAGAAAATGCTCCTGAATCTGCTGCGGAACCTGATCGACAACGCCTTCAAGTATGTCGATACCGGCGGCGTTCTCGTTGCCATGCGCAGGCGCGGTAGCGACGCATTGATCCAGGTCTGGGACACCGGCATCGGTATCGCGCCGGAGCACATCGAAGCGATCTTCGATGAATACTTCCAGATCGGGAATCCACAGCGCGACCGGGACAAGGGACTGGGACTCGGACTTTCCATCGTCAAGCGGCTGGCGAAGGCCCTCGGCAGCCAGATCAGCTGTCGCTCGTACCTGGGCAAGGGTTCGGTGTTCGAGTTTCGCGTGCCGCTGGCGGATGCAACGACCAGCTAAACCGGACGCCGGAACGTCGTCAGGCGCACGCCCACCTTGACCGTCAGTTCCGTCAGCGTAGCCGCCCCTGGCGCGACTTGGGGCGCTGGCGCCCGGCTTCATTTTTCAGGCAGGGCGTCGGCCAGTGCGTCGTCGATGGCGCGGGCGAGATGGGTTATTTCATCGTCGCCGACGATGTACGGCGGCATCAGGTAGATGGTGTTGCTGATCGGCCGGATCAGCGCTTCGCGTTCCAGCGCGGCGCGGTAGAAGCGGCGCGAAAAATACGGGTCGTCGGTGGCAACATCGAAGGCGGCGATCATGCCGCGCTGGCGAAGGTGTTTGACGTGCGGGTAGTCGGCGAGCGGGGCGAGGGCGGCGCTGATTTTTGCAGCTTTTTGCCGGTTGACCGCAACAACGTCGTCCAACTCGAAGATATCCAGCGTCGCCAGCGCGGCGCGGCAGGCGAGCGGGTTGCCGGTGTAGGAATGCGAGTGCAGAAAGGCACGGGCGACCGAATCGTCGAGGAAGGCTTCGTAGATGGTGTCGCTGGAAAGCACGACGGACAGTGGCAGGTAGCCGCCGGAGATGCCTTTCGACAGGCACATCAGGTCGGGGCGGATTTCCGCCTGTTCGTGTGCGAAAAAGGTGCCGGTACGGCCGCAGCCGACGGCGATTTCGTCGCAGATCAGGTGCACTTCAAAGCGGTCGCACAGTTGGCGGGCGAGGCGCAGGTATTCCGGGTCGTACATCGCCATGCCGGCGGCGCCCTGGACCAGCGGTTCGACGATCAGCGCGGCGACGTTTTCGCCATGTTGTTCGAGGTGGGTTTCGAGCGCGGCGGCAGCACGGCGGGCGACGTCGGCGGGCGTTTCGCCGGCTTCTGCCAGCCGGAAATCAGGCGAGGGAACGACGCTCGCCGTGCGCACCAGCGGCGCGTAGGCATCCTTGAACAGCGCGACATCGGTGACGGCCAGCGCGCCAACCGTCTCGCCGTGGTAGCTGCCGGCCAGGCAGAGGAATTCGGCCTTCTCCGGGCGGCCAACGTTGCGCCAGTAATGAAAGCTCATCTTCAGCGCGATTTCGGTCGCCGAGGCGCCATCGGATGCGTAGAAGGCATGGCCCAAGGTTCCTGCGGTCAACGTCGACAAGCGCTCGGAAAGCTCAACCACCGGCTGGTGCGTGAAGCCGGCGAGCATCACGTGCTCGAGGGTTTCCAGTTGCTCCTTCAGCGCCGCGTTGATGCGCGGGTTGGCGTGGCCGAAGAGGTTGGTCCACCACGAGCTGATGCCGTCGAGGTAGCGCCTGCCGTCGAAATCGTAGAGCCAGGCGCCACTGCCGCGGGCGATGGGCACCAGCGGCAGGTGCGCGGGGCTCACGGCATCGGCGTGGTGCTGCATCTGCGTGCACGGGTGCCAGACGGCGGCCTGACTACGCGCAAGCCAGTTTGCGTTGCGCGAGTCGTCCATCAATGCAGGACTTGGGAACTGGCGGCGGGCTGTTCCGGCATTTCGGCGTGCACCAGTTCGGCCTCGGCGTTCGGATAGAGCGGGGCGCCGCAGTCGTCGCAGAATTCGAGCGGGAAATGGTGGTCGAGGAAGATCACGTCCTTGACCCCGGCTTCGCGCAGCACGGCTTCGATTTCGCCGGCGGCATCGGTGGCCTCGTCCTCGGCCCCAAGCAGCGGCCAGACGATGCCGTGGTAGGTCTCGTCCTTGTCCTTGGGCCCGAGGCCGACACGGTATTCCTCCATGCGGCGGTCGTAGCAGGGGCCGACGACGGCGCGGATGTCGGCCGGCATAAGGCTTAGCATGGTCTGCAGGAAGGCGACCGAGGCCTTCAGCGAATAAGGGCGCGACAGGCGGTCGGCGTTGCGGCAGCCGGCATGGTAGGCGTCGGGCAGCAGCGGCTGCCAGGCGCAGCCGGTGAGCAACGGTTCGAGGTTGGGACTGCCCTGCTTGATCCATTCCTTGAGCGCGGCGTCCTTGTTGCTATCCTTCTCGTTCCAGCGGAAAAGCGGTTTGCCGCGCGGCACGGCGATGCAGCCGACCAGGTAGCGGACGTCGGACAGGAAGCGGTTGGTTTCGGCCATTCCTTCGCTGTCGACCGCAAGGTTCTCCCCGGCCAGCGTCGCTTCGCCCAGCGCCCGGGTCAGTTGCCAGGTGTCGCAGAAGCTGCGCGGCAACTGGTCGGGGCTGAACAGGAAATCGGCCAGTGCGACACGCGTGTCGGCGCCGAAAACGTGGGCGCCGAGGTGTACCACGAGCGCTTCCAGTGTGCTTTTGGGCAACGGGCAGGCGGGAATCGAGAAGCGCGACCAGGCCAGCACCGGCGCCGCGAACAACTGGATGTCGAATTCCTGGCCGAGCGCTTCCATGCGGCTGGTTTCGGCGCGCGCTTCGACCATGTCGGCGAGTTCGTCATGGGCGCGCGGATTGGCTTCGAACAGACGGTCGAGCGCGGTGTTGATGTCGTCCTCGGCGCCATTTTTCAGCAGGCTGTCGACCAGCTCGGCAAGCTGGTTCTCCCAGAACTTGTCCTCCAGCTTGCCACCGGATTCCGAAAGGCCGGCGGCCAGGCGTTGCAGTTCTGCCGCGTCGCGCGTAATGCGATCGCGCGAGCCGAAGCGGGTGCGTTTCATCGATATTCCTGAAAATCCAAAACCGGAATTTTACCAGCCGGTAAAATCCGGCGTAGCGCATTACCGAAATAACCAGGAATAAATCCCCATGCTGATCTTTCTCTCGCCCGCCAAGTCGCTCGATTACAAGACCCCGCCGCAGGTCGCCACGCATACCCAGCCGGCGTTCCTGAAGCAGTCGGAAATCCTGATCAAGCAGCTGCGCAAGCTTTCGCCGGCCGACATCGCCAACCTGATGGATCTCTCCGACCCGCTGGCGCTGCTCAACTTCAACCGCTATGCCGACTGGAAACTGCCATTTACCCCGGAAAACGCCAAGCAGGCGGTGCTTGCCTTCGACGGCGACGTGTACGACGGGCTGGCGGCGAAGACGCTGTCGGCGGCCGATCTCGACTTCGCGCAGCAGCATGTGCGGATTCTTTCCGGTCTCTACGGCATCCTCAAGCCGCTGGACCTGATGCAGCCTTACCGGCTGGAGATGGGCACCAAGTTCGCCAACAAGGGTGGCAAGGATCTTTACGCCTTCTGGGGCGAGCGCCTGCTCGACGCGATCAATGCCGAATTTGAAGCGATGCCGCGGCCGGTCGCGGTCAACCTCGCTTCCGAGGAATATTTCAAGGCCGCCGTCGGGCGCAAGTTTCACGGCCAGCTGATCCAGCCGGTGTTCGAGGACTGGAAATCGGGCAAGTACAAGATCATCAGCTTCTACGCCAAGCGGGCGCGCGGGCTGATGACGCGCTACGCCGTGCTCAACCGGCTGGACGAGCCGGAGGGTTTGAAGGAATTCGACTACGATGGCTATGCCTTTGCAGCTGAAGCCTCTGACGACAAGACCTGGGTTTTCCGCCGGCGCGGGGAATAGCCTGGGGAATAGCCCGGGCAGTCGCGCGCTGCTTGCGCTCACAACTGGTCGGCGATGAACTCCGCGATGTAGTCGGTCCAGTTGACCGGTTGCGCTTCCTTCAACTCCCGCGAACGGGCGAAGTCGACCTCGAACAGTTCCCGGCGCAGGCGGTCGACGAATTGCGGGTCGGATGTGGCGAGATTGGCTTCCTGGTTGATGCGCAGGCTCAACTTGTCGAGATTGGCCGAGCCGACGCAGGCCCAGCCGTCGAAGATGGCGGCCTTGACGTGGCTCATGCCGGGGTAGCCATAGACGCGCACGCCGTTTCTCAGGAAGACGTTGGCCGCCAGCAGGTTGGCGCTGCCCATCAGGCCGGAGTCGTTGCCGGTCGGCAGGATGACGCGCACATCGACGCCGCGCCGGCGCGCGGCAACCAGCTCGTAAATGATCTCGTCGTCGGAAACGTAGGGGTGCTCGATGTAGATGTGCGAGCGCGCGCGGCGGATGGCGGCGAGCTGGGCGCGCAGGATCTGCGCGTCGCCGGTACGGGTGTACAGCGGGCGGACTTCCGCTTCGCCGGCAGCGCCCGGGTCGCCCGGCTCGTCCGGCCGGCCGGCGTTGAATGCGAAGGCGAGGTCGCCGCCCGGTCCGGCATGGGCCCAGCGTCCGTCGAAGTCACTTTGCAGGCGCCGGACAAGCGGGCCGCCGACTTCGAGCATCAGGTCATGCCATTCGTAGCGGTATTCGCGGCCGATGTTCATGCCGCCGATATAGGCTTTGGCGTGATCGATGATTATCAACTTGGTGTGGCTCGAGGTCAGCCAGGGGTTTTCCTGCGCGCGCACTTCGATTGCGGAATTTTCCCGAAGGTAGCCAAGGATCGAAAACGGGGGCTTGCTGCTCGAGTAGTACGGTGATTTCGAGGGAACCTGGCCGGCGGCAAGGGAGCCGAGCCGGTCGACGAGAACCCGCACCCTGATTTCCCGCGAGCGCTGCTTGAGCAGGTCGGCGATGCGCAGGGCGTAGTCGTCGCTGTCGAAGATATAGATCTGGAGGTCGATCGATTCGCGGGCATCCTGAATGGCCTGAATCAACTCGACAAAGAATGCCTCCCCGTCGATCAGCGGCTTCAGGCTGGCGCGGTATTTTTCCGGGCTGACCAGGTCGTCCAGCAGCGCTTCCCATGCCGCCGGGTCCATCGGTGCGCTCTGCGCCAGCGGCGGCGGGGCCTGCTCCTTGAGGCCGATACCCCGCGGCAGCAGGACCGCGCCCGAGTGCCCGGTCATCCATAGCAGCCGGCTGGTGCTGGAGACCGGGTTACGGACCACGCCCAGCACCTGGCTGCGCAGCGCCAGGGCATCGATCAGCTGGAGCGAGTATCCGATTTTCTTGCCAAGCGGCACGGTACCCGCCGGCTGGGAGAGGAAGACCGACCTGTCTGCCGCAAGATCGAAAAGGACGAAGGCGCGCCCGGGTTCGTTCTCGCCGACGACGAATATCACCGGGCCCGGTAATTGCCCGTCGCGTGCGAGTTCCTTCTTGAGATGGGTGTTGGCCAGCGCGGAAAAGGCTTCTTCGCCGATGCTGCGGGTGATTTTCAGGCTGGCCGGTTTGCTTTCCAGCCGATGGACGGCGAGTGCGCCGTCCGCACCGCGGCTGATGACAAAGTCGGCGCCCTGCAGCGTGATCAAGGTTCCGCCTTCGGATTTTTCCGGGGCAGCGCTCTCCAGCAGGCTGCGGACGATGACGGTCCAGCGGTCATTCCCGAGCAGCGTGACGGGTTGCCAGTCGCGTTGCAGCGTCTGCGGGTCCGGGGTCTCGTCGGCAAAGAGGTCGATTCTTGCCGCGTAGTAGTGGAACCGGCGGTCGTTCGGCTCCGTGGCTGGCCAGGTTGCGCCGAGGAAAACTGATCCGTATTGCAGGAGGAGTTGCCCATCCCTGTAGAAAGTTGCGGATGGCGGCTGCTCCTGCAGCATTTCCTCACCCGGCAATGCCGGCGCGGGTTGCGCCGCACATCCGGCGAGCAGCAGCGCCAGGCTCGCCAGCAGGGCGGGAATCAGCGGGAACAGGGTCGAACGGAACATGTTGTAATCCTACGCCTGCCCCGGCAAGGCATGAATTCGCCGTCAGGCCTGTTCCGCCCAGCGCGCCTTGCGCCAGCGTTCCATTTCCCCGTTGCCGCAGAAAGTCCAGGCGATCAGCCGGCTCTGCTTCTGGCCCTGCGCCATCGGGATGACGCGCGTGTCAACCGGATGCACCTTCTTGAGCGCCGCTTCGACGTGGGCGACGTTCTCCGCCTTCGACACCAGGCTGGTGAACCACAGGCAGCGCTTGGGAATGCCGGCGCTCTGCGCGACCATCCGTTCGAGGAAGGCGCGTTCGCCGCCCTCGCACCAGAGTTCGGTACCCTGGCCGCCGAAATTGAGGCGTGGCGGGCCGGCGGCTTTCCTGCCGCCGCCCTTGCCGAGCTGGTTCCATTTGCGCTGGGCAACATCCATGACATCGCCCGGCGAGTTGTGGAAAGGCGGGTTGCAGATGCTGAGGTCGAAGCTTTCGCCCGAGCGCAGCATGCCGACGAAGATGTTGTCCTGCACCGGCTGGTGGCGCAGTTCGATGGCAGCGGCGAACACCGGATTGGCAGCGACGATGCGTTGCGCATTGGCGAGCGCCGGCTGGTCGATGTCGACGCCGAGAAAGCGCCAACCGTATTCGCCGTGGCCGATCAGCGGGTAGATGCAGTTGGCGCCGACACCGATGTCGACGACGCGCACTGCCGGCCCAATCGGAATCACCTTGCGGTTGCAGGAGGCGAGCAGTTCGGCGACATGATGGATGTAGTCGGCGCGGCCGGGAATCGGCGGACACAGGTAGCCGGCGGGGATATCCCAGCCCGCGATGCCGTAATGGTGGATCAGCAATGCGCGGTTGAGGGCCTTGACCGCCGCCGGGTTGGCGAAGTCGATGGTGGTGCTGCCGGCCGGCGTCGTGACCAGGTAGCGCGCCAGGCCGGGCGATGCGGTGGCGAGAGCGGGAAAGTCGTAGCCGGCGAGATCGCAGTTGCGCGGATGCAGGCCGGGCTTGAACCGGGTTGCGGCGGGTTTGTTGTGGGGCGGCGGTGCGGCGGGGCCGGCTTCGCTCATGGCGTTTCCTGAAGTGGGGCGGGCGGCAGCAGCGCCGAGGCGGCAGCCGGTCTGAGGATCCGGAAGCCAAGGGTGGTCCGACCGCGCAGCCTGAGCAGCGCCTTGTCCTTGGTGACCAGGATGTTGGCGGCGCAACGCGCGGCGAGTTCGAGGAACTTCTGGTCGTCGCGGTCCTTGCAGCGCGGCAACGGCGGCGCCTCGCCCTCGGGGAATATCCGGACGAGGCCGCTATAGCGGCGGTAGCGGTCGACCGCCATTTCCGGCGTCAATTTGAGTTGCGGGTAGGTCAGCACGCGCTGCAGTTCGTCCAGTGTCCGTTCGTCGGCCAGGCATTCGACCTGCCCGCCCTCGAGCGCCGCCATGATCGGCACCGCGTCGGTATTGGCCCAATGGAAGAGATCGAGGACGACGTTGGTGTCGAGGACTAAGCGCAGCATGACGTGGATTATAAGGAGAAAGTCGGATTTGACCCGATGCATGCAGGTGGATCGAAGGTTTCGGTTCGGCCTCAACCACCCCGTCGAGAGTCTCCTAAATAGCAGCCATTGAGCGATATTTGGCACATCGAAAACTAATATGTCATCTCGACAGAGCCATCATGCTGAACGGTTAGTCCGCTGTTATGAATAGGCCAAGCAAATGGGTGCATTCCTCCTTATCCTGCTAATCGCCCTTATGTTTGTTGGGGTACCCTTGCTTTTGCCGCGTTTCATTGTTTGGCTTACTGAAACACGGGTAGCGGGCAAAACAGTATCGTCGCCCAGCGCATCATGCTTGTCACCCACAGGTGAAACAACAATCGACAAGGGAACAGCCTCCACATCGGAAGTACATGCCTTGCCGGGAGCCGCAATCTCATTACTATTGATCCGGCCAGCTGAAGTATGAAGTTTCAGGCGGCATATTTGACACGCGGGTCTTGGAAGAATTTTTTGACCCGCTCGGGTGATTGTTCGAGATTGACCATGTGCTCGGTTGCGGCAAGCTTCAATTTGGCCTTGGTGCGCACCGGCACTTTCGTCCCGATGGCGTGCTTGAGGTCGGCATTGAGACGCTCTTCCGGATTCAGTTCCGGGCTGTAGCTGGGCAGGTAGAACAGCTCGATCT
>Ga0316616_100000285_pt1 | contig 14874 bp, 14 predicted proteins | sample OWC_Aug_M1_C1_D1_FD_207660 | JGI IMG/M metagenome (GOLD analysis project Ga0316616, IMG submission 207660) | Wetland soil microbial communities from Old Woman Creek delta, Ohio, United States - OWC_Aug_M1_C1_D1_B | ecosystem: Environmental > Terrestrial > Soil > Wetlands | place: USA: Ohio... | reverse complement strand
AATTATTGCACAATAGCAACGCTATTGCGCCATACCTTTATTCAATCCATGCTTAAGTTTGTTGATTTTAAGTGTCAGTCGATTTACTTATTTTGGAGGTGATTAGTTTCTGTATCTCTCAACAACCGGCAACTCAGTCTTAAATGGAGAGCGACAACTGCAGCGTTTTGTTGATCTAAAGTCCACGACAGAAAAGACGCCCCATACCTACACAGATAACGTCAAATTCCAGAGAAGCGGCACAGTAAAAAACCAGCTGTCCTGCTGCTTATTCTGTATCAATTGGGACTGCTGTGCCTTTCACTATAATTCCACCTGTTGCAGGAATCTCCACTGTAAGTCGACTCGGGCGACCCATGGTCTCTCCTTGGCGAATAAGAATGGTAGCGGGCACTTCAATCAATTTCGCGTTTCGGAGATACCCCCCAAGTGCGGCAGCCGCCGCGCCCGTAGCGGGGTCTTCTTTGATGCCACCTACTGGAAACGGATTGCGCGAATGGAAAATCTCGGACGACTCTCGCCACACCAATTGTAGTGTAGTCAGATCGTCGTGAAGCATCAGCGCTTTAAGTCTATCAAAATCATACTCAAGCTTGGCCAGTCGATGCGCGTAAGCAACCGCCAATACTAGGTGCCACGCTCCGGCATAAGCCTTAGCAGGGGGAAATGAACCATCCAGATCGGTTGATTTCCACCCGACTGCAGACAGCACGTCGTTGACGAGCGAATCGGGCGCAAGTGTATGTTTGGGCTCCACTGAAGTTAGCGAAGCCTCTCGGTACCCATTTCGCAGTCGGACGGTCACTGGTACTATCCCAACGGTGGTTTCCAATCGATAGGTTCCGTCTCCCTTAGTCTCGCCGAGTACAACGCCAGTGGCAATGGTAGCATGACCGCAGAATGAGACTTCCGCCTTCGGACTATAGTAACGAATGGTGCGTTCCCGCCCTATAGCCGGAGCCACGAAAGCTGTTTCTGAGAAGCCAACGTCGGCAGCAATTTGTTGCATAACATCAATGCCTGGAAGCGTGTCGCCGACCCAGACCCCGGCGGGATTACCACCCTGAGGGCTGGTAGAAAATGCCGAGAGACGATAAAGCGATCCGGATGTCATAAGCAGGGCCTCCTTCGAGAATACCCACGCCTTTTAGGCTACAAGTACTTTCCGCAAAGAGTATAAGCTGTTTTGTGTGAAAGGTTGCTTTCGCTCGGTACGCAAAAACCAGGCGACCGACCCGCTGGCCACCTTCCCGGGCATTATCCACACCCTAATCCTCAGGCCGGTTGGATGTTCCGATTTGTCCGGAACACGTTTTCCGGGTCCCATTTCGATTTTAATTCTGAGAGTCGCTTTAGGCTTCTGCCTACTGCTGCTCTTATCCGTTCTGGGCTTTCGTCCTCAGTCAAGAAATTGATGTAGTTGCCGCCCGTAGAAAACGACTTCAAGTCAGCCCACGCCTCCCGTGCCCACTCAATGTTCGCCCTATCGTCGCTTGCCTGTTCCCAAGAGCCAGCGATGTTGAGAACGTACCGGGCATCCCGATTGCCAACTGAAGATGCTTCCTCCTTGATTTGGTTAAGAGCCCCATCAATCTGAAAAAGAATCACAGCTGAGTAAGGTGATCGGATTCTGGCCGCATGCTCCATAACCTTTTGGCACAATGCGGCCTCAATTCTTGGAAGGTACTCGCTTTTCCAGTAGTAACGCCTCCCATTCGGCTGTGTAGCATCCAGCAAGGATTGAATTTGGGTATACGGACGACGTGTAAGGACATCGCCAACTGGTTTTCTAAACGACTTGATTGGAGCAATGATTTTTTCCCCCTCTTCGGCCTGCCCGCTGTAGCAAGCCAGGATTGCGACAATCGGCTTTCCATGAATGTCCTTCGGAAGCCAAGGGACAGGAGGAGCCGGACGCATAATCAATACGAGGGTGAGTTCTAACGGAGATTTTTCGGCAGTTTTGCGGTATAATTCAAGCACCCCTTCGGCATCGGCCGCAGGCCATGCTACAATCCCACCCACAATCTCGGGACCAACAGGATAGACATTGAAATCGATGCTGGTCACGACACCGAAGTTCCAACCGCCACCCCGGAGGCCCCAGAAGAGATCCGCGTTTTCATCGCTGTTTGCCCGAACCAATTTCCCGTCAGCAGTCACAACGTTCATTCCAACAACGTTGTCAACCGTATAGCCAAAACGTCGGGTCAGGTAGCCAAACCCACCGCCCAGTGTAAGCCCGGCAATACCGGTTCGTGAAACAAAACCCAAGACACCGGCTTGCCCGTGTACCTGCGTTTCGCGGTCAACGTCCCCGAGCTGGCAGCCTGCCTGGGCATGGGCAATCCGTCTCTGGCTTTCCACCCATACGCCGCGCATGAGAGACGTGTCGAGCATCATCGCACCACCCACCGTTGCCAAGCCAGCGATATTGTGCCCGCCGCTTTTGATACACAGAAGGAGGTTATATGACCGCGCAAACTGTACGCACGCAATCACATCGGCGACACCGAGGCAACGCACGACAAAGGCTGGCCTTCTATCGATCATGGCGTTCCAAACACTACGTGATTGATCGTAACCCTCCTCTTCCGGCAAAATTAATGGTCCCTGAAGACTCTTTTTCAAACTTTCGATTGAGTTCTCATTCAGGTCGATCTCAGATCCTTTAATGGTTTTCACTATCATGGCCTTCTCCTAAAAATTTATCGGCAAGGCTTCCGCCTTCGCCGATTCAAGCTTTTGTGAACCCACAGGTCTCACCATTCTCAAAGTATTATACAGACAAGCTCGTTTATGATGAAAGAAGGATCTTGGTTCAAAGCAGCTTTAGACCTAAACCTTCGCTCGTTTCCCGAACCACTTTAGCCTGAATCTTCATGCTGTGGTATCCCGAACGGAACCGGAAGTTCATTTCAAGCTTCTGACCAACACATGAAGAGATTTTGGTATCAACAAACAAGCCGCCGATACTGATATTTCTGGTTGCGCCCTTAGCCGGACCATTGGGGGAATTTAACTCAACTGCAGATTGGTATGGAATCCGCACCGCATTGCGGCATTCGTGCACCGTGCCACACCCGGATCGAGTTAATTGATCGGAGGCAGGTTTCGAAGATTGAGGTCGGCTGCCAGAATCCATGGTCAAGATGGCCTTGACATATTGGCTAAAATCCCGAGGATAAGCCTCGAATCCGGAAATTCCCTTAACCGCTCGGAATACAAAAAAATCCTAAGCGAAATCGATCGATTTTGAAATTTCCTGAAACAGAGAGGAGGCAACCGATGCCCCCTCATGATTCGTTTAGAAAGAAACCTCCCAGTGTTGCCGCACACAAAGAGATGATCGATCAGTTTTGGCGTGCGGCAATTTCAGCCTTGCCAGAACTGGGTGCTTGTTCTGTTGCTTCGGCCTTGGCATGCATTTTTTCTGTATCTTCATGCTGCGCACTCTGGTCCCAGTTGTCCTCATAATGGCCTCGATGCCTATGTCGCCATATTCGGCCTCGGCAACCACCTTTAGGTGATCATGCCGGTTAATCGATTCTCGCAGTCCTGCAGGATAAATTTATCATCAACGCTTATGATTTTTATTTAGTCCGCTTCCATCTCATAACCCTACTGTTGCAAAAAATCTGTTTATGCTCCGCTACAACATCAAGCTCCACGCTAATTTGCAGCCAGATCAATACATAAAGAAGGAATTCATCGTTGGTTCAGTCCTGGATTCTGCTGTTAAAATGGGTCATTCTCGCATAAATAAAGGACTAATGAACCACTCAATCGAAAGTTTTATGCAACGTTAGAGATAACTCTAAGTTTCCATGCGGCCTTCAATCGTCAGTCAGGTAATTCCTTCGATCTCTATTAGCACGCGTGAAGGGCTTATTAGTGAAAGGGTCTCGATCACGTCCCACACCACATCCCACGAACGGTTCCACAGCCATATAACGATTAACCTACACTTTTCTCTTGGACATATTCTTCTCGTGAAGACAAACACCTCTAATTTGCTACATAAATTAAGCACAATTGCAGGCGCTTCTTAATCCATGCCCCCAAGTGCAAGCCCCCGATGAGAGTGTTAGGGGTCTGCATATTCTAAACCTTCCAACGATAAGCAAAAAAATCCGCAACCCAAGCATCAGGAATACGGCAATCTCCGGAAACAAAAACATCTCTTCGGGAAATGACCCATTTGGCGGGTAGCTACAACCCTGCTTTACAGGAATGAACAAACCGGCAATTGCAAGCCCTATTGATTTCATGTAACTTCTCCTTGCATCAATGATCGCGCCACTCATTTGGCGGATTAGCAACGAGTCGCTTTTTAGGGGAATGAATGGGAAGGAAGAGATCTTAATGCGGAAAAATTAATCAAATATGTTTAGCAGACAAGCGCCACTCAGCCCCTAATTATTTCGCATCTTCGCATGACTTCTCTGTCTTTCCAATGTGAGATCGTTATTTATAATTTAGCTCAGATAGGTACCCTTTGGAAACGTGATCTTTGTTGCTCCCCATCTCTCATCCATGTCCCTGACACCCATGTCAATTACCAAACTTTCTAATAAATTCTAAAGCCGCCCAAGTGTTTGTCAATCTTAGCCAAGACCACCTGAATTTCTCAGCACACTAATTTATCAACTCTCTGCAAATTGGCAATCAGCTGCGCTGCAACCTCGGGGTAATGCAGAGTTTTTTTAGACAGAATATCGGCATGTTGTACGATTGCCCGAGTTGCACCCCAAATTTATTCCATTTAAAGACCAGGTAAAATTGCCATTAGAAACCGCTTGAAGGTTTGTGTTTCCATAACAAGCCAGAGCAGTGGGTATGATCCAGGTATTGCTTGATCTTTGAGATGTTGAGAATTTGCCGCCCAGTTCTTATGATTCAGGTAACTGGATTTTTAGTCGGTGTTTAATAGGTGATTTATGAACCCGTCCGCAGAAGAGTCAAAATACAAATGGTATTCGTTGTCCTGTGACGCTGTCTTCTCGATTCTGAATTCAACCTCAGCAGGATTAACCGGGGCTGAGGCATCGCGGCGCTTGATAGAACATGGTCCAAATGAACTGCAACCCGCGAATCCTATCTCCCCGTTGAGCATATTTTTCCAGCAATTCAAAAACGTGCTAATTGGCATTTTGCTTGCTGCGGCAACCCTCTCGGCGTTTCTCGGGCACGAAATAGAGGCAATCGCTATTGCCGTCATAGTGCTTTTTGCGGTGGTGCTCGGTTGCGTGCAGGAATACCGGTCAGAGCGCGCCATAGAAGCTTTGCGCCAGATGGCTGCTCCTTCGGCAATGGCATTGAGAAATGGCGTAGAAGTTGAAACGCCTGCGCGTGAACTGGTGCCGGGAGATGTTATTCTGCTCAGGACCGGCAATAAAATACCAGCCGACATAAGGCTGATAGAAGCCATGAATCTGCAGATCGAGGAGTCTGCGCTAACCGGCGAATCCGTTTCCGTAGAAAAGCACACTGCGCCTCTCGACACTGAAGGGCTTGCGATAGCCGACCGGAAAAACATGGGCTATGCTGGGACTGCTGTCACTTACGGCCGGGGGCGTGCGGTTGTTGTCGCTACCGGAATGAACACCGAATTCGGTAAGATTGCCCAGATGATTCAGACCATTGAAACCGACAAAACCCCTTTGCAGGCAGACCTCGACCGAGTGGGACGCATGTTGGCGCGGATCGCTTCCTCAATCGTAGCCGTGATTGTATTTTTCGGCCTACTCCGAGGCCAGCCTTTCATAGAAATTTTAGTATTTGGAATTGCATTGGCTGTAGCGGTCGTTCCGGAGGCGTTACCGGCTGTTGTCACCATCTCGCTTGCGCTGGGGGTGCGAAGAATGGTGAAACGAAATGCACTTGTAAGACGCCTCTTGGCCGTGGAAGTTCTTGGCAGCACCTCGATTATATGCTCCGACAAAACCGGCACATTAACAAAAGACGAAATGACGGCCCGAAAAATCTATGTTGCCGGAAAAATTGCCCGAATTTCCGGGGAAGGCTACGAACCTCATGGGCAGTTTTCGATAGACGGCCGCACTTTCGAACCTGACAAAGCGCTGAAACAGCTCTTGCAAGCGGCTACGCTTGCCTCCGATTCGGAACTCGTCTTTAACCAATCTGAGGGACGCTGGCATGTGAAGGGGGACCCTACCGAAGGAGCTCTAATAGTCGCCGCTGCCAAAGGCGGCCTGAAAAAGACTGACCTTGATTCGCGGTTTCAAAGAGTGAATGAGATCCCGTTTACCTCCGAAAGAAAACGTATGACCACCTTGCACAAAACTCCGGAGGAACTTGTCGCTTACTCTAAAGGCGCGCCCGAAATTATTCTCGACTCTTGTGTTCGGCAGTTGACTGCCGAAGGGGAGGCTGCGCTTGACGCCGCAAGTCGCGCAGTGATTTTAGAAACAGCACGGGAAATGGCAAACGAGGCGCTTCGAGTGCTGGCAGTTGCCTCCAAGTCGGGCGCTGGGTTAGTGGACGCTGAACAGGATATGGTATTTCTTGGTTTGATCGGTATGATCGACCCTCCGCGACCTGAGGCCAGAGCCGCTATTCGAATATGCGAATCTGCCTGCGTAAAGCCGGTGATGATAACCGGAGATCATCCCCTTACCGCCAAGGCCGTGGCGTTAGAACTTGGCATGCTAAAGAGTGGCCGCGTTGTTACAGGCATGGAACTGGATGCGATGAACGAAACTGATTTTGAACGCCAGGTAGAAACCATTGATATCTATGCTCGCGTCTCTCCGGCGCATAAGCTGAGGGTGGTCACAGCCTTACAAAATAGAGGTCACATTGTTGCCATGACCGGAGACGGGGTAAACGATGCTCCCGCGCTTAAAAAGGCTGACATTGGCATCGCTATGGGTATAACAGGAACGGACGTGACCAAAGAGGCGGCTGATATGACCCTGACAGACGATAATTTTGCATCAATAGTCGCGGCAGTGGAAGAGGGTCGGGGGCTTTTCGACAATATCAAAAAATATCTAATGTATCTGCTTTCTGCCAACATAGGCGAGATCGGCCTAATTGCAGGGGCTACCCTGCTGGGCCTGCCCATGCCGTTGAGCGCGGTCCAGATTCTGTACATCAATCTCGCGACAGACGGCCTGCCCGCGCTCGCGTTAGCCGTGGACCCGCCCGAACCAGACATAATGGGCCGTAAACCTCGGGATAAACGTACTGGCATTTTTACAAGACCGGTCGTTGCCTTGATGACGGTGGCCGGGTTGTGGTCGGCAGCAGCAAATTTGGGCCTGTTTGCCTGGTTGCTCAATTCCGGTAGAAGTGCCAACGAAGCGATGGCAATTACTTTCGTATCACTTGTGTTGATTGAATTCACCAAGGCCTATCATTTTCGTTCCGATCGTCATTCTGTGCTGAATCGCCCTTTTGCAAATACGTGGCTCAATTTGGCCATTCTGTGGGAAATATTATTACTAAGCCTTATCATCTACTTGCCGATTCTCCAGCAGGCCTTCGGAACTTTCGACCTGGGTCTGGCCGATTGGTTGGTGGCTATTGGCCCATCTGTGACGATCTTTCCTGTTTTAGAATTCACAAAGTGGATACTGCGGAAGGGATGGCTGGGGGATATTAATTTATCTTGTCGCCTTGCGTATTGACTTGCTTTTCTATACCGTTGGGTTGAGTCATCTTTATTTCTGAAAGCAATTTTAGATCCAATCAAGGATTTTACTCAGTTGGTGGGCGGACTCCATATCAAGTCTAATTCGCTCAAGAACTCTGGCAAGTTCAATCGCTTTCTCATTTTAAGGCTACGATGGATACTCTAAAACATATGCCAGGAGTTATAGTAGTCGACCTGCAGGGAAATTTCACCGTTTTTAAAAAGGGTGCTCTTGCGGTGCCCGGCACCGATGAAATTTTCATAAACAAAATCAGAAATGCCAGCGAGGTCCTCAAAAAGGAAGGTTATCCTATTTTCGCCACCCAAGACTGGCACCCGGCAGGTCACATCTCGTTTTACACGAACCATGCAGGGCGAAAGCCTTTCGACGTAATTGAAGTGGAGAATAGAAAGCAGGCGCTCTGGCCATCCCATTGTATCCAGGGCACCGAGAACACAAGGCTGCTACTCGACGAAATCCTGTTTGATGCCATCGTAAAAAAGGGCAAAGATAGGAGACACGACAGCTATTCAGGTTTTCAGGATGACGGCGGGGATAAAACTGAGCTAAACAGTCTCCTGAAAAATCATGGTATCATGAGAACTCATTATTTACGGGATCGCCACGGATTATTGCGTGAAAGCAACCGCCTTGGACGCGATCAAAGCCGGATACCAGGTTCGCCTTATCGAAGGGCTCTGTCGGGGAGTCTCCTTCGAAACAACCGCGAAGGCGTTGGACGAAATGAGGTCCAACAAAATTGCGCTTACTGTCGATTTATAAGAATCAATTCTTGGTAGTTCCTTTCGCGAAACAGAAATTTTTTGTGTTGCTGTGTGTGTTGCAGCGCATGATGCCCTCTTTTTACGGTAACCCGTCAATGCCAATGACAATCATCGCGGCTTTCTTAACGGTCCCATATTTGGGGAAACAGCCATACATTTCCATTTGCCATTCGGTGAACCGTTTGCTTTCGCAGGCCTGTATGAGATTTGGGAAGACAAGAAAGCGCCCGGAGGCTTGCCCTTATAAAGTCCTGCATGATCATTACCCTGGAAGCCAGCTACTCGGTTATGGACGTATACAGCCGCATGCCGCTGATTCTTAAATCGGAGGCATACGAGAGGTGGCTTGATCCTGATAACATGGAGCCTGCCAAAATCGAGGAGTTGCTACACACAACCTGTCTGAGGGAACTTAAACGCTCTCCCGTATCAAGATTGGTCAACCGAGTGGAAAACAACTCAAGGGAATTCATGGAACCGCTGAAGGTAAACGTCAGCGCGGGATCACGAGAAAGCAATACGAAGAAAGCGTAGGAAAACCTTATGACAGAATTAACCGACCAGGAACTTACTCTCCTGAAGCTTCTCGCCAATGAATGGCAAAAGTCAGGACCGCCCGGCTTCCTTGAAACAAAGGTTATCGCCAAAGAACTTGAAGTTTCGATTCCGGACGCCAGATCGATAATTCATTCTCTTTTCGTGAAGGGATTGGTAGGCACCGACAAGGTCGACATTTACGCGGCGTATCTCACTCCGGAAGGATATGATATCAGTCGAGGGAAATAGCCTCACTTGTCGATTATTATGGGGACTTTCTTGCGGTCCCCCACATCACTGCTAAATGCCAAGCCTGCATCAAGCATTCAAATAAACATATCAAGTTAGGAAGCCGGTTCGCTTCCTTGGGGTGACCTGCACAGAATAAAATTCACTCCTTTTGCGCTTATTACAACCTCCTTCCTTTGATTCAGCACTTCAAAAAGAGAGCGCACAATTCCACGGTCTGGTTTTGAGCGCGACCTTGTGGCCTCTAAAATGGTTACTCTTATGCTTAAAATATCGTCCGGTCGAACGGGGAAGTTCCAACGCAGTTCATCGACGCCGGGAGAACCAAGGCTTGCGGCTCTGGGCAAGTAATACCGTACACACTCGCGCATCATTAGACTTGCGGTATGCCATCCAGAAGCTATGAGGCCACCGTATATCGTTGATTTGGCTCCTTCTGGATCGGTGTGAAATAGCTGAGGGTCAAACTGCTTGCCAAAAGAAACGATGCCCTCCTCTTCGATTGGTATCCTACCAAACTCATGAACCGACCCGGGCACATAATCCTCGAAATAACGATCTTTCACAGTGGTTTTAAAGCCAGCCTTATCCATCACCATCAGTTATCTAGTCCTCCCTGTTTTGCGCACTCTCTGTGCCCTCCCAAACAATCGGTTTCAGGAAATTCCAAAGCCGTCCGCCAGCACGCCCTAATTTCCATGAAACAGATTGCCATCTGGAGGTTTATAAAAGCTGTTCGAACTGGTCATTATCTGACCAATATACGATCTCATATTTTAATACGACGGTTCATAATACCGGCGAATAAGGTCATAAGCCTTCAGTCAGGTGCGTTAAGCCAACTGGCTACTTTCCATTGTTCGCCACCATCCGGTCTGTTATAGTTTGGAGTGCGATCAATGGATATTACAGCCTTCCAGTATGGCGCAATCTGCGATTGACTCGCCAATGATAAACTCTTGAGAGCATCGGACGAATCAAAGGAAGCCCAATGACTCTTGACAATGGCTTCAACAGCGGCACCCTACTCATTAGCAGGACATATGCATCAATTTCCGAGAGAATCTGCTGGTTTTCATCTTTGACATGCAGTTCCATTAATGCCTTTCTGGGGTCGATGCCAATCGAACGCAATAGACTCTCCTTGCCCGTGATATCAATCCACTGAATATCATCTTTTGATTTTCCCGACAGTTGCTCATAATTTCGCCTATCTTTGACGCATTGGGGGCATGCGCCATCGTAATAAACGCTAATTCGGGCTTTGTCCTGTTTCATCTTCCCGCCCCTAATAGTGACTATTCAGTCAGAACCGGGAACTTTCAACCGATATTCTTCTTAATCATCACAACCTTTGACTTTTTTGGTTTTGTAACAGGTCGATACCTTATATGACAATCGCAAAATGCGAAAAAGCCATACTCAATTTTCTGGTCATCGTCAGATAATGGTCGATTTGCTATTATGCGTACTGCACAATACCATTTCATTTTTTTTAAGCGACTAATCAGCGGCCTTGGTTTTTGGATGCTTGCGCATTCGCAGGGCGCATTCAAAGGCATCTCTCAGTTTCTCATCTGAGGCATGCAGATTGTCCGCTATCCAAAGAATCACGCTTCGCGGAGCGGATGCATCCTGGGCCCTTAAAACGAAAATCTCCTCATGGTCGCCTACTTTTTTCAAGGTGAGACTATTGTGCTTCGTTGTCATCTTTTTGCCCCCCTCCCGAATAGTTACGATTTGTGGTTTGATGTTGTAAAATCTCTTTATTTTTCAAAAACCAAGGAGTTGGAACTTGCACCAAGCTTTTTAAGAATCGATTTTATTTCCTCAACAAAAGAATCCGGACCACAGATATAAAAGCGTTGGCTGAAATCACGGACCTTCTCTTTCAAAAACTCTGCAGAAATACGGCGGTTTTCGTAGCCGGGAGCGCTCTCCCGTGTGCAGGTCAGGATGCACCGCGACCCAAAGTAGTGACGAAGCTCCTTCTCACAGATCACATCGGCTGGTGTCTTGTTGGATAAAACCAGAGAATTCACGTCAAGCTTTCCCTTGCGAGCCAACTGGCGGGTAATGGCGATAAAGGGGGTGACCCCCGCACCGGCAGCGATGAAAACGCCAGGTCCCTTGTAGGTTATAGTTCCAAACGTTTCTGATATCAGGAGCTTGGCTCCGACTGCAAGGCTATGCAGCTTATCTGTAACCCCCTCGCCGGTCGGATATTTTTTAATGATAAATTCCAGTAACCTGTCATCCCTGAGAGAAGTCGGTGTGAACGGCCGACTTTCTTGGTTTCTCCATTCCGGCTCGTTGATCACCACTTTAACACCCTGACCGGGCTTATAATCAAAATTTCGAGGCTTGGTGAGAATAAACCGTTTGACGTCATGAGTAACAAATTCTGTCATCAAAATAGTGGATGAATGTTTCATGCCCTTTACCTCCTTTGGTTCGAGAATCTTTGAATTACCAAACACAAGTTCCGGAGAAACCGGTGCTGTTTGGGGCACCTAAGGCACTCCGACCCATGCCCCGCAAAGCATGCCTCAAAGCGTTTCCGGGCGATGTGTCGGGTAACCTCAATCCGCCTTCTGAGTACGGATAATCAGCAGCGGTCGATCAACGCGGTGCAGCACGCCAGTGGCCACGCATCCATAGAACACGCACGCTGCGCCGGTGCGACCATGGCTCGCCATGGCAATCAGGTCCGCTTTCTCCTGCTGGGCTTCTAAAATGATCGCATCGACCACCGGCCCGAAAGCAACCCGGATCTTGGTTTCAATTCCTTTCGCCTGCAGCCTCGACTTGATATCGTTGAGGTAGGTTTCCGTGGATATCTTATCCTTTTCAATGGCCATAGCCAGTTCTGCGCCCCCGGCCATCGACATAAACTCCGCCCCGTCGTAGCCAATTTTGATCTCCACCACTCGCATGAGGATAACAGTTGACTGGTATTTGGAAGCCAGCTCCACTACATGAGGGAGGATATCCTCGGCTCTCGCTGATCCATCCAATGGTACCAGAATTTTATTGTACATATGGCGGCCTCCTCTCATCGTGACCGCATTTTTGTGTGGCAAGCAATGTCAGAAACTTTCTTTTTGTTTAGAAGCGATCTAATTCGAAAGGACGCTGCTTTTGCTATCGATATTATAATCTCCATGCGCTATGAGTGGGTGCCGATGAAAATTTTGATTCCAACTCCACCATGTTAACCGTATGAAGTTTGCGTGTGCCAATTTTAAAGTCACTAACCTCTGGGATAGCAAAAATACACGTGCAGGTCAGAGGAGGTTCTGCCCCGATACCACCTTAGAGGGTAGCCACTACACATGAAGGCTTCCTCCCCCTATCATATGGCGCTGGCTGTCAACAAACATGAATAGATTGTCTGGGCGAATGTAATTCCCACATTCGCGAATGATATCATTCTAACCATACTCCCTGGGCATAACCATCACATCCATGTCGACTCGTTCCACACCGGGGATACCTCTGACTACTTTCGGTATGCGCTCCTTATCCTCATGATTATAAATGATTCCAGAAATATGCACGACGCCCTTTTCCGGAACCTCCACCCCGAGCCCCAGCGGCTTAAGATCAAGTTCCGATAGAGACGCCTCAATCCTTTTTGCCAGTGAAAGGCGTTCAATGGCCTCAAGGGCGTAGATGTTGCACGCCTTCAATTCTGGATATCCAGCTGTATCTACTATCGTCTGTGATGCTCGATCGATGCCGATCTTGCCGGGGTTGACGCACAAGTCATACAGAGATGGATCATCCCAATCCCTGTGGAAGACATATTGGAAGAACTCTTTGTTCTGGCTGTCGCTTTTTTGAATGACTTTTTCAGCGGCTTCTCGGGAAAGGTTCATTAGATTCATCAGATTGCTTGTGCGCCTATCCTTGGTTGCCGTTACAAGAACGTGCATCGCACAGCTGAAATCCTGCAACAACATCTGGCTCCCGTGGCCGATGATTACCCCTTCTCCACTTCGCGCTGTTTCATAGATAACCGACCCCATAAGACTTGCGTAGACCTCTGGCTTGTCCCCCATCAGGCGATTAAACCAGGTAGATGCTTTTTCTTGCATCCCCTCCAGTTTTTCCGCGTCAAGCCCCATTTTGATCGCTTCCTCCCTAAGCTTGGAATCGTCATAGAAACCTACATCAAGAACTTCCGCGACGCGTTTGGCCACAGCAAGACCATCGCAACCTATGCTTTGGGTAATGGTGATCAAGGGCATATTTACCTCCCGGACACCGTTAGATACCTCTTAATCTCGGTCCTGCATTAATGTTCAGTATAAAAAAACCGCCCAACTCTTCAATGTCTGCATCCAATATTAGATTGCCATTCATAGCTCTCGTTTTTCGGATTGTTGGTTTCCATAATGGCAGCGTGATCTAACCTGAGGTCATAACGAAAGGCCTCTAATCTCGTGAGAGGTACCGCTAAAGGGCATCGGATGCAGAGAGGGAGTGTGCCACTACTTATAGTATATATTTGGCTCGCTGAGACTCCTGTCAAGCTTCTCTTATCGATACCGTCGCTCCACTTTAAAAAAACAAATTTGAGATTACATTATTATTGGTATCCGTCTTGCTGGTTTGGACACGCTTTTTGTGTTCCTACTCAACGAGAGGGAACAACTTGTCATCGAAGAGGATAGGACATTGATCGACGACGCCAGACAGAGGGATATCGAGAAAGCCAATATTAGACCCAACTCTAATTGTAAAAAATGGGTCTTCTATGCCGGTAAAAAAATACATACTAACTTTGAAAAACGATCTGTCCGAACTGGAAAAGTTGCATTCCTTTCTTGACGTGATTCGGCAAAGCCTATCTATTTCCCAAAAGTGCCTATTTGAAACCAACCTTGTATTGGAGGAGGTCTTTTCAAATGTTTTATCCTACGGCTTTAACAACCATACCGATCATTTTATTAAAATATCGATTACAGCCGCACAGGGTGTCTTGAATATCCGCGTGGAGGATGACGGCAAGCCTTTCAATCCGCTTAAAGCCAAGGAGCCTAATTTGCAGTATGACATTGAAAATTGCGAACCAGGTGGTCTCGGAATCCATCTGGTCAAACATTTCATGAATGACTTCCGATATAAACGGTATCAGAACAGAAATACCATTACCATGAAGAAAGAAGGCTGCTTTATAGAAACAAGGTAATTTTTTAATTCCACGGGTAGTGGCACTCATCCTTTTTGAAACTACCGAATGAATCGAACATCCACGTATGCCATGGGTTAACGCTTGAAGGTCGGCTCAAATAAGGATGCTTACAGTTACGGTTCAAAGTTTCTATATTGAAAGGCATCGATTTCGTTGAGTATCCAATCTCACATTTACATGAATGATCCCAAACCTTACCCTTATCTTTAGAACTGGTTTCATAACCTATTTGGGCACTTGTAACCGTCTGAAATTATTAACCTTGAAATCGTGAAAAAGAGGTTATGAAACCAGTTCTAGGCAATGGTCATACTCAGATCAATGAATCCATATAAGAGGAAGAGGCCCATGAAAAAACGCAAGCTCGGCAATTCCGGAATAGAAATATATCCACTGGCCTTTGGCGGAAATGTTTTTGGCTGGACCGTGGACGAACCAATGT
>Ga0316616_100000284_pt1 | contig 14879 bp, 6 predicted proteins | sample OWC_Aug_M1_C1_D1_FD_207660 | JGI IMG/M metagenome (GOLD analysis project Ga0316616, IMG submission 207660) | Wetland soil microbial communities from Old Woman Creek delta, Ohio, United States - OWC_Aug_M1_C1_D1_B | ecosystem: Environmental > Terrestrial > Soil > Wetlands | place: USA: Ohio... | reverse complement strand
CACCCCATGAAGTTCAGCTGCTGCGACGAACGCCGGCTGGAAGTGCTGCGTCGGTCGGCGGTAAAAGCGAACGCCATCGAATTCCTCGAGGTACTGGATCGCACCGCGCCCGCGGGAGTGCCGCGCCAGCGCACCCTGCTCGTGCGGCTGCTGCGCAAACCGCCCACCCCGAATGTACTGGTGAAGGCAAACCTCGGCATCACCGGCGGCGTGCGCATCCCTTCGGTTGACATCGAGTGGATCGGGTTCGCGGACGAAGCCATCCCCCAGGCGGAACCCGCCTTGCTCACCTTGCTGGCCGGCATCGAGGCGCGTGAACGCACCCTGGTGGTCCGCACGACCAGCGCCGGGGACTTTTCGCGCTACACCTTTGCGCTGTCGAGCGTCGCCAATCCGTCGGAACCGCCCACGGACTTCGATCCTCTGCTTTCGCACGTCGAATTCTCGTTCAAGGTCGAATGTCCCGCGGACCTCGACTGCGAGGCGCCGCTTCCCTGCACGCCGGCCCCAGTGCCGCCGCCGCGCATCGACTACCTGGCCAAGGACTACGCCGGCTTCCGCCGCCTCATGCTGGACCGCCTGAGCCTGCTCGCGCCGGGCTGGACCGAGCGTTCGGCGGCGGATCAAGGCGTGGCGCTGGTCGAACTACTGGCCTACGTGGCCGACTCGCTGAGCTATCGCCAGGACGTCATCGCCAATGAAGCGTATCTGAGCACGGCGCGCCAACGCGTGTCGGTGCGCCGCCATGCGCGCCTCGTCGACTACTACCTGCACGAAGGCTGCAATGCGCGCGCCTTCGTGCACCTGCAGATCAGCCGCAATGCCAGCTCGCTGACGCTGCCCGCGGGCACGCCGTTGTTCACTCAGATTCCGGCCTTGCCGGCAGTCATCGAGCGTGGAACGCCCGAGGAAAGGGCCGCGCGCCTTGCCGCGCCCCAGGTTTTCGAAACGGTGTTCGCCAAGGAGCTGCACCGCCTTCACAACCAGCTCGAGTTCTACACCTGGGGCAATCGCGAGTGCTGCCTGCCACGCGGCGCCACCAGCGCCACGCTCGCGGGCCATGTCGAAGGGCTGAAAGAGCACGACTTCCTGGTGTTCATCGAGCTCAAGAGCCCGACCACGCTCACGGAAGGCGACGCGGACCGCTCGCACCGCCACGTGGTGCGGCTCACGCGCGTCCAGTTCACCCGGGATCCGGTCGGAAAGCTCTTCGACACTCCGGCCTCGGAAGAGCCGGCGCCCATCACGCGTATCGAATGGGAAGCCAGTGACGCGCTGCCGTTCGCGCTGTGCATCTCCACCGAGAAGGACCCGATGGTCAGCGTGGCCTTGGGCAACATCGTGCTGGTCGAGCATGGTGAAACGCAGCCGCTCCAGGACGAACTGCCGGAAGAGCTGCCGCCCGTGCCGCGGGAATCACCGGCCTACGCCAAGCGCGAGCACGTGGTCGGCGAGTGCTGCGACCCGCCGGAACCGCGCCTGCCACCGCTGCGCTTCCGCCCGCGCCTCGCCAAACTACCGCTGACGCATGGCTTCCCGCTGGCGGCGCTGCTGGATCCGCCTCCTGATGGGCCGCAGGACTTCTGGAGCGCCGCGGCCCTGCGCGCGCTGGAACCGCGCGACGCGCATCCGCAGGTGCTGGAACTCCTCGTCAAGGGCGAGTCGCCGCCCGAGCCCTGGAACGTGCGCCGCGACCTGCTGTCGAGCGCCAAGCAACAACGTCACTTCGTGGCCGAGATCGAGGATGACGGCAGTGCGCGTCTGCGCTTCGGCGATGACGCGCATGGCAAGCGCCCGGCGCCGGGCACGGTATTCCTGCCGCGCTACCGCGTCGGCAATGGCGCCGCGGGTAACGTGGGCGCGGATTCCATTGCGCACCTGCTGCTCGACGATGCGCTGGAGATCGAAGCGGTGCGGAACCCAATGGCCGCGTTCGGCGGTGCGGATCCCGAGGACATCGAGTCCGCGCGTCGCGATGCGCCACAGGCCTTCCGCACGCAGCAGCGCGCGGTCACGGCGGCCGATTACGCCGCCGCCGCCGAACGTCGCGGTGACGTGCAGCGCGCGGCGGCCACGTTCCGCTGGACCGGCAGCTGGAACACGGTGTTCGTCACGGCCGACCGCGTCGACGGAGCCGAAGTCGACGACAAGTTTGAGCGCGGGCTGCGCCGCCACCTGGAACGCTTCCGCATGGCGGGCTACGACCTGGAAGTGGACGCGCCGCGTTTCGTGCCTCTGGACATCATGCTGCACGTCTGCGTGAAGCCGGGATATTTCCGCAGCCACGTGCTTGCGGCCGTTCGAGTCGCGCTGTCCAGCGTGCGACAGCCCGATGGCCAGCTTGGCGCCTTCCATCCCGACAGCTTTACCTTCGCGCAGGCCGTATTCGCCAGCCGCGTAATCACCGCGGCGCAGGCCGTGGAGGGCGTGGAATCGGTGCGGCTCGACCGCTTCCAGCGCATGAATGCGCCGGATCCGACCACGCTCGATAACGGTGTGATCCCCATGGGTCGTCTGGAGATCGCGCAGCTGGCCGCCGATCCCAACTACCGGGACCGTGGCCGCTTGAGCCTGAGCGCCGGAGGTGGCAAGTGAGCACACTGCTGCCGGAACCGCCGCGCCTGCCGGCCATCCCCGATGGCACCGAGAGCTGCGGCTGCTGCGCCGGAGTCGAACGCGCCACTCCGCTTGCCATCGAGAACCGGCCAGGCCTCACGGCCATCCGCTACCGCATCGGCGACCACGCGGCATTCCGCGCCAGCCTGCTTGCGGGGCTGTCCTCGCAGGGTCGCCCGGCGCTGGAGAATCTGCGCACGCGTGATGACGGCGACTTCTCCATCGCGCTGCTCGATGCCTTCGCCTGCGCGGCCGACGTGCTCACGTTCTACCAGGAGCGCATCGCCAACGAGTCCTGGCTGGGCACGGCAGGCGAGCGCGTCTCGCTGGCGGAGATGGGCCGGCTCATCGGCTACCGGTTGAGACCTGGTGTTGCGGCCGAGACATTGCTGGCGTTCACGTTGGAAACTCCCCCGCAGCCGCCGCCTGGAATCATCCCCGAGCCCGGCATGTTCGTCACCGGCGTGCCGCGCGAGATCACGCTCGAGGCGGGCCTGGCCGTGCGCAGCGTGCCCGCGCCCGGCGCGCTGCCGCAGGTGTTCGAGACCGTCGAATCCATCACCGCGCGGCCCGAGTGGAATGCGATCAGGCCCTGGCTCGACGAACGCGCACAGCCGAAGCGCGGCTCCACGTTCACCTGGCTGGCCGGCACGGCCACGCAGCTGCGCGCCGGTGACGCGCTGGTGATCGTGGGGGCCGAGTTCTTCGCGAACCATCAATCCAATCGCTGGGACTTCCGTGTGCTCGATCGCGTCGAGGCGGACGCCGCGAGCAACCGCACCTATGTGAGCTGGCGCCGTCCGCTGGGCTCCATCGATCCGCCCATGGACACCGCGGCGAGCGGGCGCGTGTTCGCGCTGCGTCGCCGCGCAGGTGTGTACGGCCACAACGCGCCCAACTGGCACACCATGAGCGACGACTTCCAGAAGAAGTACACGGCGGAATTCGGCTCGGCGCTGCAGGACGTCATCGACCTGGAATTCGAGCTGACGCCCGTGGAGATTGCCGTCGCAACCAGCACGAGCATCGCGAAGACCGCTACGTCCACGCCGCTGAAGCGGCTGCGCACCGACTGGCCGCGCTTCCTTATCTCCCGCGTCGAATTCAGCGTGGACCTCGATTCGGTGTACGCCGAGATTCCCGCCGGAAGCCTCGCGGTGCTGGCGCGCGGCAGCTTCAACTACGCCATGGAACCCGCGCCAACGGATACCTACGTGGAACTGTTCGCGGTCACGCATGCGGCCGAAGCCTCGCGCGAGGAATTCGCGCTGTCGGGGAAGGTGTCGCGCCTCGGACTGTCCGGCGCCAACTACTCCCGCTTCTCGGGCCGCGTGCGTGAGACCGCAGTGTTCGCGCAATCCGAGGAGCTGGCGCTCGCGGCCTATCCAGTGGAAACCGCCGTGTCCGGCGATCTGATCCCCGCGAACGTTGCGCCGGACGGACTGGAACGCGGCCGGCACCTGCTGATCCGCGGACAACGGGTCGCCGACGGCGTGGAGATCGTGCACGCCGCCACGCTCACCAAGGCCACCTCGGCCGGTGTGGGCCGCTCGCTTCTCGATATCGACCCGCCGCTGCCGGCCGCGCTCAAGCGCGGCACCGTGGCCATCCATGCCAACGTGGCGCCGGCCTCGCATGGCGAGTCGGTCACGCAGATCCTGGGCGCAGGCAATGCGGCGGCGGCGTTCCAGCGCTTCGAGTTGCGCCAGTTGCCGCTGACGTATCGCGCGGCGGCCAACGAGCTGGGCGTCGCCGCCGAGCTCACGGTGCGCGTCGACGAAGTTGCCTGGAAGCTGCGTGACACGCTGTTTGGCGCGGCGCCGGCGGATCGCGCCTACACCGTGACCACGGACGAGCAGGGCCGGCAGTTCGTGCAGTTCGGCGACGGTGTGTGCGGCGCGCGGCCGTCGAGCGGCGTCAACAACGTGCGGGCGACCTACCGCAAGGGCATCGGCGCCGCGGGCAATGTCGGCGCCGACAGTCTCACGCAGCCGACGCAGCGACCGTTGGGCCTCAAGGGCGTCAGCAATCCCAAGGCCGCGGAGGGCGGCACGGACGCGGAAGGCGCGGAGACCGCGCGAGCCGCCATGCCGCTGGGTACGCGCACCCTGGGCCGCGCCGTTTCACTTCTCGACTACGAGGACTTCGCGCGTGCCTTCGCGGGCATCGGCAAGGCGCGAGCGCAGGTCCTGCAACTGGGCGCGGGTCCGGTCATCGCCATCACCATCGCCGGTGCGGACGGTAAGGTGATCTCGCCCGACAGTCCCGTCTGGAAGAATCTCTACGCCGCGCTCGCGGCCAACGGCGACCCGCACGTGGCGGTGCGCCTGCTCACGCATCAACCGGCGACCTTCCGCCTCGGCCTCAAGGTGCGCCGCGATCGGGACCATGAATCGAAAACCGTGCTGGACGGGGTCGAAGCCGCGTTGCGCGCTCGATTCTCGTTCGCCTCGCAGGCGCTGGGCGCGCCCGTCCAGCAATCCGAGGTCATCAGGATCGCGCAAGGCGTGCGCGGCGTGGTGGCGGTGGACCTGGACCTGCTCTACGGCGGCACCGCGCCGCCCGCGCAGACGACGCGCTCGCTCCAGGTCCGGCTGCTGGCCACGCGCATGCACGTGGCCTCGGGAGTTCCGCGCGCCGATGAAATCCTCACGCTGCATCCAGGTCCGTTCGATCGCCTCGAGGAAATGCCATGAGCCTGGATGCCGACACGCTGTACCGTCTGCTGCCCGCGGTCCATCGACTGCGCGATGAGGCCGGCGGAAAGCCGCTGCACCAGTTGCTGGACCTCATCAGCCAGGAGCTGGCCGGACTCGAGGAGAACCTCGAACAACTCTATGACGACCAGTTCATCGAGACCTGCGCCGACTGGGCCGCACCCTACATCGGCGAACTCATCGGCTATCGCGCACTGCACGGCGTGGCGGCGCGCATTGCCTCGCCGCGCGCTGAAGTGGCGAACACCATCCGCGTCCGACGCCGCAAGGGCACGGCACTCATGCTCGAGGAGCTGGCGCTCTCGGTCACCGACTGGCCGGCGCACGCGGTGGAGTTCTTCGAGCAATTGGCGACCACGCAGTATCTCAAGCACCTGCGTCCGCACGCGCCGGCCACGGCCAACCTGCGCTCGCAGCAGGCCATGCTCTCGCTGGGCGGCGCGTTCAACACCGTGGCGTGCACCGCCGAGGTGCGCCGTCCGGAAATCGGCGGCCGATACAACATCCCGAACATCGGGCTGTTCCTATGGCGGCTGGCGCCCTATGAGCTACGGAACCTGCCCCTGGTGGCGCAGCCCGGTGATGCCACCGGCCGGAAATTCCGCGTGAATCCGCTGGGTGCGGATCAGCCGCTGTTCCGCGCGCCCAGGCCAGAGCCTGACATCGATCATCTTGCGGAAGCCGCCAACGTGCCCGAGCCGCTGCGAGTCCGCGAATTCGCGCGCCAGGTGCGCCTCGCGACCACCACCGACCAGGCCGTCGCGGCGGCCGCCGACTATGGCGCGGGCCGCAGCGTGGTGCTGACCCGCCTGGGCAGCGTGCTGCCGCTGCGCGAGGCCGGCGTGGCGCCGCCCGATGACAGTGACAAACTGCGGGTGGTGCGCATCGCCGATCTGCGCGACATCCTCGACGGCGGCGGCAACGTCATCGGCTGGGCCCACGAGGATGACCTGGCCGCGCGCCACGTCGCGCTGGATCCCGAACGCGGCCGCGTGCTGCTGGGCGCGGACTGGGTGGCCGACCACGCGTCGTCGCCCATTGCCGCTACCTACCACTACGGCTTCTCGCGCGACATCGGCGGTGGCGACTACGAACGCACTCCCGCCGATGTGAAAGACCTGGCCGCACCGCAGCTTACGGTGGAGGGCGGCGCCACGCTGGCGCCTCACCTGCTGACCTTCGCGACCTCCGGTGGACGACTGCTCATCGGCGACAGCCGCACCTACGCCGAGACGCCGGTGTTCGAGGTGCCCGACGCTGCCGCGGATCAGGGACGCATGGTGGTGGTCGGCGCGCGCAATGGCTGCCGCCCGCTCATCGCTGCCACCGGTGATCTGACCCTGGAGATCGGTGCGAACGGCACGCTGGTCCTGGACGGCCTGGCGATCTCCGGCGGCGCGCTCAAACTGCCCGCCGCGGTGGACAACGAGAAACGCACCCTGGTGCTGCGCGACTGCACGCTGGTGCCCGGAGCAACCTTGAAGGACGACGGCTCTCCGGCCTCGCCCGGCGCCGCCAGTCTCGTCATCGAGCATCCCTTCACCGAGGTGCGTCTCGAGCGCTGCATTACCGGCGCGCTGCAGGTCATCGCCGACGCGGCCGCATCCGTGAAGCTCACCGATTGCATCGTCGACGCCGCGGGTGAGGGCCTCACGGCCTATGGCGGCGCGACTTCCGCACGCGGCGCGGAGATCACGCTCGAGGACTGCACGGTGATCGGCGTGCTGAATACCGAACTGCTGCGCCTCGGCTCCAACTGCATATTCACCGAGCCGCTCAATGCCGCGCGCCGTCAGGAAGGCTGCCTGCGCTTCAGCTTCGTGCCGGAGGGTTCGGTGACGCCGCGCCGCTTTCATTGCCTCCCGGACACCGCGCATCCCAAGGCGCATCCGCAGTTCACATCGTTGCGCTACGCGGATCCGGGCTACTGCCAGCTGCGCGCCTCCACCCATCGCGCCATCCGCGAGGGTGCGCACGACGGCGGCGAGATGGGCGTGATGCACGCGCTGCACCAGCCCCAGCGCGAGACGAACCTGCGCATCCGTCTCGATGAATACCTGCGATTCGGCCTGCGCGCCGGCCTGTTCTACGCCACTTGATCGTACGGAGACGACCATGTCCGCCGATTTCTCGAGAGTCCGATCCAACCCCCTGCTCAACTACGCGGGAGTCGAGCTCAAGCAGGGCGCGGTGCTGCTCGACGCGGATGCCAACGAGCTGGTGGCCATTCTCGATCGTCGGCTGCGTGCGCTGGCCAGCGATGTGCTGGGACGCGCCACAGTGGGTGCGAACACGCCGGATGGCTTCCGCATCACCCTGGGCGCCACGCCGACGGGTGCGCAATCCCTCCTGATCGGCCCGGGGCGCCTGTACGTGGATGGCCTGCTGGCCGAGAACCATGGCCGCGTCGCGGCCGCCGAGCGCGTCTTCGATCCGCTCCTGGCCGAGCCCTGCTTCTCGCAGCCCGTTGCCTACGAGTCCCAGCCCTATCTACCCAACCCGCCGCAGCTGCCGTCCAGCGGGCGGCACATCGTGTACCTCGACGCGTGGAACCGGGAACTCACACATCTCGAACAGCCCGACCTGGTGGAGTCGGCGGTCGGCGTCGAGACCAGCTCGCGGCTGCAAACCGTCTGGCAGGTGCGCGTGCTCGCGGACAACGTGGCTGCGGACGTGACCTGCGGCACCCCGGACGACAACATCCGTCCCTGGGCGGAACTCATCGCGTCTTCGGCCGGGCGACTGACCACCGGCATCTACGACGTGGCCGCGGTCACGGATCCCTGCGAGCTGCCGCCCACGGGCGGCTATCGCGGGCTCGAGAACCAGCTGTACCGCGTGGAGATCCACGACGGCGGTCTGCCGGGCAAAGCCACGTTCAAGTTCTCGCGTGAGAACGGCAGCGTGGGCATGCGCATCGTGAGCTTCGTCTCCTCCAGCGAGCTCGAGCTCGACTCGCTGGGACGTGACGACGTGCTGGGCCTCAAGGACGGCGATTGGGTCGAGGTCGTCGACGACGCGCGGGAGTTCGCCCAGGTATCCGGCGAGATGCGGCGTATCGAGATCGTCGCCGACAAGGTGCGGCACATTTCACTTCATGCGCCGCTGCCGCCGGACATGATCCCGGCATCGTTTCCGGACAATGCCTTCGGCGCCGCGCGTAACCTGCGCGTCCGGCTCTGGAACCAGCGCGGGGTGATCTTGAAGACCACGGGCGGTGGCGCCACCGCCGAATACATGGACCTAGACGATGCACCGCTGACCGGCGTGATCACCGTGCCCGCGGGCGGCGAGACGCTGCTGCTCGAGAACGGCGTCACCGTGAACTTCAGCAGCGTGGGCCCGCGCGGCTTTCGCGCCGGCGATTACTGGGTGTTCGCCGCGCGTACCGCCGATGCCTCGGTGGAAGAGCTGGAACAGGCTCCGCCGCGCGGCATTCATCATCACTATGCGCGTCTCGCGATGTGGGACGCGGGCACCAGTACTCCCCCGACGGATTGCCGGCACCCGTGGCCGCCGAAGGGCGGCGATGACTGCGGCTGCACGGTGTGTGTCTCGCCGGCCGAGCACAACAGCGGCGCGCTCACCATCGAGGATGCCATCCGCCGCGTGCAGGAAACCGGCGGCACTGTGTGCCTGCAGCCCGGGCGGTATGCCATCCGATCGCCGATCCGCGTGACCGGCGCGCGTTCGGTGCGCATCAAAGGTCAGGGTCCCGCCACCGTGCTGTTCGGCGACGCGGCCGCGATCAGCCTCGAAGACTGCATGGGCATGGCCATCGAGAATCTCGCCATCACCAACTCCGGCAAGCTGCCGGCGGTGTCGGTGCGCACCGGTATCGGCCTCACGCTGCGTGACCTTGTGGTGCTGGTCCTGAATCCGCAGGCCGATGCCGCGGCCCTGTCGCTGTCGGGCACCGTCGCGGCGTTCTCGCTGCGCGACAGCCTGGTGGTGGGGCCGCATGGACTGCGCGCGCTGGATCGCAGCGTGCCCGACCAGGCCAACGTGCTCATCACCGCCGGCCTGCGCATCGAGAACAACGTGTTCTGGTGCGCCAGCCAGGGCATCGATTTCTCCGGCCTCGCGGGGCACCTGCTCGGGACGCAGATCACCGGCAACGAGCTGTTGGGTTGCCGTGCGGGGGCGATCACGCTGGCCGGCGCCGCGTTCCCGGGCGCGGCGGTGCGCATCGCCGACAACTGCCTCAACGTGAACGGCCCCGGTATCCGCTGCGCGGTGGACGGCGCCTGGATCTGCGACAACAAGCTCAACATGACCGCCGGCGACAGCTCGCCGGGGAAAGCGGTGGCGGGAATCTCGCTGGACCGCGGCATCGACAACGATGGCAGCGACCAGTGCCAGGTGCTGTCGAACCAGATCGCCGGCTTCACCGACGCCGGCATCCTCATCGACGCGCCGGTGCGTGATCTCATCTGCAAGCTCAACATCATCGAGCGCTGCGGCAATGGCATCGTCATGACCAACGGCGGCGATGCTGGCCATGTGTCGATCGAGAACAACCATCTGCGCGAGATCGGCTCCTCGCATGCGAACTCCTCGCTGGGCCCGACCATCGACGGCATCCGCGTCACGCGCGCCTCCTCCGTCAACGTGGTCGGCAACACGCTGCGCGACATCGGCACCAAGGCCGTGCGCGGCATGGACCGTGTCGCCGGCATCGCGCACCTGGCGGTGCGCAGCATGCGCATCACGGGCAATCACATCACCGAAGTGGGGCCGCCCACGGCCGTGCCCATTCCCGTGGTCGGCGGTGTCGTGGTGTTCGGTCCTTACGAGGCCAGCGAGATCTCCGGCAATCATATCTCGCGCGACGCGGCTTCGGCGGCTGAGGACACCATGGCCTGGTCGGGCGTGTTCATCGATGAGCCAAGCCCCACGCGTCCGTCACTGCACGTCGGCGACTTCTCCGTCGCGCACTTGGCGGCGGCGCGCATGCTTGTGCTCAATGGCACTCATGCATTCGCCACCGAGGCTACGCTGGACTTCGCCGACGCGGCCGCCCCGGTGCCGCGGCTCTCGCGCGTGGCCATGCGACACAACACCGTGCGAGCCCGCGGCGCAAGACCTGCCATCGCCGTCGAGGCCGGCGGACACGTGCAGTTCTCGGACAACCACTGCGAGCTCACTGGACGGTCGGCCGCGGCGGTACAGATCTCGGCGCCGGCGGCGGTGGTCAGCGCAAACGTGGTGCTCGGCGCCCGAGACGCCATCCGCATTGGCGCCGACATCAACCGCGTCACTGTGCTGGGCAACGCGACGCGCGGCCGCATCGTCGTCGGCGACAGCAACGACCTGTCCAATACGCCCTGGACACTTCTTAACGTGAGGATCCCCTGATGCGCATCTTCATCACGGAGAAGGACTCGGACCTGTCGGCGTTGGCGGCGGAACTGGCGCGAAACGCGCGCGGCGCGGGCACGACTCTGGAACGCGTCGCGGCGCTGAATCCGCATCTCGCGGACGTTGCGCGACTTCCGGCCGGCACCGTGCTGCTGCTGCCGGAGGATGAAGTACGCGCGGGCGCCGGCACGGTGGCCGGTGGATCCACGCTCGCCGAGCTTGGCGATACCGTGGGCGCAGGCATCCGCGCCGCGGCGACGCGCGCGACGCAGCGTTTCGCGACCATAGAGGAAGACCACGCCGCGGTGAAGGACGCCCTGAAGACGGCGCCGGCCAAGCGCCTGCTGGAAGCTGATCCGCTGTTCGCGAAGCGCGTGGCCGCCGCGGAAGCGCGGTTCAAGGTGGAGCAGAAGCAGGCCGCCGAGAACAAGGCTCGCTTCACGGAGATCCAGAAGGCGGCCGCGGCCGAGTTCGCGCGCCTCGAAAAACTGTTGCGGTGAGTTCGCCAAGAAGGTAATCGACGCCCCTTCCTTGAAGGGAAGTTCTGGTGGTGACCTGGCAAGAGTCGCCTCGGAAGGCTGTTGGTCCACTGACCTTCGGCATGACGCGCACCGATGGCACCAAGATTGTCGGTGGCGACTCCGAACAGTTCCGTAACGAGTGAGGGCGCAGGTGGCCAGACCAGGAATCGTCTTTCTGGACGTGGACGCTGGCCTCTGGTGCGAAGGAACGCGCGTGCCGCTCGTGAACGTTGACGGAACGGTCGATGGAGTTGAGGCTCGCTCCAGCAATTGATTGGAGCCAATGGTGGTACGGGCCGGTGAGGCCAGGGCGTTCCAGTCGGTAAAGCGCGTCGAGGGCAACGACCGGGCTGCAGACCGGATGCGGCAGACGGCGGCCGGGCGCGCGTTCACCGGCCGCTCACAGGCCATGGACCTGTGAGTTGTCCGCGCCGCGTCTCGCCAGCGATTTGCGACTCTATTTGTCGGGAACAGCTTTTTGACAATTAGTGTTGTCGAAGTACGATTAAAGCTGTCGGAGAATTTTCACAAGTCGTTTTTCCTGCTCTCACGCAGGTCGTTTTGACAATTAGAACCGTCGGAATCGGCCACCTGTGACGGGGTGACCTGATCAGCGGGCGCTGCGGGTGCCACGATCACGCCGTACGTTGCGATCTCGGCAGAGTAAATCCGTACGCGGCGTCAGGCCGCTTTCCCGATGGCGGCTATCGCTTTGGGCTTACGCCGCACTTGCCGCGATACTAGACTCCCGCAATGACGATACTCCGTCGCTCGCTGGTGGCCGGCTCCTGCATGCTGGTGCTTGGAGCATTGCTCACCAGCGTTTACCTGTCGCGCCCGCTGTTCACGGATACGCTTGATCCTGCCATGGCGACTGGGGTTTCGATTGCGCCTGTGGATCAGGCGCTGACGCTGGCACGGTATCGCGAGCAGGGCAGGCCGCGGATCCTGCTGGTACGCAGCTACGTGGCAGATTCGATAGTCGGCGTGGACCTTACGGCCCACTTCGACCGTCCGGAGGCTGATGCGCTGGGATTGTTCCGCGAGTTCGGCTACGACGCGATGGCCCAGGCGGCAGGCGGCGCGCCGGTGAGAGTGGATGTGGCGATGCTCGAGGTGCCGTTCGAGGGGCGCGAAGCCAACATAGGCATCGGAGCCAGCTACCTGGAGCATGCGCGAGAGTCGCACGTCGAGGAGAAGCCGTTTGTGTTCCCGAAGCTCGCGCGGCCGACGCGCTTCTCCAGCGCCGTGAGCAGGAAGCCCTCCGTACTTCTCGACTATGAGGGCGAACTGGGGCTGGTATCGCTGGAAGACATCGCAGGGCCGGCGCCTGCGCCGCTGACGATGGGATTGGTGCTGTGCAATGAACTCACGGACCGCTGGGCGCTCGTGCGCCACTACCGCCGCGGCGCACCGATGGGGACGACCGGTTTCGTCGAGGGCAAGAGTCGGGAGGGCTTTGCCGTGGTGGGTCCGCTGCTGGTAATTCCGCGGGATCTGGATTCCTTCTACAAGCAGATCACCCTGCGGCTCTACCTGAACGGTCGCCTGCGCCAGCAAGACTCGGCCGGACATATGGCATGGGGTCCAGGTGAAATCCTGACCGAGATCTTCCGGCGCAAAGACTGGGTCTTTCGGAACCACGAAGGCGACGTGCACTTGCTCGATGCCGCAGGAAAGATTCCGGCGGGCACGATGATATTTTCCGGCACGCCGGCCGGCGTGATATTCAGGCCGCACAATCTTTGGAATCCCTGGGTGTACCTGCAGCCGGGCGACGAGGTCGTGATCCGCGCCGATACGCTCGGCGTGATCCGCAACCGGATTGTGGACTGAAGTCTTGGCAGAGCCCGGGACTGGCACGCCGCCCGCGACCGTCTCCAAAGGGTCTTATTCCCCGTTGACCGCCCGCTATCAAGGTCGGATTCGGGGTCGTTGCACGGCAACGGGGGGAAGCGGACATCCGCCTAGGCGTACTATCGGCCAGTAGCGGCCGGTGGCTGCATACAGAAACCCCGGCGCGGGCCGGGGCTCATATCGCGTAGTGCATCTCGGATTCCGCCGCCGTCAAATTGAGCCTCATCCAGCCCCCAGTAAGCCGAGGGCCGAGACACCCGGCAAGTTCGGGTCTATGTCGCGCCCGCTAGATCGTTACCGAACCGGCGATCTCTCACTCCTAGAGCCAGCATATCGAAATGCGCACGGCCGATAGGCTGATTAGAACTGTCTTTGACGCCTCGCCCGACGCGACACGGTCCGGTCGTGGACGCGCACTATCAGCACGAGCGGCAAGACAAGCAGGTTAACGATGAGAGTCATGTCGGTCTCTTCGGCGAGTCTCGGAGATTCTTGACGACCTCCCCGGCCGGACTAGGTGGCCTATCCTGCCGGCCGGGGGGTCGAGTTCGGGTTGCTTGACCATGGCGGTTAACGGCTTAGCCGCGCTTCCCGACTCGTACGATAACCAACCTCATCTTCAGATCCGTTCGGTAGCACACATTACGGGTCGCGCGCACTTTGCGGGACTTGGATAGACCCGATCCCACCTCTCCGGCATCGGAAAGCGGACCTGCGCCAACTTCCGAGTTCGGCCAGACGCGGCCCTACCGGTGAGACGACGTTAGCGGACTATCCATAGCGATTTCAGTGAGCGGGAGCATGCCTCTGGCGCGGCAGCAGCCGATCGGATTCCCGCTTGACCACCGCGTAGCACTCGCAACACAGACTCTCCAGCTTGGGCCTGTCGAGCACCGTGATGTGCCCGCGGGTGTACTTGATCACCCCGGCGTTCTGCAATCTCCCGGCAGCTTCGGTGACGCCCTCACGGCGCACGCCCAGCATGTTGGCGATGAGTTGCTGCGTCATCCTCAGATCGTTACCTGAAAGCCGGTCGAAAGACAGCAGCAGCCAGCGACACAATTGCTGATCCACAGAGTGATGGCGATTGCAGACCGCTGTCTGTGCCATTTGGGTGATCAGGGCCTGCGTGTAACGCAGAAGCAGATGCCTCAGCTCGCTGCTGCGGTCGAACTCATCCTTCAGGCGCTGCGCGATCAAGCGGTATGCGTGACCGGCGCTCTGCACGACGGCCTGGTTCGGCAGGGTCTCGCCGCCCATGAATATGGGGATGCCGACGATCCCCTCGTTGCCAACCACCGCGATTTCAGCCGATGCGCCGTTTTCCGTCACGTAGAGCAGAGAAACGATGCAATCAATCGGAAAGTAGGCATGCCGCCGCACATCGCCAGATTCGTACAGGACCTTGCCGAGTGGCATCGGCACGAGCTGCAAATGCGGGAAAATGCGCTTGCGCTCAATGTCGGACAGCGCGTCCAACAGGTGGTTCTGCTTCGGAGTCTGGGTGCCTTGCACCGCGATGCCTCGCCGTGACCCGAAACGGCGGTGTCACCGCTTACTAATTATAATCCGCGACCCGCCGAGCCTACGTGACGGCTTTCCCGTAAGCGCTACCGACGCGATGCCCACGTCTCGGACTCTACCGCAGCCGTGGGCTTTTCCTCTTGCTCCGAGGGCAGCGGCACCTTAGCGACACGCTACACGGTCCGCTCCGGGTCGATCTCGGGCTTACAGCGTCCGCTATTGGGGCGCGATTCTCGCGGGAGTGACGGTTCGGGGCGCGGTCACACGTCAATCACACGCGAGA
>Ga0316616_100000283_pt1 | contig 14884 bp, 7 predicted proteins | sample OWC_Aug_M1_C1_D1_FD_207660 | JGI IMG/M metagenome (GOLD analysis project Ga0316616, IMG submission 207660) | Wetland soil microbial communities from Old Woman Creek delta, Ohio, United States - OWC_Aug_M1_C1_D1_B | ecosystem: Environmental > Terrestrial > Soil > Wetlands | place: USA: Ohio... | reverse complement strand
ATCTCGCGGGCGTGAGCGAACCCGAGCTCCGCGATGGCGTCGATCTGATCGAAGTCGCTGGCCGCATGGCTGCCGAGCGGGGGACGCAGCGTCAGGTCGGCGTCGCGACAGGCGGCCTGTGCCCGCTCGTCGGACGCCAGCGTGAACGCCCGCGTCAGAGACACGAAGACGGGCGGCAGGCGCGCCGGGCCGCGCCGAAGCCGGTCCCAGAGCAGCGCCCACCCGCTCGGGGAGTCGTCGGACCCGGCTGACCCGGCGACGTGCAGTTCCGTCCCCACGTCGACCGCAATGACCTGCCCCGCCCCCATCCTCCGCAGGACGCCCACAGGCAGGTTGTCCATCACGCCGCCGTCCACGTGCATGTCGCCCTGATGGTAGACGGGAGGCGCCAGCCCCGGCACCGAGTTGGAGGCCAGTACCAGCCTGGCCAGGGGCCCCTCGGTGTGCGCGTCGGCGGTCGCCTTGGTCAGATTCGACGTCATGCACGCGTAGGGCAGCCAGAGGTCCTCGATCCACCCGTCGCCAAGCAGATGCTCCAGTGCGCGCCGCATGCGACGGCCGCGGACGATCGACGCCAGCGGCAGCGTGAAATCGCTCCACGGCCGCTCACGGGTCCACGCCCGACAGCGGTCGAGCATGACACCCGGCGCGAATCCGAGAGCGTGCGCCGCCCCGATCATCGCGCCCATGCTGGTCCCCGCCACCAAGTCGACGGGGATGCCGGCATCCTGCAGCGCCCTGAGGACCCCGATGTGGGCGAACCCGCGCGCGCCTCCCCCCGACAAGGCGAGCCCGACGGCCCGCCCGGAAAGCAGCCGTGCCAGGCGCGCGTGATCGGCGACCCGGCCCGGACGGACGTGGTGGTGGCGGACGCCCGGCCTCGCCTCGAGCCAGGCGTTCGTGCCGGACGGCGGGCGATCGGACGGCTGGAGCAGGACGAGGCGGCAGCCTGCCTCGCGCCGCGCCGCCGAAGCCAGGGCTTCCTGCTCCAACGGCCCCGGGCGCGGGTCCCCGTCGGCGAAAGCCACGACCACCAGGTCGTCAGCCTGGCGGAGGCACCGCGTCGTCCAGGGCGTCGGCGTGGCGTCGCAGACCAGCACGACGACCTCGGGGGCCGCTCCGTCGCCGGTCGCGGTCTGGCGCGCCTCGGCCGTCCCGTCGAGCAGAGCGGTCCGCGTGAGCCTGGTCAGTTCGGCGACGAGCATGTCGGCGAACGCCGCGAGAGGGACGCCCTGCCCCGCCGCGAGGAGCGCGACGGTCCGATCGGTCCGCTGCGCCGGTCGGGCTCCGAGCGTCCGCTGAAGACGACCGACGATGGCACTCGCGAGCCGCAGCATGGCCTCGGGGTGAGCCCCCGCCAGCCGGTCGAACGCCGACTTCGGCAATCGGAGGAGTTCGGCATCGCGCACCACTCTCACCGTGGCCGCGCGCGTCGCCTGAGACAGCAGCGCCATCTCACCGACACACTCACCCGCGCCCACCTCGCCCACCGCGCGCGCCGAACCATCAGGCTGCCGGGCCGACACGCGCAGCCGCCCGCGCACGACGAACCACATGCACTCGCCGGCGTCGCCCTGCCGCACCAGGACCTCTCCGGCCGGCAGGAACTCCCACATCAGCTCCCGCTCCAAGGCCTCGAGCGCAGCCTCCTCCGCGCCGGCCAGAAGATCAGTCCGGCCCAACCACGCCGAGATCCACGCGCGGTCGGGCCGAGCGTTCGCGGTATCTTCGTGCCGGATTCGATCGAGGTTCTTCATGTCAGCGGTGGTGGATGGCCGCAAGGCCGCGGAGTTGCGTCACGACCGTCCCGGAAGCGCGGACAGCACCGCGCCGATCCGGCGCAGCCCCTCGGTGACGTACTCCTGACGCCCGCCGTACCAGATTCGCAGGTAGCCTTCGAGGCCGACGTGCGCGCCCGGAACCACGAGCGTGCTCTGTTCGACGCGAATGCGGTCTGCCAACGCGATGCTCGGCACGTCGGCGCGGTAGCGCAGCAGCGTCATCGCGCCGGCGCGCGGCCGGTTGAACTCCAGCAGGTCGCCGAAGCCCGCCGCCCACCCCTCGATGATCGGGAGGTTGGCGGTCAGGATGGCGCGGGTACGCCGGTAGAGCGCTTCGCGATTCCCGGCCTGTACCGCGACGCGCGCCACCATGTCGGACAGCTTGTTGGGGCCGATGGTGAGGTAGTCGTGCTGGCTCCAGCAGGTGCCGACCAGGGACGGCGGCCCGACAATCCAGCCGATGCGCACGCCGGGGATCCCGTAGGCCTTGGACAGGCCGCTGGTCACGATCACCTTGTCGCTCATGCCCCAGAAGCTGCGGGTGCGCGCCCCCTCGAGTTCGGCGCCGAGGTACACCTCGTCGGCCAGAAGCCAGGTATCCATCTCCTCGCAGCGCCGCACCATGCGACGCATCGCCTCCTCCGAGAGCACGGCGCCCGAGGGGTTGTTCGGATTCGAGAGATAGAGCAGCCGCGTCCGCGGGGTCACGGCCCGATCGAACTCGTCCCAGTCGGGCTCCCACTGCCGGTCGGGACGCAGGCGGAACGTCCGTACTGGCGCCTGCAGGCTGCGCGGCACACCCCACAGCTGCATGTAGTTGGGGATCTCCATCGCCATCTCGTCGCCCGGCTCCAGCGCGCTCAGCGCGACCAGGTAGTTGGCCTCCGAGGTGCCGTTGGTGACCTCGATGTGATCGACGGTGGCGCCCGGATAGATGGCGGCGAGATGTTCCCGCAGCGGGATCGTGCCGTTCGACTGGCTGTAGCCAAGCGGGGTGTCGAGCGCCGCGTCGAGGTCGAACCCCATCGCGATCAACTCGCGCAGCGTCACCGGGCGGACGCCGCTTTCGCTCATGTCGTACTCGACGAGGTTCTCCCACGTCGACTGCATCCGCTCCATCTCGAACTCGGGGATTCTCATAGCGTGTATTCTATGCCGCATGGCAAACGCGAGCGACGCCCCGCGGCGCGATCCGGTCCTGGTCCTCTCGGAGCCCGAGCTTCGGCGGCTGGTCGCGCTGGACCTCGACGCGCTGGCGGCCATCGAGGATGCGTTCGCCCGCCTGGCGGGCGGGGAGGCCGACGTGCCGCCGATCCTGGGCCTCTTCGTCCCCGAACGGCACGGCGAAATCGACGTCAAGGCGGCGTACATCCATGGCCTGCCGAGCCTCGCGGTGAAGATCGCGTCCGGCTTCTTCGACAACGGCCGCTGGGGACTGCCGAGCGGCAGCGGACTGATGGTGGTTCTGAGCACGAGGACCGGCTACCCGCAGGCGGTGCTGCTCGACAACGGCTACCTGACCGACGTGCGGACCGCGCTCGCGGGCGCGGCGGCCGCGAAACACCTGGCGCCGGCGCGCATCGGCACCGTCGGCGTCATCGGCGCCGGCACGCAGGGCCGGTACCAGGTCCGCGCGCTGCAGCTCGTCCGCTCGTTCGAGCGGGTGCTGGTCTACGACCGGTCGCGCGACGCCGTGGACGCCTACGCGCGGGAGATGCCCGAGGTGTTGGCAGGGGCGTCGGCGGGACTTCGGGAGGCGCGCCCTGCGAGTGGCGGGCCGGTCTCGGTCACGCCAGCCGACCCCGAGACGATCGTTCGCGAGAGCGACGTCGTGATCACCTGCACGCCGTCGCACGAGCCGATCGTCCGGGCGGCATGGCTGCACCCCGGCATGCACATCACGGCGATGGGCGCGGACGTCCCCGAGAAGCAGGAACTCGAGAGCGGGTGCCTGCGGCGCGCCGACCTCCTGGCGTGCGACCTGAAGGTGCAGTGCTTCGCGCGCGGCGAGTTCCATCACGCGCTGGCGGCGGGCGTCCTGCCGGCCGATGTCGTGTTGACCGAACTGGGCGAACTGACGTCGGGCCGGGTCCGCGGCCGCGAGCGCGTGGAGGATATTTCGATTTGCGCGCTGACGGGCGTCGGCGTCCAGGACACGGCGATCGCCCTGCTGGCGTTCGAGCGGGCCGTCGGCGCCGGCCTCGGGACGGCGTTCCCGGCTTGACGCCGTTCCTACAGCCCGTGCTCGGTGCGCGAGAGGATCTCGCGCTGGATGTCAGGGGCGAGCAGCACGAAGTAGTCCGAGTAGCCCGCCACGCGGACCATCAGATCGCGGTGCTGCTCGGGACGCGCCATCGCGTCCAGCAGCACCTCGCGATCGACGATGTTGAACTGGACGTGGTGGCCGCCCTGATCGAAGTACCCGCGAATCAACGCCGCCAGCTTGCGCAGATCCTCCGTCGTGCGCACGCAGTCGGGATTGATGCGCATGTTGAGGAGCGTGCCGTTGGTGCGCGCGTGATCCAGCTTCGCCACCGACGCGGCGGCGGCGGTCGGCCCCCGGCGGTCGTGACCCTGCACCGCCGACACCCCCTCTGACAGCGGCGTCCCGGCGCGGCGCCCGTCCGGCGTCGCGCCCGTCACCTCGCCCAGGGCGACGTGCGACGTCGTGGGCAGCAGGTCCACGAAGTACCGCGCGCCCTGCACATCCCGCCTCGCCTCCACCGCGTCGCAGAAGATCCGCTGCGTCAGCGCCGCGAGTTCGTCCGCCTGGTCGTCGTCGTTGCCGTAGTGCGGCGTCTTGTTGACGATCGTCTCGCGCAGCAGTTCGTGGCCGTCCCAGTTGCGGTCCAGCGCCTCGACGAGCGCGGCCATCGTCACGGTCCGCTTCTCGAACACGTGCGTGCGGATGGCCGACAGCGCGTCGGCGACGGTCCCGATGGCCACCCCGGACACGGTGGCGATGTTGTAGCGCGCGCCGCCCGCGTGCCAGTCGAGCGCGCGGTCGATGCAATCGTCGATGACGGCCGACGTGAACGGAACCGGACAGTGATCGGCGTACGCCTGTCGGACGATGGCGTCGTACCGCACCTTCTCGTCCGCGAAGTGGTCGACCTGCGTGCCGAAGGCGGCGAGCACGTCGTCGAACGTCGCGAAGCCGCGCGGGTCCCCCGTCGGCGGGCCGAGACGCTCGCCCGTGAGCCGATCGACGCCGTCGTTCAGCGCCAGCTCGAGGCACTTCGCCAGGTTGAAGTAGCCGCTCGACGCCATCCGGTCCTTGCCGTCGCAGAAGCAGGCCACGCAGCCGTTCAGGCTGCTGCCGCGGGCGTCCTCGAGCGTCTTGCCGCGGTTGACCATGCCGAGGACCAGCACGTCGCTGTTGAACATCGCCGGCATGCCGAGGCCGAGGCGCAGCAGTTCGCAGCAGCGCAGCAGGAAGCGCGACGAGGTGCGCGAGCTGATCTGCGCGGACAGGCCCGGCTGCGGCAGCCGCGTGTGCTCGAGCGCGGTCAGGCACATGTACGACAGCTCGTTGGTCGCGTCGCGCCCGTCGCGCGTCAGCCCGCCGATGTTCAGGTTCTGGAACTCGGGGTACGAGCTGCTGGTCTGGGCCTCGCCCGAGTCCTTCGCAAGGGTGATCTCGTCGAACTTCACCCACATCAGGTCGAGCAGTTCCTGCGCCTGATCCGCGGTCAGCTCGCCCGAGTCGACGGAGTGCCGGAAATACGGGTAGAGGTACTGGTCGAACCGGCCAGGGCCGAAGGCATGGCCGTCGGTTTCGAGGTTCAGCACGAGGTGCGTGAACCACATCGACTGGAGCGCCTCGTGGAACGTGCGGGCGGGTGCGGCCGGCACACGTTCGCACACCGCGGCCATCCGAAGCAGCTCGGCGCGGCGCGCGGCGTCGGCCGTATCACCCGCCAGCGCGCGAAGCGCCGCCGCGTGGCGGCCGGCGAACGCAATCGCCGCCTCGCAGACCAGCATGACGGACTCGAGGAAGTGACGGCGAGCGATGGCGGCCGAATCGTCCCCGGTGACCTTCCTCGAGACGCGGGCCGCTTCTTCCTTGATCCCGTCGAAGCCCTTGCGGAGGACCTTCTCGTAGCCGGCGTTGATGTGCCCGATCGTCCGGGAGCGGAAGTAGTGGTAGAAGACCCCGCGATCGTCGGCGCGCCACATCGCCGGCGGCACGGCCTCCATGATCCGGTCCGCCACCTGCCCGCCGCGCCAGCAGGGGAAGACCTCGTCGCGCAGCACCCGCTTGGTCGCCTCGTCCACGAAGAACGGGGTGTTCGAGCGCGTCGCGAGCCGGTCGAGGTCGCGCTCCACCCAGGCGCAGTTGATCTCGGGGAAGACCGGCGACCCTCGCGGCTTGCGAGTCTTGGTCCCGACGATGACCTCGCCCTCCTGGACGACGATCGGGTGGTCGGCGAGGATGCGCGCGATCATCTTCGCGCGGCGGATGGCGAGCGGCTGCCCTTCGGTCTCCCGGAAACTCCTCGTCGCCGACAGCGCGCGGTCCGCGAACAGCTCGGGGACCGCCGTGAGGTTGCGCACGATGCCGGCCCGGACGCGCGCCGTCGGTCCGGCCGCCGGATGGACGAGCGAATCCGGCATGAAGCTCCGCGGAGCGCGCGCCGGCATGCCGGTCTCACTCCGTTCCGCGATGTCGGTCACGGTCACTCCTCCGGCGCTGTTGATCGTCGATGGGCACAACGCGACCGCACGCCGGCGCGGCTTGCGGCGTGCGACCGGCGGCTTGCGGCCGTCTGGCACGGCGACACCGCCGGCCGCCAGCCGGAAGCCGCCAGCCGGCCGCTATCGGTATTTCCCCGCGTAGTACCGGAATCGATGATACGCCAATCCGAGGCGGCGGGCGGCGTCGGCCTGATTCCCGCCCGACGCGCTCAGCGCGTCGCGAATCAACTGCCGCTCGAACCCTTCCACCCGCTCGCGGAACGTCCCCGCGCGCGGCGCGACGACGTCCGGCAGCGCCAGGTCCTCGAGGTTGATCTCCCGCGTCGTGTCACGGTAGGCCGCACGCTCGACGATCGTCTTCAACTCCCGCACGTTCCCGGGGAACGGGTACCGCTCCAGGGCCGCCAGCGCCGCTTCGTCCCAGGTCTTGTCGCCCAGGGCGGGCACCTCCAGAAGGAACTCCTTCAGGAAGTGGCCGGCCAGGACCCGCACGTCGCCCTGGCGATCGCGCAGCGGCGGCACCCGCACGACCTCGAACGCCAGCCGGTCGTAGAGATCCGGGAGGAACCCGCCCTGGCGGATGGCCTCCTGCAGGTCGGCGTTGCTGGCCGCGACGATGCGGGCGCGCGACCGGATCTCGTGTGTGCCGCCGACGCGTGCGAACGTCCCATATTCGACGACCCGCAGGATCTTCTGCTGGAACGGCAGCGGCATCCGCGAGATCTCGTCCAGGAAGAGCGTGCCCCCGTCCGCCTGCTCGAACCGTCCGTGCACGAGGCGCTCGGCGCCCGTGAACGCGCCGCGCTCGTGGCCGAACAGCTCGCTTTCGAGCAGCGTCTCGGGAAACGCCGAGCAGTTCACCGGGACGAACGGCCGGTCTGGCCGTCCCGCGCCGGCATGAATGGCCCGCGCCACCAGTTCCTTCCCGGTCCCGCGCTCCCCGACGATCAACACCGGACGCGGAATGACCGCGACGCGCCGGATCCGCTCGATCATCTCCAGGATCTCGGGCGACTCCCCCACCAGGCGCGTCCGCTCGCGATCGACCTGCCGCAGCCGGAGATTCTGCTCGCTCAGGTCCCGATTCCGATCGACGAGCGCGAGCGTGCGGCGGACCTTGCCGATGAGCGTCTGGAGGCGCTCCCGCAGCCGGTCTCCGCGCACCAGGAAATCCGTCGCGCCCGCGTCGACCGCGTCGGCGGCCAGGTTCACGTCGCCCCGCGCGGCGACGGCGATGAGCGGCACGGTGGCGTCGATCGCCCGAATCGCGCGCATCACGGCGGAAGCGGACACTCGCCCGTCACCGTCCGGATACGGCACGACGCACACGTCAATCGCGGGCTGCTCGCCCAGGCGCCGCCCGACCGCCGCCGCGTCGCGCACGACCTCCAGCTCCAGCCGCACTCCCGACTCCGGCAGGCCCTCGAGCGCGGCGCGCAGGTCCGCCAGGGAATCGTCCGGCGTCTCGACGACGAGAAGGTGTCGCAGCATCGAACTCCTCTGCGCCTGGTAGTCTACCGGACGATGTGAGAGTTTTTCTCACCTGTCGTCGAATATTCACACGCCCCGCCCGCCAGCTTGGACTGTAAACAACTGACTTCACAGGACATACCTAGAAAGCGAAGCCGGCCCGGCTCTTGCGAGAGCCCACAGGACTGCCGCTCTCGCGGCGTCGTTGAAAGGAGCGTCCGGTGACCCTGCTTCTCTCGTTCGCCGTCGTCGTCCTGGCCGTCGTCTTCGCCATCCTCTTCGGCGCCTGGCTGCTAGGTGTGCGCTACATCCCCCACACCAAGGTCGGTATCGTCGAGAAGCTGTGGGCCTCGAAGGGGTCGCTGAGCGAGGGCCGCATCGTTGCCGCCGAGGGTGAGGCGGGCTACCAGACCGACATCCTCCGCGGCGGCGTGCACGCGTTCTACTACCCGTGGCAGTACCGCATCCACCGCGAGCCCCTCGTGTCGATACCCGAGGGGAAGATCGGCTACGTCTACTCGCGCGACGGCGAGCCGCTCGACCCGGTGCAGACGCTCGGCCGCGTCGTCTCGTGCACCAACTTCCAGGACGCGCGGGCGTTCCTGAAGGCCCGCGGCCAGCGCGGCCGCCAGCGCGCGATCCTGCGCGAGGGCGTCTACGCGATCAACCTCGCGCTGTTCGTCGTCGTGGCCGAGGACCGCGTCTACCAGGGGCCGGTGCCGGAGAAGAACCCGGAGATCTACGCCGGCTGGCAGGCGCAGCTGCGCGGCATCCGAGGCTTCCTGCCGGTGGTGGTGGGCACCGGCACAGCGCCGGTCGCCCCTCCGCTCCCGGGTGCGCAGGCGGCCGCCGCCGACGCCGCGTCCTCGGCGATGCGCGACGACGACATCGCCGTCGTCACGGTGCACGACGGCCCGCCCATCGAGTCCGGCGAGATCATTTCGCCTGAGGTGCACGCGGAACCCGGCGGGAAGGACCACGACTGCTTCCAGGATCCGGAGGCGCTGCTGGCGCTCGGCGGCCGCCGCGGCAAGCAGCTCCAGGTCCTCACCGACGGCACGTACTTCATCAACCGGTGGTTTGCGACGGTCGAGTCGAAGCCGAAGACGGTCATCCCGATCGGCTACGTCGGCGTCGTGGTCTCCTACTACGGCAACCTTGGTGAAGACCTGACCGGGGACCAGTTCCGCTACGGCGAGCAGGTGGAGCGAGGCCGCCGCGGCGTCTGGCGGAAGCCGCTGCCCCCGGGAAAGTACCCGCTCAATCCGTTCGCGCTGAAGGTCGAACTGGTGCCCACGGTGAACTTCGTCCTGCGCTGGATCACCGGGATGGTCGAGGAGCACCAGTACGACAAGGACCTGAGCAGCATCGCGCTGATCACGGCCGACGGGTACGAGCCGCTGCTCCCCCTCTCGCTCGTGCTGCACATCGACTACGAGATGGCGCCGCGCGTCGTGCAGCGCTTTGGCGACGTCAAGCGGCTGATCAGCCAGACGCTCGACCCGATCATCTCGGCCTACTTCCGCGACGTGGCGCAGACGACGCAGATGCTCGACCTGCTGACGCGCCGGGAGGAGATCCAGAACCGCGCCACGGCGGAGCTCGGCCGGCGGTTCAAGGACTACGACATCACCTGCGTCGCGGTGCTGATCGGGCGCCCCGAGTCGCAGCTGGACGCGGCGCACAAGGGCCAGGATCCGATCCAGGGGCTGTTCGACCAGCTCCGGCAGCGCCGGCTGGCGAACGAGCAGATCGAGACGTACGCGCGCCAGCAGGAGGCCGCCACCAAGCAGCGCGAGCTGAACGAGGCGCGCGCGACGGCGGACAAGCAGACCGAGCTGACGCAGACGCACGTGGACATCGCGATCGCCGGCAACCGGGGCGAAGCGCAGCTGGCCGAGGCGCGTCGGCTGGCCGAGCGCGACGTGACGCGCGCCGACGGCGAGGCGCGGGCCCGGGAACTGCTGGGCCGCGGCGAGGCGTCGCGCATCGCGCAGACCGGCGTGGCCGAAGCGGGCGTGTTCCTCAAGAAGATCCGCGCCTACGGCGACCCCAGGCTGTTCGCGCTGAACCTGCTCACCGAGCAGATGGTGCGCAGCCAGCAGCCGCTCGTCCCTGAACGCGTGCTGATGATGGGGGGCGAGGGCCAGGACGGCGCGTCGGCGGGTGTCAGCCTGTTCGGCCGGCTGATGGCGCTGCTGCTGGCGGAGAAGGGCGGCATCGGCGTCGGCGCGCAGGACAACGCGCCGGCGGACGTCGAGCGGTTCGTGGACGCGCTGACCGGCACCGCAGACCCCGCGGCGCCGGCGGCACCCTCGCACGCGTGACCTCGATCGTGGGGGGCGGCCTGCCAGCCGCCCCCCTGGAGGCCCTGTGATCTTCCTGCTCTATGTCGGCGTCTTCGTCGCCTGTTCGTGCGTCCTGCTGCCGCTGGCGGCGTGCGCCGTCTTCGCGGCGCGGACGCGGAAGCCGAAACCGCGACGCCGGGCCAAGGACCCCCGGCTTTCGCTCCCGGCGACGGACGGTGTAAGGTAATGGCCGGAGTCCGCGATGGAAGAGACCGACAAGCTGGCCACCGGCCGGGCCATCATCCTCGAGCTGGTGCGCGCGATGCGCACCAACGTCGAGCCGCTGCTGTTCACGACGGTGGCCCCGACGCGCTTCTTCGTCTACCTCCACCCCTCCGATCACCAGCGGCTCGGCGGCATCTTTGCGATGATCACCGCCCAGGCCAGGCGTGCGCTGGACGAGGAGGTCCGCGCCTGGAACGCCCGCGCCAAGCCCTCTCGCATTCCGATGAAGTGGCTCGGCGGCGACGACCCGCCGCCGCCCATCGACATGCCGCCAGACTCGTGGGATATCCGGTTCGAGGCCGATGACGAGGGGGAGATGGCGCCCGGCGACATCGCCATCGCCTCCGAGTTGACGCTGCCCGCGCAGCCCGAGTTCGAGGGCTCGAAGACACGCCGCATCACGACCATGCGTCTGGGCGAGCGGACGAGCACGCAGGAGCGGGACGCGGCGGACGCGGCCGGGCCGGCGCCGTCCGGAACCGTGTACGGCACGCTCGCGTATGAGGACCAGAGGGGCCGCAGGCGCGTGCCGCTCACGTCGCCGGTGATAGTCGTCGGACGGGGCGGCGTCGGGTACTGGGTGGACGTGAAGCTCGACACCTCGCCCGACGTCTCGCGCGAGCACCTGCGCCTCAGGCGCGACGACGCGTCCGGCCGGTTCTTCCTGAAGGATCTGAGCAGCCTCGGCACGACCGTCGACGGCGTGCCCGTCCCGTCGAGCGTGGAGATCGTGGAGGGCCGGAAGCGCGACAAGGGGATCGAAGTGCCCCTGCCCCCGCGCGCGCGGATCGGCCTGGCCAACGTGATTGTGCTGGACTTCGAAGCCGGGAGTCCCCGTCGAGATGACTAGCCCTGCCGACGAACGCCCGCCCCTCGCGGCCGCCGCCGCCAGCCACACCGGCCTCCGGCGTCAGAACAACGAGGACCGCTACCACTGCGACCCGGAGCGTGGCCTGTTCATGGTCATCGACGGCGTGGGGGGGCAGGCGGCCGGCGAGCGCGCGGCCGAGGCCGCGCTTCGCCAGATTCGGGCCCGCCTCGATCGCGACACGGGTGCGCCCGAGGAGCAGCTGCGAGAGGCGATCACGCTCGCCAACAACGAGGTGTTCCGGCTCGCGCAGAGCCAGCCGGAGTGGACCGGCATGGCGTGCGTGCTCACGGTGGCGATGGTGCGGGACGGCAGGCTGGTGGCGGGCCACGTCGGCGACACCCGGCTGTACGTCTTCCGCGACGGGCGCGTGCAGAAGGTGACGCACGACCACTCGCCGATCGGCGAGCGCGAGGACGGCGGCGAGATCGGCGAGCGCGAGGCGATGGAGCACCCGCGGCGCAACGAGGTGTACCGGGATGTCGGGTACGAGCCGCACAGCCCGACCGACGAGCGCTTCATCGAAATCGTCGACGTGCCGTTCGACGACGAGAGCGCGCTGCTGCTGTGCAGCGACGGCCTGAGCGACCTGGTGGCGTCGGCCGCGATCGCCCGCATCGTGTACGACAACGGGGACGACCCGGAGCGCGTCGTCAACAGGCTCGTGGAGGCGGCCAACAGCCAAGGGGGCAAGGACAACGTCACGGCGGTGTTCGCGGCGGCCGCGGGGTTCGCGAAGGCCGCGCGCCGGCACGCGGGAAGCGACCGCCAGCCCAGCCCGCCGGTGGACGGGTGGAAGACCGGGAACGGGACGACGACGGCGTCGCCCCGGCGTCGTCGACCGCCAATGCCTCGCTGGGCCGCCGTCGCGGCGGCGGTCGCGGCCGGATGCGCGCTCGGCGCCGGTCTCGGCTACCTGGCGCTCACACGCATCGACGGCGCGATGGACTGGGCCCTCGAGGGCGATCGCCCGGAGTCCTGGGCCCGCACGTGGACCGTCGGCTACGACGAAGGGGCGCAGTTCGCGACGATCGCGGACGCCCTCGCGCGGGCGAAGCCGGGCGACACGATCGAAGTCGGGCCTGGCGAGTACCCCGCGTCGCTGACGCTGCGGCCAGGCATCAGCATCGTGAGCACGAAACGGCGCGAGGCGATCCTCAGACCTGCGGCGGGCGCTGCGCTCGCGGCGGCCGTTCGCGTGCCCGCCGGCGCCGACGGCCGGCTGGTCGGGTTCAGGATCGCCGGCGACGCCGAGCACCCGCTGGGCGTCGGCATCCGGATCGGGGAGTGCCAGGCCGAGATCGACGACGTGGAGATCTCGGGTGCCGTCGAAGCGGGCATCGTGCTGGAGAAAGGGGCCCGCGCGACCGTGCGCGGCAGCTACGTTCACGACAGCGTGGGCGCCGGGATCGTCGTGCGCGCCGGATCGGCGCCGCAGCTCTGGCACAACGTCGTGACGGCCAACGGGAAGGTCGCCGGCAGTCCCGTCGCCGGCATCGAACTGGAGGCGGGGGCGGCTCCCGTCCTGTTCGGCAACATCGTGCGCGGCAACGGCGACGATCAGATCGCCGGCCTGCCGCCGGAGCGCCGGGCCGACGTGGCGCGCGACAACATCGTGGGGCCGCCGCCGGCGCCGCCGCCCGGGCCGCGCCCGCCGGGCAAGACGCCATAGGGACGCGAGGCATCTTGCGATCGTGCGAACTGGCGATCGTGCGAACTGGCGATCGTGCGAATCTGACCACCGGGGGCCCGTTCAGTGTGAGAGCGGTTGCGCCGAGAGCCCTAAGCCGTAAGCCCTAAGCCCTGAGCCTGATTGGATGTTGGACCGCGACTTCGGCACCTACCGGTTGATTCGGCGCCTCGGCCGGGGCGGCGTGGCCGACGTCTACCTGGCCCGCAACACCGCGACGGGAGCGGAGGTCGCGCTGAAGCTCATCGAGCAGAAGCCGGACCGCGAATCGCGGGAGATCTGCGAAGCCGAACGCCGGGGCGCCGTGCTGCAGCAGCAGTTCAGCCTCGTCGACGATCACGTCCCGCAGGTGCACGGCTGCTGGTCGATCGAAGAGTACTTCTGCATCGAGATGGAGTACGTCGACGGCGAGGACCTCGCCGAGCGGATCGCGCGCGGCGCGATGACCCCGGGCGAAGCCGCGTGGGTGGCCGCCGAGGTGTGCGACTTCCTGCGGAAGGCGCACGTCTTCGAGGCGGTCGTCGACGACACCGACCTGCGCGGGATCATCCACGGCGACGTCAAGCCGAAGAACGTGCGGATCAACTCGGCCGGCAAGGTGAAGGTGCTCGACTTCGGCATCGCCAAGGGGCTGTCGCTCAGCCGCAAGCTGACGCGGAACGACTTCGGCAGCCTGGCGTACCTGTCGCCCGAGCGGCTGGACAGCGGCAAGGTCGATGTCCACGTCGACTTCTGGTCGATCGGCGTGGTGCTGTACGAGATGCTGGCCGGCGCGCCGCCGTTCGAGGCGGAGAGCAACTCGAAGCTCGAGGCGCTGATCCGCCGGCGCGAACCGCCGCCGCCGCTCCCCTCCTCGTGCCCGCCCGCGCTGGCGCGCATCGTGCTGAAGATGCTGGCGGGGGATCTCCGCCGCCGGTACCAGTCGGCCGCGGACATCCGCAGCGACCTCGAGGCCTTCCGCGCCGGGTACGAGACGCGGGCGGATCGCGGCTGGCTGGCCGAGTCGGAGGCCGAGGCGACGCGTCGGACGTCGCCCGGCGACCCGGACGACCCGGTGCGGCCGGAGACGACGCGGCGGACCGTGCGAGCGAACGGCGCTGCGGCCGTCAGCGAAGCGACCGGGCGAACCGTGCCGCCTGCGCAGGCCCCCATGCCTCCGCCCGAGGCACCGCCGCCGATGGCGGCCGCCGCTGGCGAGCCGGATCCCCAGCCGTCCCGGGGGGCGCCGGCCCAGGCGCCCCGGGGGGTGCTGGCCACGCTCCGGTTGTGGGCGGCCGTGACGGCGATGATCGCCGGCGCCGGGGTCGTCGCGAACGAGGCGATCATCTGGAGCGCCGCACGCGACCTCCGGGTCAGCGTCGCCACCGGCCAGGGCTCGGAGATGCACGCGCTCTGGCTGCGGTACCAGGACCTGGCGGGCCGGAGCCTGCTGGGCATCGGGCTCATCGGCGTCCGGCCGCCGCTCAAGGAGCGACTGCTCGCGCAGGCCGACCGGGTCATCGCGGGCTACCGCCAGGACGAGACGACGGTGCGCGAGGCGCAGTGGCGCAGCGCAGTGACGTGGCTGACCGACGCGCTGCACCTCGACCCGGGCGACCGCTCCGCGACGGCGCGCCTGCGGTACTGCGAGGGGCAATTGCTGCGCGTCGACGCCGACGCGCGGCGACGCCGGAAGCAGCCGTACGCCGAACTGCTGCAGGAATCAGTGGCGCGTTTCCAGGAAGCGTCGCGCCTGGACGCACGCTGGGCGGATCCCCACCTGGCGCTGGCGCGCACCTACGTGTACGGCCTCGACAACATCGAC
>Ga0316616_100000282_pt1 | contig 14890 bp, 23 predicted proteins | sample OWC_Aug_M1_C1_D1_FD_207660 | JGI IMG/M metagenome (GOLD analysis project Ga0316616, IMG submission 207660) | Wetland soil microbial communities from Old Woman Creek delta, Ohio, United States - OWC_Aug_M1_C1_D1_B | ecosystem: Environmental > Terrestrial > Soil > Wetlands | place: USA: Ohio... | reverse complement strand
CTACATTCGAATTTAATCCGCTCATGTCAGCCTCACCGACACGCCTTTAGCGGTCATTATTTCATTTGAAGGAATTGTTGTATCAATGGAAAGGAAACCGATGATTGTTTCACCCGAATAATATTGTGATTGCAATTCAGCAGATGTCGGAAGGGTAAAGGTTGATGTCCACAATACAACGCTTTTAAGAATTACAAACTCATCCATGAAACCCTTTAAGGCATATTGTGTGCCGTCATATCGAGCCAACGCAAAACGTCCGCTTTGTGCAAACATATCTCCCGTAAAACTTGTGGAAGCAATTAAAGAACCATCTTTGTATAACCGTAATATAGTTCCACTTCTTGTTGTGCAGATATGAAACCAAGAAGTATTATTCCACGAGGCAAGAGCTGTAGTGGATAAATCCAAGACATTCGCACCCCCTGATAGATAAGCCAAATTCATTGCATTGGACGTGAAAGTATGGTGAAATCTGTTGCTTGTGTTTACATAATGCGCCCATGGAACCTGATATACTGCCATGGTAGAGTCTGCAAATTTAATCCAATAGTGTATTGTGAAATCGTTTGCAGATAAAAGCAGTAAACTATTGACAAACGCAGCTTGTATACTCAACCCATCGGATATAAACCGCATTCCCGTAGTACCCCACTTTACCGCTGACGTTGCAGTTATGGCAGCGCTTATGGCTGTGATTGTTATATTATTATCTGCCGAATTATAAAATAAACTTCCCCCGTCGCTGCCTTCTCCATGGATAAGGAGTATTATTCTACTGTCATACCTTGATGCGAAATCTTTTGCTACAGTAAAAGCTATCCCCACCATAGAAGCCGAACCATTAAATGGCGCATCGCTGAAATAAACCGAAGTAATGTCGCTGGTATCATCTTCTGTTATGGTAGGGTAAAGCCTGACAGATGCGATTGAATGGGCGGAAACAGAATCAAAGTCGTGGTCAGCATCAGGGTCGAATGTATATCCAGCTGACATAAGAACCGCCCTCACTTGAGCTGCACTCATATCGGGAATCTTCCTCACCGCATCATATCGGAAACGATTTGCTATTTGCATACCTTCGTTCTGAACCCACAAAGGCTGCACGTTCGAGGTTTCCAAGGAAAGACTTGTAAGAGGAACATCGGGTCCATAAGCTGTGGTTGGTGGTGTGAAATCACTCTCCCACAAGCAAACACCCCTTGTAATTCTAAGCTCATCAATATAGGCTGTGTGATGTTCAAGACCCCAAAAACGCCCAAACCAATAATAACTTTGCGTTCCAGCGATACTCAGGTTGTAATCGCTCAACCATACGCTACCAACCTTTGAACCATTAACGAATATGTATCCAGCTCCGCTTGCATTTCTACAAATCGCAAAGTGTTGCCAAACGCCCGTTGAAACAACACTTATACCCCTCACAGTTGAATTGAAAATATTAACACCGAAGGGTCCTGAATCCCCGCCGTATCCACCAACTGTGCATCTAAACAGGGATGTTCCCGTTGAGTTAGTACACTCAAAAATTACTGCCGTTCTTGCGACTTGATATGATGTTACAATGTATTGCTGGAAGTCGATTGTAAAAGCCATAGACCTACCAAAGTCCATAGCCATAGGGGCAGAAAACGCCATGTATTGAAGCGATACTTGCTGGGGCGTTATTTGCCCATATCCAAATCTGCCAAGGGTTGTTATAGAGCAGAGCTTCATCCACGGCGATAGTTTTGTGCCGTATTGATGTTCAATCAGGGTCGATAAGCCCGCTGAGCCATCACAATGGAGCATTAAAACTACATTGGAATTAATGCCTCCCATGTTAGGTCAACCTGATTGTCACCCCCGAAATAACAAGGGCGTTGTTCACAGCAACCATCTCAGCGGAAGCAAGAGAAATGTACCCAATGACCGCAGACCATGTATCGTCAATTAGTATGATTCCGGCTACGTTACCAATAGACCCACCCGTTGCCGTCCACGAAAGGTTCGTCGCCCACATTATGGATACGAGGTCGCTGGTATCGTCTTCGGTTATGCTAATACCGCTGATATATGTTGCATCACGGGAGTAACCATTCCCGCTTGCAACTTCATCCTGAATGGTTAGCAAGGTAGCTGATGTGCCAGCTAACCACGAAGCAGACCCCGTAAAATAGAGAATGGAATCCGTAGCCGAAGTGCAGAGATAACTAAACGCATACGATGTGTTTCCTGAGCCTGTTATCGCTTGCCCCGACAGGAAGTATCCTGATAACCCGCCAGCAGCGCAGTTTATTGTTGACATATAAAAACTACACGCCAAGGAAACGTACCCGTTAAACTGTTGCTTCGTATGAAGCGTGTCCTTATCAAAGACAAAACCACCACGGCAAAGCAACGCTTTAATGTTGTCTGCCGAGAAATCTATCCTCTTCCTGAGGATATCGTATTTAAGCCTGTTACTTAAAGTTACTGTCGCTGAAGCCATGGTTTATCCTCCTTGTTAGCTCGATGGATTTGTAAAGTTTGCAGTATCAATCGTGACAAGTCCATTCGCGGTAAGGGTTGCAGTTCCGACAACAAGGTCTGCACCGGAAGTTCCAACCGAACCATCTAACCGGACAGCGGTTGTTGAATCGGAATCATAATCATCGTTGTTTTCAGACAGCCTGAACCATCCCGCTGTACCGCCAACAACTGCCGAGCCTTGCCATGAGTAGCCCGATTCCTTTCCGATAACTCCGGCGCTTGCACTCCCGAACAGGAAACCGTTCAAGCGTGAATTGGTATAACCGGAAGCCCAGCTTATCGTGCCTACGCTTGCCGTTGTGGATACTGCAACGGAATAGCTTTCTCCGGCACATCTCGCCTCGATGACCACGCCCTTCTGTGTAGTCCTGATAGAAGGCACGGCATTGACGATGTGACATTCACGAACCAGCTTCGCCAATCCTCTGGCTATTGCTGAAGCATCATCTCCGCCAGCCATGGTATAGGTGTAGGCTGTATCATTGATTCTTATTGTGTACGTTTCGGTCGCTGTTCCGGCTGTAACGTCAACCCAATCGGTTTGCCTCCCCGATAAAGTCGATACGGAGAAGGTTCCGGCTGCTTTCGTAATGGTGACCAAAAGCGTTCCCGTTGCCCCCGTATCTGCCGATGCTGGCTGGCTCCCTGAGAAAATCCTGATTACTCCGTCATTAAAAAGCTCCCTGAATGACCGATTCTGAAGTAACCCATTCCGATACCCTGTTGAATATCTAAGTGACATGGCTGCCCCTCCTTATATAGTTAGAATGTCGTAGCCTTCAGTTTCGGTCGGGTGAAATGAAAGCTCGATAAATTCTTTTGTATTACATTTAGAACACGATGCCATAATAAGGTCGCCCGTAAGGGCAAAGGCATCGAACGATTCTCCGCAATCTTTATGCTTCAATAGCTGCATCCTCAAGTCTTCCGTCAACATCAAGTTGATTTCCTGTGGCATCTTCCATCTCCTTTACCTTCTTTAGTCCTATCTCGATATTCTCATAGAGTAGCTGGCAACCTTCCGCCAATTCGCCATAGTAGTTCAATGCCCTGTCAAGCCGGAGGTCGAACCGTTTCCATTTATGCTTTATCTCATCGATGGAAGTTATGTCGTATCTCCTGAGATACAGTTCCAGCTGATAATGGTAAGAAGCTAATATCTGAAGGAACGGATGCTGTGTTTTCGGACGATACTTTGTTTCTATCATTCTTGCAATCTCCGGTATCTTCCGGCAGTTTGTGTAATGCTCCTTAGTCTTTGGTGAAAACTCATTCCGAAGGGCTTTCATCTTGTGAACCTTTTTAAGAATGACTAATGCAACTTTACGCACCTTCTTGAGGATTTTTATCCCTTCTTCCATCCTCTGGATTAGACCCTCTATCTTGTACTCCGGCTCGTAATCATACCCAATCTTCACATTAATCGGCTCTAATGATTCAAGGTATATGTCGAGGTCGGCATTTGTTGCACCCTCTATGTCAAGCCCGCCCTTGGTGAAGTTGTACCATATGATTTCAGGGGTATGGCGTATCTTCGTTTCAAAGGCTGTCTTGAAAGAGAGGAAATTCCCCTTCGTGAAGCAATCTTCCCCGAGATTGTTTTTGGTAGGGATAGAGGTGGTCGTTTCGTCCGGCACTTCAATGTTGTTCCAATCGTGGAGCTTCTTTGTCACATCACCAGCGTGTACTTTCGATTTAAACGACAAATCCTGACCGATTAGACCAATGACATTGCACCCCATCAATTGTGCTATTGTGCAGCCATAATGAGAAACTGAACCGCCAAAGGTGTCAGGGTTTCCTTTTTCTTCCCAAAACCAATGAAGCCATGTATAAACAGGGTTTCCCATCTGACCGCTGATATATCTATCGCCAAGGTGTTCTTCAAGAACCTTCGGAGTATACTGAGCCATCGTGATAAGCGGTATCTTCCGTACCTCTTCGGTCTGGAACAACGCACTATTATCATTTAGCGGGTCTATCCCACACACAAAGTCAGGTGTTATCCCATGGTCGAGAAGGAATTGAGCGGAGGTATCAATGGCTATAATCACCATTTTCCCCTTGGCTTTTTGCACCGACTCAATGCAGTTCTCAAGCGAGGGTCCGGTGGATACAACAAGGGCTGGCATCCCTTTACAGCAATCTGTCAAAGATGAAAGGCTTTTACCTTTTAGGATGTTTGGCAAATTGTGGAGTATGGAGTTGGCGAAGTGCTTCCCAATATTTAGCTGAGTGCCTGTGTTGGTATCCCAAAACTTTTTCTCTTCGATGAACTTCGCAAAGAAACGGTCAACCATCTCTCCCTTCGTGCAATCCTCAATCGCATATTTGTTCTTAACTACCCAAAGGTGTCCATTCACCATGGATTCGTGGAACATATAAACGAAGTTATACTCTTTGACTTCCCCGAGCATAATCGTCACATAAGGAGAACGAAGGACATCAGAAAAGTCTTGCTGGGAGAGGGCATATTTAAACTTGCCCACATCTGGCTCATAAACGATGAGCTTGTGAGCCTTAGTAAATTTCCGTACGATTTCCTTTACAAAGGCTCCATTCCCAAAACCCAAAAGAAGGACGACTCCTTGAGAGCCAAGGTTAAGCCACTTAACTCCTTCGTTGGCGAGCCTCTTTGATTCCTTGATTTCAAACTTTACCCGTTTATACCTTTTGACATATTCGGCAAGGTTAGCATCGCGCTCCCTGAGTGCATCGAAGTTTTTCTTTTCAATAGTATTCAATCTCGAACCCCTTTCCTTCCAGAATAGCTACCTCATCCCTTCGTATCTTAAGCCCGCACCGAGTACACCGGATTATCCCTTGACCTTCCGGTTGCTCAAGCGTGCCACACGCTTCTTGGTGTTTCATGAGTTTATCCAGCAAATACTCATTTTGCTGTATCATTGCAAACATATTCATCATATGGTCAACACTCCTATGTATTGTTCTTTGCCGTCAGTTTTCCAGAAAAGTCCAGCTCCCCTCCGGTAGGATGAATACTGCATGGCGTATGAATCGCTCACGATTACCGCACTACCTTCAGGGTCGCCTATACAAATCCCTTTTGTGCTTGTCCATATTGCATACTCTAACCCGACTTTTTTTCCAATGTACTCTCCAAGAATACGACCATCGCTGTAAATGATTGCATCTGAATCGAGAATATTTTCTATCTTCTGAAATTCTAATGGGCTATCTCCTTTCAAAAAATGTGTCTTTCCGTCGGCAATAAAGATGCCTGACTCTACTGCTCTTAACAACGTAATCTCCCCGTTGAATTGGTAAACGCTTCTTCTCTGGTCATAATAGTCTGCATAAGGGTCGCTGAAGTACAGATAATTCCCGCTTGCGACATAAAGCCTACCCTTATAATATTCAAGCAATTGACCAGCCGGAAGAGGATACTTATAATTCATTCGCCTACTCCTTTTCTAAAACCTTTTTTCATTGGCTTCGAGTAGTATCGACCATCTTCGGGATTCTTGTATATCTCATATCCAGCTTCCCGTTCTCCTTGTTCTGTTAGATGCCATGTCGGATGATTCTTCCCTTTCAAAAGCAATCCTGTTTCTGGAATTCTGCTTTGCATATGCCCTGTTTCATCAGGCTTTAACTTATATTTTTCAGCAGTTTCGTCATCATATCCAGAACCTTCAGGGTCAAACTTCGGCATTTAATCTACCTCTGTGTAAATGACAACGCCAACGACAGTAGCTGCTACGTCTGTCCAGAAATTAACTGTCTGACCATGGCTTGCTTGCATCCATCCAAAGGGGCTGAATGGGAGGATAAACTGTCCATTGGCTGCGAGGTTTATCGGTCCGAGCATATTCGTGTTGCTTCTCCAAAAAGCAAGTGAACACGCTGATGTTGCAACCATAGCCACCGCATGGATAATAATGCGGGTATCCGATATGCCAGCAACCAAAGTACCGCCATTGGCAAGGCTTGCCCCATTCTTGGAGAACGGGGTAAACATTACCCGTTTGCCGTTTAGTGTTTCAGGATAAAATAAATTGCTAACGTACATTATTCACCTCCCACGCCTTTCGTGAATCCTTTTTTGGATTTCTTTAATGCTTCTTCTTGCTTCATAATATCTCCCGGTTGGTATCCGGTAGGAGCCGGAGTCGGAGGTCCAGCAAGGGCTGGCTTAGTGGTTATGCCTAAAGCCTTGTCCTCCATTTGTTGCATAGACTTTGGCTTTACAAGGTTTCCTACAAAAGTATCTTTTAGCAATCCCTTAATATCCATTATCCACCTACCCCCTTTGTGAAGGATTTTTTCTTTGTGTCGGGAGAATTGGCATACAAGGCAGCTAAGTACTTTTTAACGTCGCCTTTTGTGGTTCCTACCTTCTTGCCCTTACCACCCTTTGCGTTCTTTTTGTAAACCGTTTTCCCTTCGTGCATATAAGGCATTATGATTCCTCCGCTGACCCTGAAAGCAACATGGTTACGCTATCCGCATAATACCAAGTCTGTTCCAATGGGTTCGTTCCTTCTGATTCTTCTGTGTCAACCAACCGGATGTTATGGTCTGAATAGAGTTCATCATCCCTCTCATAAACCGACCCATCTTCCCTGATGTCCGTCACAGGACCCGCAGCTACCCACCCTATCTGGTACTTGTTTGAGTAGTAAACCCTGTCGCCCCACTTGGTATACGACATTCTCGCGCCGACCATAAGACCATCTCTTATCATCGTCAGGCTGTAATCAGTATTCAACATGAATAACTTTGAACCTTCCACGAAAAGGCAGATAGTACCGTCAGACCAGAGCGAGTGAGTACCGCTGCCCGACATGACCTTGTTATACCCTACCCGTGTTTCCGGTTTCTTTGTGTTGGTGATGATTGTGTTTTCGGCTTCCCTGAGGGGAGTTACCCACCCGTCGTCTGTCCTTACGGGTTGCAAGTCAGTCAGGGCGTTCACCGTGTCGATACCCGACAGCAAGGACAAATCAACGAATAAAGTATCGTCAGCCACGTCGCTCCCTCTTTAAGACCAATTTAGCTGCTTCCCCGATGTTATGCACCTTCTTCTTTAGCAGAGAAGATGCAACGGCATTTTGTGCTTCCATTGCAAGTTCGCTCAAGGTGAAAGGCTTAACCATGTATGCGTTTACATTTAACCGTATAGCCTCAATCGCAGAGTCAACCGTTGCCTTGTCGGTAATAACGATAAACCCAACAACGGTATCTTTTTTTCTGATGTTCTTTACTATTTCGAAACCATACGCTTGGTCAATGATTATCAAGTCGTAACCATGTTTCCTGTGTTCGTTATCCAATAGCTGTCCTTCTTTGAGGACTGAGAACTCAGCCTTGCACCCTTCCTTGTTACAAACTATTTGCAGACCCTCTTCTATCAGTCCGAGGGCATCCTTGCAATCTTCCGCTATCAATATTTTCAGCATCATTCTCGTTCCGCTGGTACACTTGGAGAGGGAGGCACTTGGTGTATAATCCACTTCCCAAATGGACCCTCTCCAAATAAGAATGTTTTTAGCAGCATCCATAGTATCACCGCTATGACAACCCAGCCAAATTTGTTCGCAAATTGGTTCCATGCCCTGTCTAAAAATCCAGAAATCCCTCCCTTGTCAGGTTTCCTAATCTTGTCCATGCAATCGTTCAGAGCCACATCATAGCTATTCATACGATTGTTGAGGGTTTCTTGGATAGCCGATAAAGTTGTTTGATAGACTCCGAGCAGTTTCTCTTGATACTTGAACTGCTCGTGCATCTGGTTAAACGTATTGATAACGTAAACTCTATACGCTACCTCATCCGTCAAGAGGGCTTTAATTTCCTCTATTTTGGAGTGTTCAATAACATCCCGCCCGAGTGGAGTATCCAACTTTCATACCCTTACTCGATGGTAACAAGTACGCCTTCAATCACATCGGCTGTGGATTTCAGCCCATAAGCTGGTGAGAGCGTAAAGCACGTTGAAGTTGTACTTGCTATGGTTATAGTGTTCACATAGGAAGCTGCGCTTGTGCAAACAAACTTCGTGAGGTAGAAGCCTAATATAGCTGCCCCACCATTCACAACCACGCTGATTGCTGCACTTGCACCGTTGCCCGGTCCAGCTGAGCCGTCACCAGCAAAACTGAAAACATATCGGCTGTATTTGAGTTCTGCTCTTCCTACGCCTGATGCAACTATGTGCAATGCACTTATCGCATCTGTTGCAACTTTTGCCCCCGTTATGGCAGACCCAGCTATTTCAGCTGACGATATTGTTCCGGAACCCAAATCAGTAAGGGTAAATGCTGTTTCACCCTGTAGAATCTTCTTGATTGCGTTAATCATGGTATATCCTCCTATAAGTACCCAAATTCTTTTGGTCGTGCTTTCTGCCTCATCGATTGCGATTTTCGAAATCTCTCCGACCTTGCTGAAGGCAGAGGACCAAATCTGTCGGTAAACTTCTGTTCATACTCCCTCGCCAAAGCAACGCTTACAGAATCAGAGTCATTCTTCATAAAGGCACGGTGTGCGCCCCATAGAATCAAATCCTCATGGTAGAGCAATGGTATTTCTGGCGAACTTGTATCATCATTTGTCAGGTCAGACTTTGGAAGTCGTGCCACCTCAAGATATGCAACATCCGCAGATTGCGGGGGCGGGAAAAAGATAAGCTCGTTGTTGGCTTCAGTTATGACTATCTCCGGTATTCCGGCTGGGTAACTTGCCCAATCCATTCCACCGATATTGAATCGATAGTCTACTTCTTCCTTTGTTTGGATAAGCAACGGTGTGTCACTACTCCCTACCGCTATCCTTCTCATCTGAAGAACTTTGGAGTGGAGCGTATAACTTGCCGTGCTTGCAGTTAAAGAAATGTTGCATATTGAGGCGGTGTTTCTGTCGATTAAAAGGTAGGCTCGTCTGCAAGCCTGTCTTTCTGCATCATTGAGATACCTAACAAGTGCTGAATCTTTCCAGAGAAATGGCTGTTGTTCATCATCCAACAACTCACGAAGAGCTATGATTAACTCAGGTGTTGTCACCTTGAAGCTCCTTCAGGTTCACGGCTTCCTGTATCATCTGCCAATTGTATCGAGGCACGTTCCTTGTCTTGGGCATACCCTTGTCATCCTGTTCGGTGACAGTAACTACGGCATCCCTGAGATTATTCACGAACGGACGGGCAACGTCGCACTCGATTTCTCTTGGTATCAGAATGGAAAAGCCATTTACTGAGAGGTACACAGGCTCGGAACCCCCCGGTCCTTCTTGCTGAAAAATCTTAATCCTATCCCTGAGCCAATTTTTTGGATGTGCAAATTTCTCAAATATGCCGGGGGATAACTCTTTCCCCTGACCCATCTGAGTGGTGTTCACATTTGCTTTCACTTGAGCCATACAAAAACCTCCATAGTTTAAAGGGGAGGTTGCCCTCCCCATTCGTTAATCTGACAGGATTACTCCCTGTGGGAGAAATGCACAATCCCAATACTCGACGGTTATGCTTGTAAGGGAAGCTGAAGAGAACCCGTTTGTTCCCCATGTCCAGCTTACCGTTGAAGCACATGAAATCTTGACGAGTCCGATTACGCATACGGAGTTAGGAACGGCACTTCCGACGTAAGTCGTGTCGCCAGCTGAAACCACAGACCCAGCATAGGCAACAATACTGCCACCGCTGTTAAGGCACACAGCCCACATACGTGCTTTGTTAGAAGCACAACCGGACTGTCCATCTCCGGCGGGGAGTGCGTTTCCGCTGCACTCAAGGCTGGTGTAGTAAGCATAGCCGTCAATGGTAAAGACCAATGCCGACATTGAGCCACCACCACCCGTCCATGTCCTGTAGAGCTGTAGGTTTGTGGATGTTACGCCAGACCGTAGCCCAGCCTTGAAGAATGGCACATTGAGGAACTGCTGAATAACTTCCCTCTGCATCTGCCACTTGAAACCATCGTTTACTTTTCTATGATATCCGGTCATTGTAATACCTCCTTATGCCCCGTTCATCACAGCCCGGGCGCACAATTATATTTTAGAGTGTCGCTGCAACTTCGTACCGATACATCCACGCATCGTTCAAGATGACGGCTGTCTGCATCGTTTTCCAGCTAATCGAACCTCTCTGTCCGAGCGGGTCAGATTTACTTGGAGCTGGGTTAATAACCATTGGTGTCACGGCAAACTCGCCTTTCAGAGCGATAAGACCGTAAGCATCTTTACCGAACATGAGGATAGGATAAACATCGCAGTTTGCTCCGGCTGTGCTTATTCTTGTTGAGCCAGCTCCTGTCGCAGAGCCACCGTCAGCCCATGCAGTAAAGATGGTGGAACAGATGTAACGAACATCTTCGCACCCGCCTATTTCACCTTCCCATGGACTGATAGAACCGTAGTCTTTTACATCGATGAAGCCTGTTAAGCTCCTGATGTCCGTCTTAAGGTCAACGTGTCCAACTGCTACGTATGCTGGAAGCACGGCTTCTGTGTTGAAGTCAGGAGTTGACTTGACGATTGAGGTGATGTGTCCGGTATCCTGTCTGTCCAATGCTCGGACGATTGCACGCTGGTCAGCCCTTGCTGCAACAGCCGTAACGGATGTTCTTCCGGCGACGTTGTTGGCATAGTAGACGGATGTTCCAGCTTTCAGGACGTTGAACCGTAGGGTTTCCACGGTCTTTGCAGCCTGTTCACCCATGATAACCTGAGTTTCTTTCAAAATCGGGTCCTCGTGGGTATCCATAACGATGTCGGTAATCTCCACCAAATCACCGTATTGATACAAGGTAGCGGTAATGTCGGTGTAGGTCAGCTTTTTGCTGGGCGGTGTAACGCCTTCAGTCAATGCGGTAAGAGCCATTGAAAGGGCATTGTACCTTCTGAACTTCATGACGTTTGATTTTCTCGCTGGAAGGGTTTTAGCCTGTCCAAATTTCTCCAATATTAGATATGGCGTAGACCTTTTTAAAAGTTCTACAGCCACGAATGCTGCTGTTCTTGGGCTTATATCACCATAAGTTGTAGCTCCCATGTTGAATCCTCCTTATTTAGATGCTGCTTCCTTAAAAGCTGCGGAGAAATCATCTTCCTTTGCTTGTCTTGCTTGAGGTTGAGAAGCTGGGATACCCTTCTCTTTAGTCTTAACAATTTCCAAGCCACGTTCTGACGGTTTCTCTTTGCTTTTAACTGTAGTTTTTTTGTAATTGGTTTCTTCTTTGAAGGTATCGAACAGCTCTATCACATCCTGTGTTTCGCCGTTCTGATAGACATCCTTCAATGCCCTTTGAAATATTTTCGGTTTGGACTCAATCCATTCTTTCAAAGCTCCGCTATCCCTGATTTGTTCAAAATCCTCGTGTACGCTTTTGAGTGTGGCATAGTGTGTGGATTGAGCGGTTTCACCGACCGTTTTGTAGAGAGGCTTAAGCTGTTCGCCAAACTTCTGGAATGATGCTTCCATCAATGCGATAAGCCGTTTGGCAAGTTGCTCACGCTTTAGACCCTCAAAACGAGATATGTGGTCGAACTCTTCTTCATAATTAGCAAGTTCGTCCTTCATCTCATCAGATAGGTCGGCATCCAGATTGTCGAACAACGCAGATAAATCGGGTGGTGGGGGGGCTTTTTCCTCGGGAGCCGGAGGTTTCTCCTTTTCCTCTTTCAGCTGGTTATACATACCTTGGAGGGTTTTGTACTTCTGTTCCAAACTTTCAGGCGTTTCAACCTTTTCTTCGGACTTGCCCGGTTTAGGGGGTGGTGTTTCTTCCCCTTCCTCACCTTCTTCGCCCTTTACTTCGGTCTTATCATCTGCGGATTCCTCTTCTTTTTCCGGTGGAGCCTCACCCGCAACGGCTTCCGAAAAAGCATCTCCGAATCCTTCGTCTGGCTGGTCTTCAGTTACCTGAGCCTCTTTTGTTTCCTCATCTCCCATAAAACCTCCATAAAATAAAAGCCCCTCAAGTGGGGTTATCCCACCGAGGGGCAAATTTAAGCGCATCGGTCGTCACTCTTAACGTGTCTTATGAGAGGCTAAGAGTGGTTTAAGCTATCTTGAGCAAGCCTTCAAGGAGAGCAACGATTTGTTTTAATCCTCTTATGAGAACTTCAACAATCCTTTTTTCTCCCTGACTTAGCTCCATAATGATTCCATTGTAATGGAATATAGCTAAACATTGTCAAGAAAAAAATTAGAATATTTTAATCCGTAAAGACCTATTAAGATTGCATCGGCTATGCCATGGTCTTTTTTGCGTGTGAACTTCATCTTTGGATACAGCTGTTGAACCTTGATAATACTCGCTTCCTTACCTCTTGGCATATCTTTCATCATGGCTTTTTTCCACGATGCCGGATGTACTTCATAAACGGGGATGTCAAGACCAACAAGCAAGCCATATACTTCTCCATATGCTTGCATATATTTTGCCGTGCTTGCTATCCCTTGTCTGATAACCTTTCCTCCCACTATTCTTTCGGCTGGCATGGCTTGAGCCTTTTCTATCGTTGCACCAGCAAAGTCATACAAAGTAAGCTGATTCTTAAGGTGAGTTAAATCAATCCTCTGCCCTTTGTCCATCTTCCTGAGGGGCATATCCATAATGCCATTTATCTCAGTAGGCTTTCCATCACCAGCTAACAAGATTGCTATCGCTCCCGAAAATCCCGCATCGATACCAAGATAATAGTTCATATGACCTCCATGATATTTATTCGTGGTGCATCATTCGATGTGTAATCGAAGCTCTTATCGGAAACCTTCAAGGGAAATGTTTCGTCATCTGAGAAGATATTGTATGAAGGCATGACAACGAACCTATCTATTTCCCTTTTCACGTTACGCTCATTCTTGCTTATCAGCTTTTCATGGAGTTTTTCGCCCGGGCGTATTCCGGTGTAGATAATGTCGCTACGGGGCTTGCGTGTTGCCCTCTCTATTATCGTTGTAGCAAGCTCTATCATGCTAAGCGAAGGGAGCTTTGGCACGAATATCTCTCCGCCCTTCATATCCTTGATTGACCGGAGAACGAACTCGACAGCATCGGGAAGCGAAATCCAGAACCTCGTCATATCCTTGTGTGTTATTGTAAGGCTTCTCCCTTCCTCCGCCAGCTTCTTGAAGTGAGGGATAACGCTACCCCTTGAACCCATGACATTGCCATAGCGAACCACGGCAAATTTCTGGTTATCGGCGTAAAGATTGGCGTTGACCATGAGCTTTTCAGCGACAGCCTTGGTACACCCATAGAGATTGCAAGGCTCGACAGCTTTATCGGTTGACAGGAAGATAACCTTCTTGACCGTCTTTGTTGCAAGGCAAGCATTGATGACCGACTGAGTACCATAGATGTTCGTGGCTACTGCTTCAGAAGGGTTGTATTCCGCAGCCGGAACTTGCTTAATGGCAGCTGCATGGATAACAACATCTATCCCCTTCAAGGCTTTTCTCAATCTGGCTTCATCCCTGACATCTCCGAGAAAATATCTCATAGGGGTATTGGGAGTGGCATCGGTATATTCCCGTGCCATCTCAAATTGTTTCAATTCATCTCTTGAGTATACAACCAGCTTAGAGGGCGACAACTGTTGAAGCGCTTGTCGAACAAACTCCTTCCCAAAACTCCCTGTTCCACCCGTTATAAGTATAGCCTTTCCGTTCATCTCTCCACTCCTTATCGCAAGATTCGCAAACTTTCCATTGTTCATCGGCGTTGTTAAATTGGTATCGAAAATAAACCGTTCCCTTAGGGATGATAACCTTGCAGTAATTGCAAAGGTATTCCTGTGTTGCCACGAGCTGATAGACTGATTTTCTCGCAAGATGTGGACCGAACCTCCCTATATACATTCGAATATCTCCCCTAACTGCATAGGTGTCTTTGCCCACTCTCCACCGTCAAGATTCCCTATACCATGTTCAAGGACAAAATGGCATTCGTAAATCTTTGGCTCATGCTTTTTAAGGAGTTCTAAGCCAATAGTATGGTCTGATAAGGCATAAGCGGTTGTACCGCCGGGTCCTATTCCATAATCATCAATCTCCGCTGGGTATTTGGTAACACATAACAGATGAAGAACCTTCGCCCCTTGCCACCTAAAGGCAGCATCTCCGATATCCCCACCCCAATATAATTCAGGCGATATGCTCATATAAACGGGTATTTTCCTCGGTATCTCTCCAATCAACCAATCAAGGTCACGGTTGTTAGCAATCTTAATAAAGGGTAACTCGTAAGGGATATCCATAAGCAGAAGGAGGGCAAGGCTTACCTTGTCAAATACGCTGGCGGTTGTCTTGTAACCATACGTTTCAAACGTCCAATTCGCCATGCGTTCAAGGAGGGCAATATCTTGTGGAATGTTCTCTCCCGCCTTACGGAATAACTGCCCTTTAATGATA
>Ga0316616_100000280_pt1 | contig 14933 bp, 12 predicted proteins | sample OWC_Aug_M1_C1_D1_FD_207660 | JGI IMG/M metagenome (GOLD analysis project Ga0316616, IMG submission 207660) | Wetland soil microbial communities from Old Woman Creek delta, Ohio, United States - OWC_Aug_M1_C1_D1_B | ecosystem: Environmental > Terrestrial > Soil > Wetlands | place: USA: Ohio... | reverse complement strand
GTCAGCTTCGACATGAAAAGACTGATGAACTATGAGGGCGACATTGATTTGTTGCGCCAAAAGTACGGCCCTTCAGACAGCAAACCTGTGTGGGGGATCATGTCCCATATAAATTGGGATTGTGTCTCTGACTACTCGCCCATGGCATATACCACTTTCGATGATTGGATGGTGGATACCATTAAGGAGATTGTGAACATCGAAAGCGTTCACTGGCTAATCAAAGTTCACCCTGCAGAGGCTTGGGATAATCCTTCGAGTGGTGTGCAGCGACTCATTAATCGACATTTCCCAGAGTTGCCTCAGCATATAAGAATAATTCCTGCAGAGGAGAAGATCAACCCATTGGAGTTCATTCAAATGGTAGACGGGGGAGTGACGGTTTACGGTACGCTTGGATTGGAATTGGCATTGGTGGGGAAACCGGTCATCTTGGCCGGAGAGGCCCACTACGGCGGTAAGGGCTTCACTTATGAAGCTTTAACGCCTGATTCATATAAAGGACTTTTGCAGCAGGCGAAATCGCTGGGAGCGCTGAGTAAGGAACAGAGGGCGCTTGCAAGGAAATACGCATATTGCTATTTCGTGCAGAGACAGATCCCGCTGCCTGTAGTCGAGCAGGAAAATTCTGAATGGTGGGAATTCAATTATCACAAGCGTCATCATTTGCTAAAGGGTAGGGATCCTTTCGTTGATTTTATTTGCGACCGTATTTTGGATGGGGAGGATTTTATCATGGATGAGCCACTAGTGAGATTATGCGTTCGGTAATGCGGCGTAAACGGTAAAGTTTACTCAACAAGGAATAATGGAGACGCGATGACCAAACCATTCATAAATAGGGTTTTTTCTCGATTCGGATACGCAATTGTCAAAACGGTCGAGCAGTCAAAACAGGCAATAGTAAAGGATTCTTCCAGTTCTCCCCAGACCAAAGCGATGTGCCGGTCACTCCTATTACACTACCAACAGCTGCTCAAAGAAAAAACTCCGCTCCCGAAGCTTGCGGATGTCGGGTTCCGTGTGTACTCGCAGTGCGACGAGGATGGAATCATTCTGTTTTTGTTTTCTGTGGCAGGCATGACGAACAGGGTTTTTGTTGAAGTGGGGGCTGGGAATGGGGTTGAAAACAACTGTGCAAATCTGGCCATCAATCTAGGTTGGCACGGCCTTTTTATGGATGGGGATAATGAGAATGCGGCATTGGGTACTGAGTTCTACAACCTTCATCCAGATACAAGAGTATTTCCGCCGCAGTTCCTATTGGCAAAGGTCGATCGCGACAATATCAATGATCTGATAAGGCAGGAGGGTTTTGAAGGAGAAATCGATTTTCTCTCGATTGACATAGATGGCATGGACTATTGGATCTGGCAAGCGATAGAGTGCGTGAATCCTCGGATTGTGGTGGTCGAAGCCAACGGAAAGTTTGGAATGAGGAGCATTACAGTACCTTATGACCCAGATTGGGTATATAATTTCACAGCCCATCCTCATTATCATGGAGCTTCTTTGCCAGCGTTGACGAAACTTGCGAATAGAAAGAACTACAGGCTGGTTGGAACAAACCGGTTTGGGTATAATGCCTTTTATGTAAGAAATGATGTTGCTCAAGATTTCCTGCCTGCGGTTAGTGTTCAATCCTGTCGGAATCACCCCACTAGGAAAAATGATGAGAGCATCTTCAGCGGAATCAGTCATCTTCCTTTTGTCGAGATTTAAGCGAATTCAGTCTTATGAGTAATTGTGTGGCTGCCCCAGTCTGGCGGTACCCGGGTTTTGATACCAAAGCCGAGGTTTTCATGATCGGTGAAAAGGTCTACCGAGGGATATATCCGGGCGCTGGGGCCGTTTATCGTAAGATACTGCATATCTGTCAGAACGAGAAGTTGTTTGACTTAGGTATCATAGAGACTCGTGAATCGGATGTGAATCCCTGTCCTGTACTCAAGTACGATCTCGTGCTTGAGCATGAGAGGATTCCTTTTATCAGCTATTCACACGAATGGCCCACGGCGATGTTGAAAGATGCGGCTTTATTTCATGTGGATCTTTACAGAGAATTGGGTAGGCACGGCCTGACGATCAAGGATTGGCATCCCTATAATATTTTGTTCAGGGGCGCTGAACCTGTTTTCGTGGATTTTACGTCGATCATTCCGACAAAAGAACTTAAAGATGAGGCGTATCTGACGCCGCCTTCTGTCCCTACGGGATTCCGGAGACTTTGGAATTCCACTTCGGCATACATATACGAAATGCAAAGTCGCATGTTCCTTCCGTACTTCCTCTTGCCTCTGTACTTGATGCAACAAGGGCAGTACAAGGAAGCCAGGCGTCGAATGCTGGAAACAACCCTTAATGTTAGTGGCTCTACGATTGAAGAGCGAGAAGTGTTTAGAGGAATGGGGCGAAACCGGCTCGTTTATGAGATGAATCGACTCCTAAAAGGAATTGCACTGATTGATCGCAAGTCTGACAAGGAGCGTTTCTGGCGGGCCGTGAGGAGAGAGATCGATGGTGTAAGAGTATCTGTGTCCAAGAGCGACTACGCTGGATACTACAAGGAAAAAAAGGAAGAATTTGGCTTCGAGCCATCGGGAAACTGGCCTGATAAACACCGAATCGTTCACGACGTGATTCGGGTTATGAGGCCGAAATCGGTGCTGGACGTCTCGTGCAACACAGGTTGGTTTTCCATTCTGGCTGCCAGACAGGGGGCTCGAGTGGTCGCCTTTGACATTGATGAGGCCTGCATGAACATACTGTATGGGCAGGTCAAGCAAGAAAGGCTGCCGATTTTGCCACTTGTCTTGGACCTCACTCACTTAACGCCGGACATGTTCCCCAGTACGTTTGCGGACGAACCGGAAAGATCACTCATCGGCGGGAAGTTCCCTATCGTCTTGTGTGCAGAAAAGAGGCTGAAGTGCGATCTTGTTCTCGCGCTGGCCATTGTGCATCACATCGTGCTAGGGCAGGGATGGAGTTTTCGTAAAATCATAGATCTCTTGGCTGATTTCACAACAAAATCGCTGCTTGTTGAATTTGTGTCAAAAGAAGACCCTCTGATAGTGGGAGAACCTGCGTTTTTCCCCGCTCTGAACACCTGTCCTCAAGGGTATAGGTGGTATAGCCTTGATAACTTTGTCCAGGAGTTGCAAAAAAAGTTTAGACAAGTTACGATCCGTCAGTCAAACGAGACAACCAGGATCATGCTGATATGTGAAAGATGAGTGACCATCTAGATCCGCCGAGGCTCTGTAATTGTGGCCCCGAGGGAGATTTGGAATTGGAGACAGGAGTGAAAAGATGGCAAAGGTTTTAGTGACTGGGTGTGCGGGGTTTATCGAAAGTCATGCTGCTGAATACTTCCTCAACGCCGGCTGGGATGTCGTTGGTATAGACAATTTCTCGGGGAAGGGAGTCATCGAAAATACAAGGTGTAGCTCCCCTTGGGACTTGAACTTGGGGAGTAAATAATTAAGTGAGAGTATTGTTTACGACACCGGTTTTGCTGCATCCCCCTGCCGGAGGCCCAGCACTTAGAATAGAGAATTCGATAAAAGCACTGAATCAAGTTTCAGAGCTGCATGTTGTTTCAAGGCTTTCAAAAGAAGAAATCGGCGGAGAGCAGGCTGAAATATTCTATAAGAAAATCTGTCATAAATTCTTCTATTCGCCCGGCAAACGATCATCGGTTTTTGGCAAATTATCGAAATTTAGGTTCAATACTAGAGATCGGTACATTAACTTCGTTTTCAACTTGCCCTTCAGATCTTGGTCGAAAGTGTATTGGCTCGCAACTGAGAGGGAAAGTATTGAAGAGCAAGATGTTAGATTCCTGATTCGTTATCATGATGCCAACAAAATTGAGGCGATTTGGTTTGGCTATGGAAACATATCTTATGATTTAATGAGACGAATAAAAACGGAAAGACCCGAAATAAAGATAGTGTGCGATACCGATAGTGTTTGGTCGAGATTTGTCCTGAGGGAGGTGCCATACGAAAATGATCTAATGAGAAAAAAGGAGATTGAAGAACGTGGCAAAAGAAAGGAGCTTGAAGAAGCTAGTTGGGTTAATTTCTGTGATGTGACAACTGCAGTATCTGATGTTGACGCTCAGTATTATCGCAACCTAGCAATGAATAAAGAAAAAATTATGTTGTTTTCAAATGTTATTGATTTGAAAAATTATAAAGCTAGACCCCAACGACCAAGCAATTTCAAGAAACCCTGCATGTATATCGCTGGTAGCTACGGTCCAAAGAGTCCAATGGATAAAGCTACAAGATGGGTGATTGACAAGGTATTGCCCATTGTTAAGAAAGAGATAGCTGAAATTCATTTTTACATAGTCGGGGCGGGGTCAGACCATACATTGTCTGAGATTAATGATTCTTCGATCACCATTACAGGGAAATTGGATAGCGTGCTGCCATATTTATGTAATGCGGACGTGTCACTTGTCCCACTGAAATTCGAGTCGGGGACAAGGTTCAAGATATTAGAGGCAGGTGCGTGTAACATACCCGTGGTATCGACAACACTAGGGGCGGAAGGAATTCCTTTAACTGATCAAAAGGATGTGTTGATAGCTGATGTGCCAGAGGAGTTTGCCAATTCTATTATAAAACTTATTAAGGACAAGGAATACGCAGGGTTTGTAGCGAGTAATTGCAGAACTCTTGTTGAACAGAGATATAGTATTAATCGACTTGTGGAGGAAGCGAAGGACATTCTTGATTATCTGAAAAAACTTAGGCAGTAAGAAGAATTGACTGGTGTTGGAAAACAATCGAGTGAAAGTTAAGACAGGCAAAGGAAAAACGGGAAGGAGGGATAGTGAGAAGGGAGACCTTTGCACAACCTGGCGAGAAACGTCACCTGGAATTGTGGTCGTAATTGAGAAGTTAGCGGAAATGCAGGGGAACCGATGCTTTCCTTAAGCTCCTTCCGCGCTTCTCATGAAAATTCAAAGGTCACGCCGTAGAGCTGGTAATGCCGACCCATTTCGGGCGCACAGACATCCCAATCGTAGAAGCGTGGTCTCTGAACTGCCCAGTCATCTAGTCGAATATTCCGGGATGTCGTGAGCAGGCCGGCGATGAAGCACTTTTGGTAGACCCGCGATCACCGGGGCATTGGCCAATGCCATGCTACAGGTCTGGCAGGATAAAGAGGTTGGCCTGATTTTGCTTAAAAGGGGGAAGGATAGGCTGCAACCGTGTTCCTGGCAACAGCTCACCGAGGCGGTTGAGCAGGATGCTAGAGAATTGAGCAGCGTTTGCCGGCAAAAGGCTGACCAATAGACAGCTGGTGGCACCAAAGTTAGAGGGCATGATAAACATCGATGTGACTCTCCACTCAGGCGTCCAACTAACACGGTTTATGACCCTTTTCCTATCTTCATCGACCCAAAACATTATATGGTCACATACTTTGAAGGGAGACATGCTTTGAATGAGGGGGTAGAACAGATTCTCCATGGCAATACACTTCTGGGGTTGATCATACGTGCGAACTTCAGCCAAGAGGGGATCGAGTTCTTTACCCCACAGGAGTTCTCTCAACAACTGGCCTATATGAATCGGCCGGGCGGATATAAAATCGCTCCACATCTTCACAATGAGGCAAGGCGTGAGGTCTTCTACACCCAGGAAGTCCTGTTCATAAGAAAAGGAAAAGTCAGGGTCGACTTTTACGGAGACAAGCATGGGTTTTTGGAATCCCGTATCCTGCGGGCGGGCGATGTCATTCTTCTAGCGGCAGGCGGGCATGGATTCGAGATGTTGGAACCCACGGAAATGATTGAAGTTAAGCAAGGGCCGTATTCCGGTGACAAGGACAAGACCCGTTTTGAACCCCGCAGATAGTGGATCACGCTCGGTGCCATCTAATACTCCAAGGCGAGGGATGCGCATAAGATGATTCCTGTTAACACCCCTTTTCTGACAGAAAAAGAGAAGGAGTATCTTTCGCAGTGTATAGATAGTGGATGGATCTCCTCAGACGGACCTTTTGTGGAACAATTTGAAAAGGGCTTCTCCGGCTATCTGGGCACTGAGCACGGGGTCGCCGTTTGCAATGGGACCGCCGCGCTGGAGACAGCTCTTTACGCAGTCGGCGTTGGCGAAGGCGATGTCGTCGTCATGCCCACCTTCACGATCATTTCCTGCGCCATTGCGGCAATGAGACTGGGAGCGAGACCTGCCCTTGTTGATATCGATCCTGACACGTGGTGCATGGACGTCGGGCATTTGAAAGCGGTGGTGGAATCAGAGGTGAAGAAAGAGAAAGTCAAGGCGATTATGCCGGTTCATATCTATGGCCATCCCGTGGAGATGGATCCTGTCTTGGAAATCGCAAGAGAGCATGGGCTTGCCGTGGTGGAAGACGCTGCTGAAGCGCACGGTGCGGAATATTTCAGCAACATGCTTACGCAGAACAGCATGCCCGGGTCCGGGATGTGGAAGAAGTGCGGCAGCATGGGAGATGCGGCAGCCTTCTCCTTCTATGCGAACAAGATCATTACCACCGGGGAGGGGGGCATGGTTGTTGCGAGCGATTCCCAAATTGCTGAACGGGCCCGCTCCTACAGGAATCTCTGCTTCAAACCCGAAAGAAGATTCTATCATACGGAAATCGGCTATAATTTTCGTATGACCAATATGCAGGCGGCTGTCGGGTTAGCGCAGCTCGAAAGAATTGAACAACTGGTGGCCAAGAAACGAAGCTTGGGAGAGTATTATCGAAAACAACTGGCAGAGATTCCGGGCATTTGTATGCAAATCGAAAAACCCTGGGCACGTTCTGTCTACTGGATGTATGCTGTTGAAATCGACCCTTCGCATGGCATCGACGCTGAAACGTTTCAGCGCCGCCTGAGAGAAAGAGGCATTGGGACGCGCCCTTTTTTTCTAGGTTTGCATGCGCAACCCGCCTTGCAAGCAAGGGTCCCTGAAATCAATCCTCTCGGTTTTCCTAAGGCAGACCGCGCCTATCAGTACGGATGCTATCTCCCTTCTGGGATGACTCTGACGGAGAAAGAGGTGGATCAAGTGTGTGATGCCGTTCGCTCCGTGCTGGAGTGAGTCAGGCGCGAGAGGCATTTGGGCGCAAGTGGGCACAAGCCTTCGGTTGAACACACCATTTAATTTGAGCCTAGGAAAGGAAAGATCACGATCCGAATCGGAATTGTTCCTACTCTAGAGCCTTCTGGAGGGGGAAAACACCAGTACACCTTGGCATTCATCCAGGCTTTAGCCGGTCTTTCCAATGCGGGAAGTGAGGAGTACGTCCTGTTCCTGCGGCCAGGTGAAGAGGCCTTTCTCAAAGATTTCAATGTAGAAGCCTGGCACAAGGCTTCTCTTGAACCCCCTCGGAGTCTGCGTACAATTGTTTTGTCGCTCCTTCGGGATAAGGGCATTTTACGGGGATTTCGTTCATTCTTGAACAAGTTTCAAAGACAGTATGCTTCTCCGGCTGAGGCCGCTCTCTTCAACATCGATCAAATTAGGCACCAACCCAGGTTTGAGAAATGGTTTGCTCGGCAAAAAGTGGACTGGATTCTTTACACAGGACCGAACGCACTTTCCTTTGAAGCAAGAATACCCTATGTCATGCCCGTACATGATTTGCAGCATATGCTCCAGCCTGAATTCCAGGAAGTTTCTGCCGATGGAGAATGGGAACAGCGGGAGTACTTGTTTCGGAATGGAATCCGAAATGCAACACTCATCCTTGTAGATTCAGAGGTTGGCAAGGAAGATGTATTGAGATTCTACGGTCGTTACGGAGTATCTGCTGATCGTATTCGAATCTTGCCATTCTTGCCCGCCAATTATCTTTCCGTGGACGTTCCTGCAAAATCACGGGCAGAGATTCGAAATCGCTACGGTTTGCCAAAGCGTTACTTGTTTTATCCCGCACAATTCTGGCCTCACAAAAACCATGTGCGCATCATTGAGGCGGTTGCACTGCTGCGAAACGAGTCTGGGTCCGAGATCCATGTGGTCTTTTGTGGGTCGAATACAACCGATATACAAAAGCAAACATTCCATGAGGTAATGAAGCTGGTCCAATATTTGAAAATCAGCGGCCAGATCCATTACCTTGGCTATGTACCAGATGAGGACATGGCATGTCTCTACGCGGAGGCCACTGGCCTTGTGATGCCCACATTCTTTGGCCCTACGAACATTCCTGTCCTGGAAGCATGGGCGTTTGGGTGCCCTGTCGTCACTTCCGACATCCGCGGCATACAGGAGCAGGTGGGTGATGCAGGGTTGCTCGTGGATATCCGGTCGGTTGAAGGTATAGCCGCGGGCATGCTCAGGGTTTGGAGAGATCATCAACTGCGTGACGAACTGGCAAGAAGAGGCCGCCGCCGGCTGGAGAGTTACACTCCGGAAGAATTTCAACTGCGCCTCTCAGATATTGTTCGAACGACGAGCAAGCTCATTAGAGAAGGAAGAAACAACTGATAAGCGCATATGATGATTTGCACAACCGTCAAAGATCTCTCGCAGCCCGTTTTCCTTGAACTGGAAGGGGGCATGCTGAAAGAGGTGCTGTGATGGCTGAAGTTTTTGGGTCAGATTACTCTGATTTGTATGACGTCCTTTACTCCGACAAAGATTATGCGACGGAATGCGATATCATTGAAAAGCTGCTCCAGGAATACGGGCAAGGGCGTGCCGGAACTTTGCTCGACTTGGGATGTGGTACAGGGAACCATGCATTCCCGCTCGCTCAGCGGGGCTATCATGTGACCGGCGTGGACCGCTCGGAAGAAATGCTCGACCAACTTAAGAAGAAGCTGGCCCTTCTGCATGACCAGAAGCGATTATCACTGCATTGCGCCGACATTCGATCGATCGATCTTCGCAGGCAGTTTGATGCAGCTCTGATGATGTTTGCGGTCCTGGGCTACCAATACGAAAACGACGATGTGGTGTCGACTCTTAGAACAACCCGGCACCATCTCCATTCCTCAGGCTTGCTGATATTCGATGTATGGTATGGCCCTGCGGTGCTTCGCCAGCGGCCCACGGAACGCGTCAAATCAATCCCCACGGCAGAGGGTAAAATATTACGATTTTCCTCCGGGGAACTGGATGTCCGCCGACACCTGTGCAAAGTCCACTTCCGAATATGCCGATTTGAGGGGCAGGAATTGGCGACTGAGACAAGAGAGACGCACGAAATGCGTTACTTTTTCCCCAAAGAGCTCGAGCTGTTTCTTGAACTGGCTTCCTTTTCCCTTCTTCGTTTGAGCGCCTTTCCAGAAGTTGACAAGGAGGCGGATGAAGAACATTGGAATGTTCTTGGCATAGCAAGGGCGGTGTGAAGCAAGGAAAACGCACAAGATGAAATGCCCGAAGAGGGAAGAACTCCCTACTCCTCCAGCGACCAAGAATGGCTGGCCTTGGACGGAAGGGAGCCCGCAATTGCCCGAAAGACTGCCGACGGGTAGGACATGGCCAAGGGTTAGTATCGTCACCCCTTCGTACAATCAGGCTGCGTATATTGAGGAAACGATCCGGTCGGTGCTTCTGCAAGGATACCCCAACCTCGAGTACATCATCATTGATGGAGGAAGCACAGATGGAGCGATGGATATTATTAGGAAATATGAACCATGGTTAGCCTATTGGAGCAGTGAGCCGGATAGAGGACAAGGGCATGCCATTAGCAAAGGCTTTGAAAAAGCGACAGGAGAGATTTTTGGCTGGCTCAACTCAGATGATGCATATTGTAAGGAAACCTTAGAGCTAGTTAGCCGGCGACTCCTGGCTGCAGCGAATGTGGCATTCCTCTATGGAGATTGTGATGTTATCGATGCAACCGGGCTTAAACTTGATCATATTAAATCACGAGCCGGTGGACCCGCTGAGTTTTTGGCAGATAGCTATATCCCTCAGCCGAGCACTTTCTTTCGCCGCACAGCTTGGGAAGCTGTGGGCGGCATCGATGAGACTTTTCACTATAGCCTGGATTACGATTTATGGCTTCGCATGATGCTTGAGGGCCTGCAATCTCTTTATGTTCCGATCACCCTATCCTCTTTTCGCGTTCACGATGATTCTAAGTCAAGCAAGGACTTAATTAAATTCGGATTTGACATGTTGGCAGTCATGGAAAAGCTGTCGAAAAGAATAGAGGAAACAGGGTTTCAGAGTGCAAGAGTGAAGGGCTACAACCAGGCTTATTGGATGCTTTCGTCAGGCTACAAGGAATTTATCGATGCGGCAGATTGGGATGAGGAGGAAGGGATTGCGGGATTAGCGTTATGGGATCAATTTTCACAGACGTGTGGAGATGAACGCGGCAGAGGCTCCGCCATGTGGTTGGAATGCCTTTATCGGATGGGTCAGTACTGTTGTTTGCAGAATCTTCCCGAGCGAGGTCGGCGCTACTTTGAAGAGATGATAAAGAGCGATCGGCTGGCCTTTAAGGCTATGCTCAGTTGGATCACCTCGCTGATGGGCCCGAGGGCCTATAGGACTTTCATTAAAACTTGTATGAGCTAAAAGTTTGGAAAGAAGATAACTGCCAGGGGTGAGAGAGTGAATACATTCAGATGCTCCGGACTCAACCTGTGTTTCGTTAATGATGGAGAGCATGTGATTCCAATTAGAGGTGTTTAGGGAAGAGGATGTGTGGCATTTGTGGCATCTTGGGTGAAAATCAACAGCGCGGTATTGAGCGGATGGTATCCGCGATGCGCCATAGGGGACCTGATGATTCAGGTATCGTTAGAGAAGACGGCATCGCTCTTGGAATGACAAGGCTTGCGATTATCGACCTGAGCCCCAATGCGCACCAGCCCATGAGCAATTCGGGAGGCAGCATCTGGATTGTCTACAATGGAGAGACCTACAACTTCCAGGAAGAACGAGAACTACTTCGAAAGAAAGGATATTCGTTTAAATCGACCTCTGATACGGAGGTTGTGCTTAGCATGTACGAGGAATACGGAGACGACTTCGTGCTCCGTATGCGCGGGATGTTTGCTCTTGCCGTGTATGACAAGCGCAGGGGTCCGGGAAAAGAGCGGTTGCTTTTGGCGCGGGACCATCTGGGGATCAAACCTCTCCTATACGCGAGGGTTGGGTCAGCATTCCTATTTGCATCTGAGCTTAAAGCTTTGGTGGCAAGCAGGCTCGTTGAACCAAGAATCGATCCGGTTGCGTTGAAAAGCCTGTTGGCGAATGGATCAGTCTATCAGCCACGAACAATGCTGGCCGGAGTCCAAATGCTTTTGCCCGCGCATCGTCTGATTATCGAATCAGGCAGAGAACGCATAGAGCGTTACTGGTTTTTTGGTTTAGATCGCAGACCTGGGCAGCGAAGTAAACCGTATAGTGAGCTGATCGATCAAGTCGGAGACCTCCTGACAGATTCTGTGCAGCGGCAGCTTGTGAGTGATGTGCCGGTTGGTGCATTCCTGAGTGGTGGGGTGGATTCCACCTTCTTAGTGGGCCTGATGACCAGGGTCGCTGGCCGGAGAATCAAGACTTTCTCTGTTGGATTTGAAGCAGAGGGCAAGTCCATCGACGAAAGCTGCGAGGCGGAACGTAGCGCAGGCTTTCTTGGATCAGACCATAGGCGCCTTGTGGTGCGAGGAGCCGATGTGAGGGATCATATTAAGAAAATTGTTAATGGCCTTGATCAGCCTTCTGTTGATGGGGTGAACAGTTATTTTGTATCGAGTGCAGCTCGTGAGACGGTGACGGTTGCTATCTCCGGCACAGGCGGGGACGAGGTATTTGCAGGGTATCCCTGGTTCGGCCAGATGGTGCAATATAACCTACAGGCAGGGAAGGGGCGACTGAGGGGAGCAGACGATTCTGTCCTACGTAAGATGGCTCATTACCCTTTCCTGAGCTGGCTTTTCGGGGCCCAGGCGGAAGTTTCCCATGACGGCAAGGAGTTGGATGGTTTCTTGCGCCGATACGGATCCATTTACCAGATCTTTGGTGCTGAAGGGTCGGTGGAGATACTGTCGCCTGAGACAAGACATATGGCTGGTGATGGCGATTCTTTGGCAGAAGATCTCAGGGCAATAGATGAATTGCCGTTCGCTACGACGGTCGATAGAGTTACGGCATTGTGCCTTCGGGGATACACAAACAATCAGCTCTTGCGGGATATCGATGCAGTCTCGATGTCGCATTCCCTTGAGGTCAGAGTTCCCTATTTGGATGTGCCGCTGATCGATCTCGCCTTTTCTCTGCCATCGTCTGCGAAGCTTGGGGATTTAAAAACGGGCATAAACCCCTATCGGGCAACTTACCGTGATATGGGTAGCAAGAAGGTTTTGATCGACGCCGGGCGGAAAATGGGAATTCTTCCTGAGGGGATTGACTGTCAACCAAAGCGAGGATTCGGTATGCCATTCGATCATTGGCTGCGGGGACCGCTCCGCGACGTCTTGGAGGATAGTCTCTCGGCTGAGGCAACACGGAAGAGGGGTCTGCTTGATGTCAAGAATGTCGGACGGTTAAAGCAGCGATTCCTGCAAGGAAAAATCGATTGGAGTCGTCCTTGGCTGGCTATGATGACCGAACTGTGGTGCCGGGAGGTCCTTGACAGTATAGACAAGGGGGGGCTTTGTGAACGGAGAATTTGAGAGGGATTCCTATCCAGGAAGACCAAAGATCCTTTTCGTCGGAAGCCCTTACAGCACCCATACCCATTCTTGGATTGATCTTCTCTCTGGCACCGACTTCAACGTGCGCCTTTTTAGTGTTGGAGGCGGATATCCTCCTCATCCCTGGAAGGTAAAGACGTATCTGACGGATCTTCATCTGCCTGAAGGATTAGATCCGGCAACGCGTCTGTGTCTTTTTCCAAAACCGGAGGAATATCGTTTTCATGGGTCGAGGTGCGGCCAAGCCTTGCGGGTTTTGAAGTTGCTCCGCAAGAGCTTCCCTCACTTTCTGTCGGCAGCCGTCCGGAAAGAGCTGAAGTATGAGATAAGGAGAGGCGGGTGGATACGCTTAGCAGCAAAAGTGATTTCTCCGGAGAGATGGCTTGCGCAAGTCATTCGAGAGAAGTGGCTCGTTCAAATTATTCGACAATGGCAGCCGGATATTATTCAAACGTTGGGGCTTGATCCAGCCGCCCTTTTTTTCTTCTCCGCCCGTCGCGACCTTGAAACAACAGGCACTGAAACCTGGGTTTTGCAGCTGAGAGGCGGATCAGACCTTTCTTTGAGTCATCTCGATCCTGAGGCAGTTGAGCGAATCGCCCCTGTGCTGCGCGCCTGTGATCAAGTCATAAGCGACAACCGTGTCAATCTTCAGATTGTCAGGAAGTTGGGGGTAAGGGAGGAACAGATATCACCCATCAGCCCAGTTCCCGGTACTGGAGGTATCGATGTCGAATCCTTGCGAAGGCGCTGGGACAGCCTCCCTTCTAAACGAGAAAGGATTATTGTTTGGCCGAAAACCTACGAGTGCCCATGGTCAAAAGCCCTTCCGGTTTTTGAAGCGCTGAAATTGGTGTGGGATCGTATTAAGCCTTGCACGATTTACATGCTGACCGTCAATCCGGAAGCGAAAATGTGGTTCTTCACCGTTCCTGATGAAATCAGAACCAGTAGTCGGACTTTCACAGGCATTCCGCGGGAGGAAGTTATCGCGCTTATGAGCAGGTCGAGGGTGATGCTGGCACCTTCTTTGGTCGATGGGGTGCCGAACAGCCTTTACGAGGCCATGGCCTGTGGCAGCTTCCCTATAATTTCCCCTCTCGAGACCATCACACCAATCTTGGAAAATGAGAAGAATGCCCTTTTTGCGCGGAATTTGTACCCCGAAGAGATAGCAGATAGCCTTGTTCGTGCCATGACGGACGATAGACTTGTGGATAATGCAGCGACATTGAATGTCGAGATTGTCACGCGATTGGCCGATAGACGCGAAATTGAGCGGCGCGTTGTTGACTATTACGGAAAACTAGCAGGCAGACCCAGGCAAAGCTGATCCATTGAGGACCACAAGTCAGCTCATGCAAAAGAAATTTCTTCAGTCGCACGGATCGTATTGAGGACCTTAGAGTGCAACGATACCGGATATGGCGGGAACTGAAGCAAATGGGTACTGCCCTTAGAATCTTCCTTCGATCAAGGACCTGGCCGTTTATGCGCAAGAATAGGGCCCTAGGCGAGGTCTTTGCAAAGGTTTACCAGACCAACTTTTGGGGTAGTCCGGATTCCGTTTCCGGCGCCGGCTCTGACCTAATTCAGACCGCCGAAATACGCAAAAGAATTCCAGAGGTCATCGCCCACCTTGGGGCTCGTACAATGCTAGACATACCCTGCGGGGACTTCCACTGGATGAAGGAGGTGGAACTCAACGTTGAATATATCGGTGCCGACATCGTGGAAGAACTCATGCGGCGAAACCAGGAATTATTCAGCACCCCGCTGCGGCGTTTCGTCGTCTGTGACATCACGAGGGGACCTCTCCCAACGGTCGACCTGGTGCTCTGCCGGGATCTTCTGGTGCACCTCTCTTACCAGGATGCATTTGCAGCGTTAAGAAACCTGCGCCTGAGTGGTTCCAAGTATCTCCTGACGACTACATTCACTGAGCGCTCCCGCAACTTCGACATTCCAACCACTGGCAAGTGGCGCCCCCTCAACCTAAAACTGGAGCCTTTCAAATTTGGAGAACCGATTTTGCTTGTGAATGAGAAATGCACGGAAGGGGATGGGTCATGGTCGGACAAAAGCCTCGGACTATGGCGGATCGCGGACCTACAGTTGCCCGCTTTGAAATGAGCCAGCGGTGATCAAGGGGGACAAGGGGGCGATTGCAAAAGGTTAGCGCAGGGCCTTTCAACAGTATCGAAAGTTGACCATGAATCAGGGCGATGTTGTAGGATTGAGGAAACGGCCAGGTGAAGGTAATAATCCCGCG